>JGI2924J29684_1077915_pt1 | contig 25320 bp, 22 predicted proteins | sample BenlonsequencITS_FD_29684 | JGI IMG/M metagenome (IMG submission 29684)
ATTGATTTAAAAAGGAATCTTTTCAAAATTGATGTCCGGGCACAAAAGGATGAAGAGAAAGTTTTCATGCGTACGGCGTGGTAGACAATTAGCTAAAGAGATTTCCTGCTAAGTATGTGCTATAATAAAAGCAAGGAGGCCCTTCTTATGCAAAAAGTACGTTTAATTGTTTCTGGACGTGTACAAGGTGTTGGTTTTCGATACGCTACCCATACTTTAGCTCTAGATATAGGAGATATTTATGGTCGTGTCTGGAATAACAACGATGGGACCGTTGAAATTCTGGCCCAATCAAAAGATTCAGATAAAATAGCCACATTTATTCAAGAAGTTCGTAAAGGACCATCCAAATGGGCAAAAGTCACTTATGTGGATGTCACCATGGCTAATTTTGAAGACTTTCAGGACTTTCAAATAGGCAAGTAAAAATCGGCCTTCAGAACTATTGTGAATTTCTGAAAAAAACTGTAAAATAGATAAGTATATTAAAATTAAAGGATAAACACATTGAAACTAACATTAAATCGCATCCTCTTTTCAGGACTAGCACTGTCAATTCTACTCACCTTGACAGGCTGTGTGGGAAGAGACGCTCACGGAAATCCCAAAGGTATGATTTGGGAATTTCTTGGAAAACCCATGTCATACTTTATCGATTACTTTGCAAACAATGCTGGACTAGGTTATGGACTGGCTATCATCATCGTAACCATTATTGTTAGAACACTTATCTTACCACTAGGTCTATATCAATCTTGGAAAGCAAGTTATCAATCTGAGAAAATGGCCTTCTTGAAACCTGTTTTTGAACCAATCAACAAACGTATCAAACAGGCAAATAGTCAGGAAGAAAAAATGGCTGCCCAAACAGAATTAATGGCTGCTCAGCGTGCTCATGGGATTAACCCTCTTGGAGGTATTGGATGTCTACCTCTTCTCATCCAGATGCCATTCTTTTCTGCCATGTATTTTGCCGCTCAATACACTAAAGGAGTATCAACAAGCACCTTTATGGGTATTGATCTTGGTAGCCGTAGTTTAGTGTTAACAGCAATTATCGCTGCTCTTTACTTCTTCCAATCATGGTTATCAATGATGGCCGTTTCAGAAGAACAACGTGAGCAAATGAAGACGATGATGTACACCATGCCTATCATGATGATCTTCATGTCCTTCTCACTCCCTGCTGGTGTTGGTCTTTACTGGCTAGTTGGTGGTTTCTTTAGTATTATTCAACAGTTAATCACAACCTACCTCTTAAAACCTCGATTGCATAAGCAAATTAAAGAAGAATACGCTAAAAACCCGCCTAAAGCATACCAATCAACTTCTTCTCGTAAGGACGTTACGCCTTCACAAAACATGGAACAGGCTAACTTGCCTAAAAAAATAAAATCCAATCGTAATGCTGGAAAACAGCGAAAGCGTTAAGAAAGACAAAAAACCTAGCACAATTATGAACTGCACTCCAAAAGTTAGACAAAAAACGATATGCCCCCTTTTACTGGACTCATCTAGTGAAAGGGGACATATCAAAAAAATCTAACGATTGGGGTTTTTTTGTATGAAATTAAGCTATGAAGATAAGCTAGAAATTTAGCATTAAAAAATCAGGTGTTTCTTGGCCTCAACTAGCCAATGAATTTGGAGTAAACCGTAGTCGTTTGAGATATACCGTTTGACTGATGGGTCATTATGGAGTCGATAGTGTTAAGGAAGGAAACATATCAGACTTATTCATTTAAAATAAAGCAAGAAATCATTAATAAAGTCTTGCAAAACGGTCAATCATTAGTGTCAGTTTCCTTAGATTATACACTTCCTATACTTAAAATATAGTGTCCAACTTTTTGGGGTCAGTACATTAAGGTGCTGGTCTTTTCTTTTGGTATTAAATAACCATCGAAAACGATCTTTGATCTATAGTCCTCTTGACTCATAATCAATGCGATTAATACTTGACCTTCCTAACAGTCAACCTCATTTGAAGATACTAGAAAAGCCATTAGCAACCAAAACACTTAGTGGTTAGGCAAATAATGGCTTCATCGGATTAATTTGTCTTTTCAACGCTGATGATTTCAACATCATAAGTAGCTGCTGGTGATTCAATTCTAACCTTGTCACCTGTTTTTTTACCAATCAAAGCTTGAGCAATCGGGCTTTCATTTGAAATTTTTCCGGAGAAGATATCTGCTCCAGCAGCACCTACAATATGATAAGTATCTTTATCTGTTGTTCCAACTTCTTGAACGATAACTGTTTTTCCGATAGCGACTTCATCTTTTGCAACAGCATCACTGTCAATGATTTCAGCATAGCGAATCTTAGTTTCAAGCGTTGAAATTTGACCTTCAACAAAAGCTTGCTCATCTTTTGCGGCATCGTATTCAGAGTTCTCTGAAAGATCTCCATACGAACGTGCAATTTTAATACGCTCCACTATTTCTGGACGACGCACAAGTTTTAATTCTTCAAGTTCTTTTTCAAGTTGTTCTTTTTCCGTTAGGGTCATCGGATACGTTTTTTCTGCCATAATTGTTTTCTCTCTTTTCTTTTTTGAACGAATCAGAAACACAAACATGGTGCTTAAGCACCATGTTTGTGTTTACTGAATTTGACTATTCACATATTTTTCAACATTTGCAGAGTGTTCTTCAAATGTTTTTGCATAGTAAACTTCACCAGTATGGACATTGGCCACAAAGTATAAATAATCCGTTGAGGCTGGATTTAGGGTTGCTTCAATTGCAGAAACCCCCGAGCTAGCAACTGGACCAGGCATCAGACCTGTATTGGTATAAATATTATAAGGAGAATTAATGGTGGTGTCAATAGTAGCATCCTCAGCCAAGGTTGTTTTCTCACCAAGTTTCCCCATCGCATACAAAATAGCTATATTAGATTGTAGTGCCATTCCGCTATTAAGGCGGTTATAAAAGACACTTGCAATTTGACGTCTGTCATCGTCTGTTGAACCTTCTTTTTCAACCAAAGAGGCCAAGGTCAATACCTCGTTGACTGTCTTACCACTAGCAGCAATTTTATCATAATAGGGTACCAAAGTAGCATCCATAGCTGCCAGCATGTCCTCTACAAGTTCTCTCATGGTAGTTTCTTTGTAATAGTTATAGGTTGCTGGGAAAAGGTAACCTTCCAAACGGTAAATAGCTTTTTCTTTAGTTGGGATAGTTGCTAATAATTTTGGATATCTTTTTACCATATCTTGAATAAAAGCCTCATCCGTGACTAAATCCAAAAAATCCTTCTCGTTAAAAGGTGTTTTAGCTTTTTTGGTCTTTCCCTTGCTATTATGCTCAACAGCTTTAGCTATTTGTTTAATCGTGTATCCTTCTGGAATCAAGATCTTCCCAAGAGATGGCTTGGTAGGTTCTGCTGTACCACCTTCTTGTAAAGCACTAGCAATTTCTTCTAGACTCATACTTTTTTGCAGATTATAATACCCGCTCTGAAAATTTGTAAAGTTTTTAAATTTTGTATAAAAACTAAAAACAGTGCTATTCTTGATTAAACCTTTTTTTTGAAGAATTTGACCAATCAATTTATTGCCTGACCCAGATGGAATCTCAACTTGAACAAAGGCATCACTATTTTTATCAACAGGATTTAAAGCACTATAAACATAGCCTGCTCCTGCTAGAGTAACAGCCAAAAGGGTTATAATAATAGAACTAATCAAAACGGTTGAAATCTTTTTAGCAGCTCGCTCAGTCTGTTGGCGTTTGCTTAATTTTCGTCTCACTGAATGACCTTTCTCAATAGTTAACGGTACTTGAGATTCTTTAGAGGCAGTCTCTTGAAGCTCATTTGCCTGCACGACTCTCTTATTTGTCGTTTTTAAAGATGAGTTTTCTTTTTCAGAAAGTAAAGTCGGTTTAAGCGCTTCTGAAGTCATTACCGCACCTTTTATAGCTTGAAAGTGTTTAGCTGTCTTATTGTTATGTGCTATAGACTCTTTTTGAAAAGCATCTTGTCTTTTATATTCAGCATATAGCTGGGCCGTTCTCCTAGCTGCTTCTTTAGCTTCCAACTCTTTTTGAAAAAGTTCTTCCTCTTTTTCTTTTCTGATTTGATTTGCTTTTTCCAACTCAGCAAGAATCTGCTCTTTAAAGCTTCGCTGCTGATCTTGTTGGTCTTTATCCTTAAAATCGGTCAAAGCCAATCCTCCTAAATATAATCAACCGCCATTATAACTTAAAAGTATCCTAATTGCAATTAAATGATGCATTTGTTACTTATTTTTAACAAACCAACAGTTGAATCAGCTGTGATTCTAAAGTTTCCAAATCATTTGGTACCAAAGGGTTCCACCATGTTGAGACTCTGAAATTCCTTGGTTAATAAACCCATTCATTTCATAATAGGAAATCAAGTAATCATGACAAGTCAAAATAAGACCTGTTCTTTGCTGCGCTACTACTAAATCTTTTAGTGCCGCCAACAAAGCTGTCCCAACCCCTTGTTGCTGAAAATGTTTAGCTATGGACAAACTAGTAATAGCAATATAGCCTCCAGTTTTAGGATTTTTAGTCACCCCGTGGAACAAAGAATCCTCCAAAATAGGAGTAGTGACAACTGGACCTTCGATATAGCCAACAATTTCCTGATCGATAAGTGCCACTAAAAAAGTATCTGGTATCAGCCGTATGTGCTCTTCAAGAACTGCTCTTGTCGTTGCTTCTTGTGGTGAAAAATTGTCACTTTCAATGGTAGCAATAACTTCCAAATCGGATCCTTGAACCTGTCTAATCAACATATCAAACTCCTTTAGAATGAGAAAACCTGCCTAAGGCAGGACATGTTATTGGTTATTTTTAGTTAAATTTGCAAGTAATTCCTCAAAAGAATGTTCATATAGCTGAATATCTCCAGCTCCCATAAAAACATAAACAGCATTATCGTGATCAAGAAGAGGAGAGACATTTTCCACCGTTACTACTTGTGATGGTTTGATAATCTTAGCAGCCAAATCTTCAACCTTAACTTCACCTTTATCTACTTCACGTGCAGAACCATAAATCTGGGCTAAATAAACACTGTCAGCTTCATTTAAAGCACAAGCAAAATCCTCTAATAAGGCAATAGTGCGAGTAAAAGTATGTGGCTGGAATATTGCTACAATTTCTTTACTTGGGTATTTTTGTCTAGCCGCATCAATTGTTGCCACAATTTCGGTTGGATGATGAGCAAAGTCATCAATAATAATAGTGTCATTGATAATTTTCTCTGTAAAACGACGTTTCACACCTGAAAAAGTTTTAAGATGGTCTGCCACTAGAGCCATATCAATGCCGGCTACAAACAAGTTTGCAATTACTGCTGTAGCGTTTAAAATGTTATGTTTTCCATAAGCAGGTACGTGAAACTGACCAATGACCTCTCCTTGGTGTTTTACCTTAAAGTCCGATCCGTTCGTAGTACGCGTAATGTCGTAAGCGATAAAATCATTGCCCTCTTCAAAACCATAATAGTAAATAGGTGCAGGTGCTTCGATCTTTTTTAGTTCGTCATCTTCACCATAAACAAACAAAGCTTTCTTGACCTGCTTAGCATAATCGTTGAAAGCGTTTCGCACATCAGCAATTCCTGTGAAATAATCAGGATGGTCAAAATCAATATTAGTAATGATAGAGTATTCTGGGTGATAAGGCATAAAATGGCGTTCGTATTCGTCTGATTCAAAAACAAAATACTGTGCATTAGCAGATCCACGCCCAGTACCATCACCAATTAAATAAGATGTGTCTGTGATATTTTTCAAGACATGTGACAATAAACCCGTTGTAGAAGTTTTACCATGAGCACCTGCTACTGCAAAACTGATAAATGATTTCATAAAATCACCTAAAAAGTCATGATAACGTTTGAAAGGAATCTGGTGTCTCAAAGCATAGGCCACTTCTTTGTTGTTTTCACGAAAGGCATTCCCAACGATAAGTTCCATATCTGGCGTAATGTTGTCCTCGCTAAAAGGTAAGATAGTGATGCCCGCTTGTTCCAATCCTCTTTGAGTGAAATAGTATTTTTCAACATCACTACCTTGCACCTTATGCCCCATTTGATGCAACATAAGGGCCAAGGCACTCATTCCTGACCCTTTAATTCCGATAAAATGATACGTTTTTGACATCTTAACTCCTTTGTCATCTGCATACGCTGAGTAGATTTATTAAGGAAGATCCTCAAACCTACTAAGATTAAGCTCTTGCGCAATTGTTTTTTCTCGTTGTTGTCTCATTTCTTTATTATTGTAAATTTGACTGGATTTTAAAAAATCGTAATTATTTTTTTTTGTAGTTCCTTGTTGAGGAAGATTTTTTGGCTCTTTATATTCTTTTGGCAACTCAGCTAAAATATAGTTGTCTTGATGAAGCTTTTTTGTAAAACGACTCATTTCTGTTGTTGCTTGCTTTTGAGAAGGAGAAGAATCCGCAGGCTGTTGCTTTTTAGAAACCTGTTTAGGAACATAGGCCATTTCTTTGGCAAGATAAGCCTGTCTTTTTTCCTTGAGATCTTGCTTTGCTTTTTGACGCGCCTCTTTGACATAATGGTGTTTTTCATCATTGCTACAAAAGCGCTTACTAGAAGGGGTCTGCCGAGAAGTTGCTTTAGCAGTAAACTCCTCATTTCTAGCAATATCATCATACTCCTTGTCCTGGTAATAGCCACGGATGTTGGTAATGAGATCTTCATTTTCATACAGAGCCATTTGCTTTGCTGGATCACTAATAGCAATGCCATCTGCAACTAAAGGAAACTGATTTTTTACCATCCTTTTTTGATTCTCCCTTCTTGTAGCATCCTCTATTATAACTTAAATACTGTTATTTTTCAAAGCATTCCTTGATGATTCTATGACGTGTCTTTTTCTAAATGTTTTAATCATTACTAGCAAATGACAATCGCTATATCAATAAAGATATTTCAAAAAGAAGCGTTTTAACGAGGTTATATAAGGTGCTTTTGGTGTCATCTTCTTTAAAGGGTTTTTAATGTCACTAAAATCAAGGAAGATTAATGAGTGTTTAGCCCCAAAATTTCTTTTATTTCTTCAATGGACATACTTGCTCGGCTTTCATTGCCATCCAAAACTGTAGTCACCAAATTGCGCTTACTTTCTTGAAGCTCTAAAATCTTTTCTTCAATCGTCCCTCGAGTGATTAAGCGATATACTTCAACGTTTTCTTTTTGACCAATACGGTAGGCGCGACTGATTGCCTGCATTTCAACAGCAGGATTCCACCATAAATCGATTAAAATCACTGTGTCTGCTCCCGTAAGGTTGATTCCAACTCCACCTGCCTTGAGGGAAATCAAAAAAGCATCCTTGGAACCGTTATTAAAGGCTCTAGTCATTTCTTGACGTTCATTGGCAGGGGTAGATCCCGTCATTTGATAAGAGGTCAACCCTAGAGCAGTCATCTCTTGCTTGGCCAAGTCCAGCATCCCTCTAAATTGAGAAAAAATCAAAGCCCGATGACCATTTTCTTTAATTTGTGTCAATAAGATTCGCAAACTATCTAGTTTACCACTTTTGCCTTGGTAATCCATAAAGAGACTTGGAGTGTCACAGATTTGCCTCAATCGAGTGATACCAGATAAAATCTCAATTTTTTGACGGCTAATATCCACATCACTAGAATTTCGAATTTGATCTTGCATCTGCCTTAACTGCGCTAAGTAAATAGCTTTTTGTTCATCTGTCATCTCGTTTGAATAATTAATTTCAATTAAATCAGGTAATTCTGGTAGGACATCTTCTTTTTTACGACGCATCACAAAGGGTTTGATATAGCGTGATACTTGCTCAGCTGTTAATTTTAAAAACTCTTTTTTAGTCGGTAGCAACCCTGGCAAAACAATTTGGAAAATGGACCAAATTTCAAGCATTTTATTTTCAATAGGAGTGCCCGAAAGCGCAAAACAATTGGCTGTATTAAACGCACGTAAACAGTGTGAAATCTTAGTTTGTGCATTTTTTATCACTTGAGCTTCATCTAAGATAAGATAATCGTAGTGAAACGCTTGATAGGTCTCAAAATCCTGTCTAAAGGAGGAATAGCTGGTTATGGTTATTTGATGACCTTCTTCGATGATTTGATCTCTGATTTGTTTAAGTCCGTAAGAAACCACAACATCTAGCTGAGGTGTGAATTTTTGACATTCATCAAACCAATTATAGATAAGACTAGATGGAGATAAAATGAGCACTTTACTATCTGATTTCAGGTGACTAGCTAAAAAAGCAAGTGTCTGGAGAGTTTTTCCAAGTCCCATGTCATCTGCTAAAATGCCACCAAAGCCATAATGATTGAGCATTGATAACCACTGAACACCGTTGCGTTGATAATCTCGCATTTGAGCCTTAACTGGTAACGGTTTTATTGAAAAAGTTTCAGGATGCTGCAAATGATAGGCTAACTCTTCTAATTCCTTTGAAAAATGAACAGATGTCATGCCTTCAAAAAGTTTGGATACTTGTAGAGCTCTAATGCCATCCAGTTGCAAGTGACCATTTTTTAGCTGTCTTGCTCTTAATTCTTGTAAACTTTTGCTAACTTTTTGAGTTTCATCATCAAAAACCACTAATTGACCCGTTTGACTCACAAAATAAGGATTATTTTGAAAAAGAGCTGTAACAGCTTGGTCAATATCATTTTCAATAATGGTTGAAAAATCAAACGAAATATCTAGTAATCCCTGATTGCGTCTAATAGCGATCTTGGGCATTTCTTTCACTTGTAATGCTTGGATAGCTGTACTCAACGCAACATTACCTAAGCGCTCAAAACATGGAACTGTTTCTTCAAAAAAAGTATAGAGCTCTTTTGCACTTGTTAGTCGCTTTTTTGAGTAAAATTGTGGCGAGAAGCCAAAAGCAAGTAAAGAACGATTGATTTTTTCTTCTTTTTTTAAATGACTAGCAAAAGGAAGTGCTTCTAAACTTGCTTTGTCACTAACTTGGTAATTGCCATAATCAAACATAAGCTGACAACTGATTTCATCTCGATTTAACAAATCAAATTGAAAAGTCACCTCAAAGTCTCTAATAGCAAAGCTTTTAGGAGCCTCTACTAGACCGATCTGTTTAAAATCTGATAAGCTTGCAGCTAATTTCGCATGATCATCCAAATCAAAATGAATATGTTTAGCCAAGTCGGCCTCAATGGGCAGACTACGAATAGCCTGAACCATTTTTCGTTGCTTTAACGTCAAGTGATAAAAGGTATCTTGATAAAGAAGATAGTCATTATCAAAGAGGTATTGCACATTTTTTTCAGCAATTTGCAATTCAATAGATTTGCGATGCACTTCCACTTTAAACTCATAAAGGCCTGCCTCTGCTTCCAAAGAACGGACAAAAAGATGATGATAAGTTTGAGAAGGCCCCTCAAAAGTAAAGTCATAAAGTGACGTCAAATAGTGAATACCTTCTTCAAAAAAACCACTAGGTAAGCGCAAATGCCTTGCATGATTTGGAAAAATGTTCTCGTTGTCCCCTTTGTCAGTATCAGATGCTAAGCGCCATAAAAACTCAATAAGGGCCTGACTAGATGGGTCAAACTGCAGCCATGAAAGTTGTTCAAAATAATTTTTTCCAATCTGATAAAAGCCTTCTTTTTTAATAAGCTGCAAAAAGCCTTTAATATCCCGAATCACATAAGAACGATCATCTGGTAAACGATTGATTTTCAGACTCCACCAGTAATCTGACGAAAAAGGGCTTCGACTACCAAGAGCAGACAGCCTGTATTTAACAGAATCATCTTCATTCATGGCTAAGCTATCTAAAAAGAGGCTACCAAAAGATGTCATTTTCTTTGTTGTTTCTTTGATTTTTGTTTGATTTGTTAACTGTTTTAAAAAAAGCTTACCTTTTTGATCATTTTTTAAAAAATACTCGACTGCTGCAATATGCTTGCAATAATGTTTCATATGAAATGTGTCGCATTGACAAGTGATATCCTCATCATCTGCTCCATATTGAACCTGATAAGTCTCCACTTCTATTTGAAGAATGCCTTTATTATCATCTTGGAATGAAACTAAACCTTGCTCATAAAGCTTAATACCTTCATTCCTTACTCGTCCTGGAATTAATCTAGCCATCATTTTTCCACCTTTTTGCTTATCCTTTCATTATAGCAAAAACCGACTGATATTTCTTGTCAAAATCCTTTTTCTTTGTTTGCTACTAATCTTCCGTCTACACCCTTAAAGGTATTATAAAAAGGACTGTCTCCTGTAACATACACAACACAGTCCTTATCAATGATGAGATTATTTCTTAGGTCAGCATTTTAGTTGATGTTCATTTCTTATTTTCGTTTGCGAGCAATTAGATGAATCGGTGTCCCTTCAAAGGTAAAGGCTGCGCGAATCTGGTTTTCCAAGAAGCGTAGATAAGAGAAGTGCATCAATTCTTCCTCGTTAACAAAGACGACAAATGTTGGTGGCTTTACTGACACTTGAGTGGCATAGAAAATTTTCAAACGTTTACCCTTATCCGTTGGCGTTGGATTAATGGCAATAGCATCCATGATAACATCATTGAGGACAGCAGATGGGATACGTTTATTCTGACTCTCACTGATACGTTTAATCAAGTCAGGCAATTTGTTGAGGCGCTGCTTCGTCAAAGCTGACACAAAAATAATCGGAGCGTATGTCAAAAATTGGAATTGGTCACGAATATCGGCTTCCCACTTAGCAACGGTATGATTATCCTTGTCAATGGTATCCCATTTGTTAACCACGATAATCATTCCTTTACCAGCTTCGTGTGCAAAGCCAGCGATACGCTTGTCGTATTCACGGATACCTTCTTCAGCATTGATAACCATCAAGACCACATCGGAGCGGTCAATGGCACGCATGGCACGCATGACAGAATATTTCTCTGTATTTTCGTAAATCTTGCCAGATTTGCGCATTCCAGCCGTGTCAATCATGGTAAATTCTTGACCGTCAGCATCCGTAAAATGCGTGTCAATGGCATCACGTGTTGTCCCTGCGACAGGGCTAGCGATAACACGGTCCTCACCTAAAATAGCGTTAATCAAGCTAGATTTCCCAACATTAGGACGACCGATTAAACTGAAGCGAATAATATCATCATTTTCTTCAGCCTCTTCTACTGGCAAGTTTTCAACGATCGCATCTAAGACATCCCCTGTTCCGATACCATGAACAGAAGAAACTGGATAAGGATCACCCAAACCAAGTGAATAAAAATCATAAATGTCATTACGCATTTCAGGATTATCAACCTTATTAACAGCTAAAATGACTGGGGTATTGGTTCGATACAGAATTTTAGACACATATTCGTCAGCGTCGGTCACCCCTTCTTTACCAGAAACAACAAAAACGATAACATCAGCTTCTTCCATGGCAATTTGAGCCTGGTGCTTGATTTGCTCCATAAACGGGGCATCAACGTCATCAATACCACCTGTATCAATCAATGAGAATTGGCGGTTAAGCCACTCCCCAGTAGCATAAATACGGTCACGAGTAACCCCTTCAACGTCTTCTACAATTGAAATGCGCTCTCCTGCGATTCGATTAAATAAGGTGGACTTGCCCACATTTGGACGGCCCACAATGGCAACGGTAGGTAAAACCATGATTCTCCTTTTCTTTCACTCACTCATACGTGTAGCTATTCTTCTTGATTGCTATCTCAAACTTAACGGCGGTTAGCCCCTTCTAAATGAAACTCTCTAGCCAAATAACGCACGCGTTCCATGACACGTTTGGCCTGCCAAGTTTCGTCACTTCCTTTGATGGTTGCCCATTTTCGCTCCAAATCCGCAAAGCTGTAATTAGAGGTAAAGAAGGTTGGCAATTCCTCTAACATACGGTATTGTAAAATCACCTGCAACACCTCATCACGGACCCAAGAAGTGGCTTGCTCTGCACCAATATCATCTAAAATGAGCACCGGTACATTTTTGACCGCATCGATTTCTTCTTTAACAGAGCCGTTTGAAATGGCATTTTTTACATCAATGGCAAAGCTCGGAAAATGTAGAAGGGTCGTTGACACACCTTTTTTCTCAGACAATTCATGGGCCATAGCAGCCAACAAGTAAGACTTGCCAATTCCCATATCTCCGTACAAATACAAGCCTTTTTGCTCTGCTGATGGGTATTGTTCCACAAAATCTAAAATAGCAGAGAAGGCTTCCATACGGCTCGCATTATTAACATCAATATCTGATAAATGAATATGGCGATAGGATTTTGGCAAACTAACCAGTTGAATCCGTTCAGAGATAGCTGCCTGTTTTTGAGCTTCTACCAATTCTTTGGTTTCCAAATAAGACACATCAGCGTAGCCCTCATTCATAGCTAGAATAGGCTGATAGCCCTTAGCAATATAAGAGGGATCTTTGAGTTGATACTTCTGGCGTTCCACCAAAAATTGATTGAACTTAGATAAGCTAAGGTTAATTTGCTCTTGAGATAAGTGATGTTGACTGATGAAGCTTGCTACTTCAGGATCCGCTAAAATGGTTTGAATCAACTGGTCGCTATTAACACGAGTGTTTTGACCCAATTTCGCCATGGTTTCTCCAATCTTTTCCATCTAGTCACCCCCTTTTCCTAGGTTTTCTAACCTCTTCAAAGCAGCCTGTTTGAACTGATCTAGTTTCGCCTGCTCTTCTTGACTTGTTGTCTCTTGGTAATCAGGATTGCTCCACTTAGGCACATTACTTTGACTTGTTTTTACTTTTGATTGCCGACGACTTTGACGATCCGTGAAGGCTCGCAAAACCACTATAGCTTCTTCAGCCGTTGACACCTTTTGGTAGGCGAAATCATTGGCCATTTTTAAGACATAACTCTTCTGTAAATTAGCAGATTTTGTCTTATTAAAGGTATAAAGCACCATGACATTGATAACATCATCAAGAAAATTCATTTTGGCCAATGTTTGCAATAAAATGCGTTCATCCTTAGTAATCGTTGCACGTCTAGCCTTTTTAATTTTTTCCAAAAAGACTAAAGCACTGTCTTGCTTTGCTTCTCGCAAAATAATTTGCTCAGCCTGTGAAAAATTTTCTTTGCTTGGTTTTGTCATGCTTTGATTTTTTTTAGCCAATAAGCGTTCAGGTCGAATTTTCCCATTAACAGCCGTCGCCTTAGCTATTTGATAAGTATCAAACCACGTCATATCATACTGTTCAGCAATACTGTAAAGGCTAATGATATCTTTTTGATTATCTTCAAATTGTAACCCATCACGAACCATTAATTGCTGGAAACTTGAAAGGTCAAAATTCTTTTGTGGCTTTTGAGGTACGTTCGTCAAATCTCCTTGCACCCCAAAAATATCCGAAAATCGCTTAGAAATATTTCTTGCTTGACTTGGGACAGTTACCTGCAACTCAGAGACAGCTACCTCTCCAATCTTTTGTTCTAATAATCGAGAATAAGCTGGATGTTGAAAAAACAAGTCACGGCTAAGCGGCTGGTGCAACGTAATAAGATATGTATCTGATAGCTGATACACACTCACTAATTCCATTGCTGTCAATATAGCAAGAGCATCTTCAAAACGTTTCATACCAAACTGTAGGTGATTTAAAATATCGCTGAATTTATGACGTTGTAAACCATCGTCAAAAAAGTGAATAAAGTATTGGTAGATAGAGACCGCGTCACTTCCAATAATTGGAAAGTACAACTGTATTAAAGTCACCGAATCAAGAGTTACTTTGTTGCGTTTTAGATATGTAAAAGTATCAATTGGTTTCATCATTATTTAAACGTTTTTTCTTTCCGCGTACGCGATTCGTAATTTGTTGCAAAAGTTCTTCGATTTCATCAACGTCCTTGAAACTCTTGTAGACACTAGCAAAGCGTACATATGTGATTTCATCGAGTTCGGCCAACTCATCCATCACTAAATTACCAATAGCAGTACTTGACACTTCATTTTCGTAGGTTGTTCGAACTTCTTGTTCAATACGAGAAATGACATTTTCAATATCTGTGCTCGAGACAGGTCGTTTTTGCGCACTTTGAACAACCCCATTTAATATTTTATCTCTAGAAAATTGCTCTCGTGTGCCATCTTTTTTGATGACTAATAAAGGGAGTTCTTCAACACGCTCAAAGGTAGTAAAGCGAGTATGACACTGTTCACATTCTCTTCGACGACGAATGGTGTTGCCGTCTTCAGCTTGTCTACTGTCAACAACACTCGATTTATGGTAATTACATTTTGGACAACGCACGCAAACACCCCAATTCTATCAAATTAATCTAATATACTATTTTACCATATTCTCAAGGATAACAAAAGACATCGCGATTGACAGTATTTCTTTCATGTCATCCATCATTGCTAAAAAAATAGCATCAGCTTCTAACCAGTTGTGGCAAAAGACTGCTACTATTATCTAATGATTACATACTATACCTGTCACATTAACAATGCCTTAAGCTACTCTAACTCTCTTTAGACTGGGCCAAAGGAATATGTAAGATAAACACTGAACCTTCATTTAATTCACTTTCAACCTTCATCTGTAAATGATACCCATCTACAATTTGCTTGAGAATAGACAAGCCAATCCCTAATCCAGCCTGGGTACTTGTTCGATTACGTGATTTATCCGTTCTATAAAAGCGTTCAAAGATATGTTCAATATCTTCTTTAGAAATTCCTTCGCCTTTATCTTGAACTCTAACAATAGCTTCTTGTTTGCCAGTCACTGAAAGGTTAATCGCGATTTTCTTTTCTTTACGGGAATACTTCACAGCATTGTCAATCAGAATCATCAAAGCCTGCTCAAAATGATTTTTATAAATACGGGCTATCGTTTTTGGATTTTCTGACTGCCATGTAAAGATAAAATCTTCTCTTAAAACTCTAAAATTACCAACAACAGTTTCAATAGAATCTTCCAAAACTGTCATATCATTTTGATGTCCCTCAAATGAGCCTTGTACGCGAATCATGTCTAACATATCATTAATCATGATTGCCATACGGTCAGCCTCATGCGCTGTTGCTGTCAAGCTTTCTTCAAGAATATCACTGTCATCTTTACCCCAACGTTGTAAGAGACCAATATGCCCTTTAATAATCGCAACCGGTGTTCGTAATTCATGGCTGACATCACTAATAAAACGTGATTGCAACTTAGTATGTGTCTCCAATTTGTCTAACATATTGTCAAAGATAACAGACAATTCTTCGATTTCATCTCCTGACGAAATATCTGAGCGCAGGTTTAAATTATTAGGATTTTCAGAGATATTACGCATCACTTCATGTAAATTGTGTAAAGGCTTCAAAAAGCGCCGCGTAGTAATTAAGATGATTAAATAGGCTAAGCTTGTGCCAAATAACTCAACAACTAGTAGCCAAAACAGCAGTCTTGCTCTAATGACATAATAATTGCCTAAATCATGAAAGACTTGAACATAGCCCACAAATTTTCCAGTCCGATTAGAATATACCTTTTGTGTCATGGAAAACCCACGATACTGATCTTCGATATGGTCGTGATACACACGACCGATAGGACCATGCAAGCCAGGAGATGATTCTTCGTTATCTGTGGTAAAAATCATCTGTTTATCAATGTTATAGACATAAATATCTTGATTCGCATCTAGAGTATTTGTGATATCGCGCTCACTCCTAATGACTCGACTGCCCTTTCTGTCATCAATTCTCAGATGTGTTTTATCGTTTTTGTACAAAACTTCTGCTAAGTTCTCTAATGTAAAATTAGAGTCCACCTCAGAAAGACGAACTCTAACAATATTTACAGCTTGAAAGACTGACTGCTTTTCTTTCTTCAATAAGAAATAGTTTGTTGAACTATAGGCAATCAGTGTAAAGGCAGAGAAAATGCAGAAAAAAAGAACAAAAAAGATATTAGATAGTCGTTTTGGTAACGAATTTTTATATTTCTTCTGTTTTTGTTTCTGATTTTCCATATGACTTATTTCTCACGAATAACGTATCCCATGCCACGCACTGTTTGGATATAAGATTCCTTGCCTGGAATGTCAATTTTGCCGCGGAGATAACGAATATAGACATCTACAACATTAGTCTCAACGGCTTCATCATATTTCCAAACATTTGACAATAATTCTTCACGTGTCATGACACGATTCATATTAGTCATCAAAATATTAAGCAAATCATATTCACGTTTAGTGAGAGAAATCTCATCGTCGCCACGATTAACTGAACGGTTTTGTGGATTTAAAACTAGATCTCGATAAATGCCTTGACTAGGCACTTTCTTCTCAGATTCAATATCTTGACGGCGGAAAATAGCACGAATACGGGCAAGTAGTTCTTCAATGGCAAACGGTTTAACAATATAGTCGTCTGCACCGCGGTCTAAACCTGCAACCACATCCATAATAGAATCACGCGCAGTCATCATCATGATATACGTTGTTTTTTCGGTTTGCAAACGACGGGTCACTTCAAAACCATCCATCTCTGGTAACATTAAGTCAAGCAGGATTAAATCAAACTCTTTTTCCAAAGCAGTTTCTAACCCTTCACGACCATTGACCTCAACAATGACTTCATAACCCTCATGTTGCAGCTCAAGAGAAACGAATCTAGCCAGATTCTTTTCATCTTCAATAATTAAAATTTTCTTTGTCATTTATACCAACCCTTATCCTCTTAATCTATCTTTTTCTCCCAGAAAGAAAACTATGAAATTCATCTCATATCCTAGACTATTTCAGTTCTAATGGTCAAATAGTCTTCTAGCGAATAAAATATGAAGCATCTAATAGTCATTACCTTCTCTGCCCTCTATGGTCAAAATACCTTCTACTTTAGATAAGTAACCATATTCTCTAAAGAGTATATCAAAGAATAGCTGTTTTTTCAAATAAAAATTACAGACATCTTTAATATTCAGTTTTATTCATCAAACAACCCTTGCAAGCTAGCAAAAGGATTATTTTCTTTTTGCTTTTCTTCTTTTAGACACTGGTAGTCTTCTTCTGTCAAAACTGCCCAATTTTGACCTGCTGGCAACTCTTTTGATTTCTTTTCTTCCTCTGTCAAGACCTGTAGCGGAATAGCAAGTAAGATATTATCCACAATACTTTCTTCGAGGTTAATAGCGTCTTTGTCTAAAACTAATACCAGATTGTCTTCAACCAACTCTTTCTTATCAGCTAAATCTGTCGCCTCTATAAATAATTCTTGAATGTGTTGGACTTCACTTAAACAGACCGGAACCATAGAACGGCTAGACGGTAATATCACTTCGTAACTCAATTGATAATCTAACAGATAAAGCCCCTTATCATAGCGAACATTACCGACAGCTTTAACTGCCTTTATGTCAATAATCTGTTGGTCACGCTCAAGTAACATACTTTTGACATCACATAAACGATCAAACGAGAGACCGTCTGGGTGTTTTCTGATTTCGGAAATAGCTAACATCATCTTCTCCTAATAAAACTCTCATTTATTTTTACTACTATCTAAAAGATTTGTCAATAGTTTTGCATTTATTTTCTGACGTTTTTTAATTTTAAGATTTAAATCATTCTATTTTTAACCATTGTTTCACTCATTTTTTTCTTTTTGTTCAGATATTTTTGATAATTCCTGCCATTTTAGATTATCTGCCCAAAGACATAAAAAAGTGAGGCTTGAGCAAAAACCCCAAACGCTCACATGTTTTTTAACCTTTCAATCCTCTCCTCAATAGGAGGATGGGTGCTGAATAATGAACTGAAGCTCCTTTTTTTGCGAGGCTCATTAATATACAAGGCCGCACTAGCATCATCAACAGGATGCTTCATTGGCTGAGATAACTGCAATTTTTCAAGAGCCTTAATCATACCTTGGGGATTTCTTGTTAGTTCAACAGAACTAGCATCAGCTAGATATTCTCTTTGACGAGAAATAGCCAACTGAATCAAACTTGCTACTAGGGGCGCTAAAAGCAAAGATAATAACGACAAAAGTAATGTAATGATTCTTAAAACATCATCATCTCCGTCATCTCTTTGCCTGCGAGAACCGCCACCATACCATAGCATACGCCCACCGATACTAGAAATAACGGTAACAGCACTCGCCAAAGCTACAGCAATAGTCGAAATACGGATATCATAATTTCGGATGTGGCTAATTTCATGGCCGATAACACCTTCAAGTTCTTCACGATTCATGACTTCAAGTAAACCTGTCGTTGCTGCAACAGCAGCATTTTGAGGGCTAGATCCTGTCGCAAAAGCATTTAAAGAAGGATCTTCAATAATAAAAACTCTCGGCATCGGAATCTGGGCCACCATAGCCATATCCTCGACAATATGGAAAAAGCCTGGAGCCTCTTTTTCTGTAACTTCTCTAGCATTGTTCATACTCATTACAAGACTGGTGGATTGAAAAATCATACTGGTAGCATAAATCACCCCAATGACAAGAGCAAGGACCAAGCCCATGGCATAATTATCTAACAGCAGATAGCCTGCTGAAGCTCCAATAAGTGCTAAGAGAGCGAAGAAAACAACTAATAAAACAACTGTTCGTTGCTTATTTTGTGAAATCTGTTGATAAAGCATAATTCTCCTTTCTCTTATGATTGCCTACTAGATGATAATTTCATATTTAAAAGTTAAATTCAACTTTTGGAACTTCTTTTTCAGCTTCTGGTGTTTGTAAGAATTCACTTGGTTTAAAACCAAATAATTTACCAGCGATATTGCTTGGGAAAGATTCTAATTGAAGGTTGTAATTAGACGTTGTTGAATTATAGAGTTGACGAGAATATGAGATTTTATTTTCCGTATTGGTCAACTCTTCTTGTAATTTCAAGAAGTTTTCGTTAGCTTTTAAGTCTGGGTAATTTTCAGCAACGGCAAACAAACTGGTCACTTGTTTACTCAATTCGTTAGAAGCCGCCATGGTTTCTTGAGGAGTTGAGGCATTCGCAACACGCGCACGCAAATCAGTGATTTTTTCAAATGTCTTTTGCTCGTAGCTAGCATATCCCTTTACGGTTTCAATAAGATTTGGAATCAAGTCATTACGACGCTTTAATTGCACATCAATCTGACTCCAAGCTTCTTTTGTGTGCATCCGAGATTTAACCAGGCTATTGTAACTAATCATTAACCATAGCGCAAGCACTCCTAAAACGACTAAGATAATCAAAACTGTTGGCATAGTGGGTCTCCTTTAATCTTTGTGTCTCAATTATAGCAATTTCTAGGCTAATAGCAAGTAATGAGGTGTTATTTCTGATGATTTATTGGATTTTGTTATAGGCTATTTTATGATAGAATGGTAACAACTATCAAAAACAGAGGATACAAATGACACCCCAAGACTTTTACCGAACACTAGAGGAAGATGGTTTTTCCTTATCATCGAAACAAAAAGAACAATTTGACACCTACTTCAAATCACTAGTGGAATGGAACACTAAAATTAATTTAACAGCTATTACAGAAGAAAATGAGGTTTACCTCAAGCATTTTTATGATTCCATCGCTCCTATTTTACAGGGCTTTTTAGCTAATGAACCAATCAAATTATTGGACATTGGAGCTGGAGCTGGTTTTCCTAGCCTACCCATGAAAATTCTTTTCCCAAACCTTGAGGTTACCATTATTGATTCTCTTAATAAGCGGATTTCTTTTCTGACACTCCTTGCTCAGGAATTGGGCTTGGAAAATGTCCACTTTTTTCATGGTAGAGCAGAAGATTTCGGACAGGACAAGGCCTTTCGAGGTCAATTTGATGTTGTTACTGCCAGAGCGGTTGCTCGGATGCAGGTTCTATCTGAATTAACCATCCCCTTTTTAAAAATTGGAGGAAAATTAATCGCCTTAAAGGCACAAGCTGCTGACCAAGAGTTAGAAGAAGCTAAGAATGCTCTTTGTCTTCTTTTTGGTAAAGTCATTAAAAACCATAGCTACCAATTGCCAAATGGAGATTCTCGCTTCATCACCATTGTTGAGAAGAAAAAGGAAACACCTAACAAGTATCCAAGAAAAGCTGGCTTGCCTAACAAAAAACCTCTATAAAATAGTACCAAAGGCTAAGATGAAACTTAGCTTTTTTAACTTATTTTTGTTATTATAGTAGGAGATATTATGTCTGGAGGAAACATGAAACGCTCTTTTATCAAATCTCTTTCAGTCACACAGCGCTTAACATTTAGTTTTGCCATTGTGATTCTGATTGGGACTCTCTTGTTATCCATGCCCTTTACCCATTATCAAAATGGTCCTAATACCGTCTATCTTGATCATTTCTTTAATGTGGTTTCCATGGTTTGTGTGACTGGACTTTCTGTTGTTCCCGTCGCTGAAGTGTATAACGGTATCGGACAAACCATTGCTATGGCACTAATGCAGATTGGTGGTCTTGGCTTGGTGACGTTAATAGCTGTGAGTACTTTTGCCCTCAAGCGAAAAATGCGATTGAGCGATCAAACCTTGCTCCAATCAGCGTTAAATCGAGGTGATAGCAAAGATTTAAAGCACTACCTTTTTTTTGCTTATAAAGTAACCTTTAGTCTAGAAGCCTTTGCTGCGATAGTTATCATGATTGACTTCATCCCCCGCTTCGGGTGGAAAAATGGTATCTTCAATAGTATTTTTTTAGCTGTGTCGGCGTTTTGTAACGCTGGTTTTGACAATTTAGGATCTTCTAGTTTAAAAGACTTTATGTTAAATCCTACATTAAATGTTATCATTACGTTCTTGATTATCTCTGGTGGACTTGGTTTTGCGGTTTGGGTTGATTTAGGAGTAGCTTTTAAAAAATACTTTTTTGAAAGACCTCATTGTTATGGGGCAACTTTTCGTAAATTATCCAATCAGTCTCGTCTAGTACTACAAACCACAGCTGTTATTCTTTTTCTTGGAACCTTCTTAACCTGGTTTTTAGAAAAAGATAACAGCAAAACCATTGCCAATTTTAGTTTACATCAGCAACTTATGGTTTCATTTTTTCAAACAGTCACTATGAGAACAGCTGGCTTTGCAACAATCTCTTATAACGATACCCTAGCACCGACTAACATTCTTTATATGATTCAAATGGTTATTGGTGGTGCTCCTGGTGGAACAGCTGGTGGTATTAAAGTGACGACTGCTGCCATTACTTTCTTACTCTTTAAAGCGGAACTTTCAGGGCAATCAGAAGTTACCTTTCGTAACCGAATTATCGCAAATAAGACAATTAAGCAGACCATGACAGTTCTTATCTTCTTTTTTGCAGTTCTTATGATAGGTTTTATTTTATTACTTAGCGTGGAGCCTCATATCGCTCCTATACCACTCTTATTTGAATCTATTTCTGCCATCGCGACAGTTGGGGTATCTATGGATTTGACACCACAATTGTCTACTGCTGGACGTCTTATTGTCATTGTCTTGATGTTCGTCGGCCGCGTTGGCCCAATTACTGTCCTCATCAGTCTGATTCAACGAAAAGAAAAAACCATTCAATATGCCACTACTGATATTCTAGTGGGTTAAGGAGAAAACATGTTAAAACGTAAAACTGTCGGCGTTCTTGGCCTTGGTATTTTTGGCCGTACTGTTGCCAGAGAATTAAGTAACTTTGATCAAGACGTTATTGCTATTGATATCAGAGAAAGTCATGTCAAAGAGGTGGCCGACTTGGTCACTAAAGCCGCTGTTGGAGATATTACTGACAAAGAATTTCTATTAGCTGTAGGGATTGAACATTGTGATACTGTCGTTATCGCTTCAGGGAATAACTTGGAATCTTCTGTTCTTGCAGTCATGCACTGTAAAAAACTCGGTGTTCCAACCATTATTGCCAAGGCTAAAAATAAAATTTTTGAAGAAGTTCTATATGGCATCGGAGCAACTAAAGTCATCACCCCTGAACGTGATTCTGGAAAACGTGTAGCTTCAAATCTGTTAAGACGTCATATCGAAAGCATCATCTATTTGGAACATGGTATTTCGATGATTGAATTTGTCATTCCTAAAAGCTGGGAAGGACAATCTCTTTCCGAACTAGATGTTCGTCGTAAATATGAGTTAAATGTGATTGGCATGCGTCAAAAAGAAGTTAAAACCTTAGATACTAATGTCAAACCTTTTGAACCTTTAGAACCGAATACTATCATTGTGGCCATCGCTAATGACCACACCTTTGAAAAATTTGATTATCTTGGCTATCTTAAATAATAAAAAAACATCCTTGGCGTTTTCCAAGGATGTTTTTTACTATGTTAAATCTAGCTATGCTTTTTTACGTTTCCAAAAAGCATTTTCAGCAATAGCTGTAAAAAGAACATCGGTTGACGAATTTAAGGCTGTCTCACAAGAATCCTGGATAACACCAACAATAAAACCAACACCAACCACCTGCATCGCAAGATCATTTGAAATGCCAAACAAACTACATGCTACAGGAATAAGTAACAACGATCCCCCAGCAACACCAGAAGCACCACAAGCAGAGACAGCAGCAACAACGCTAAGTAAGAGGGCTGTTAGAAAATCAATAGGAATACCAAAAGTGTGTACAGCAGCAAGCGTTAGGACATTGATGGTAATTGCTGCCCCACCCATATTAATAGTTGCTCCAAGTGGAATTGACACTGAATAAGTATCTTTACTCAATCCAATTTTTTGGCATAATTGCATATTGACTGGAATATTGGCTGCAGAACTTCGTGTGAAAAATGCTGTAAGACCTGACTCACGTAAACATCTCAAGACAAGGGGATAAGGATTTTGTCGTGTAATCAAAACCGCAATAAGTGGATTAACCACTAAGGCGACAAAAAGCATTGTTCCTACTAAAACTAGTATCAAAAAAGCATAATCAGATAAGATTCCAACACCGTTTTCAGAAATCGTAGTGAACACCAGACTCATAATCCCAATAGGTGCCAGATTGATGATCCAAACAACTATTTGTGAAGTAACTTCTGCCGCTGTTTTTATAAGATGCTTTGTTTCTTTACTTGCAGCCTTTAATGCTAGTCCAAAAATAATTGCCCATGATAGCACACCAATATAATTGGCAGTAGCTAAAGCATTGATCGGATTATCCACTAATTTTAATAGAAGTGACTGAAAAACTTCAGCAACACCTTGAGGTGGTGATAATTCTGTATTTACAGGTGTATTTAACACTAACGTCAAAGGGAATAGATAAGCTGTCAGTACTGCTACTAAAGCTGACGCAAAGGTACCAAATAAATACAGAACAATGATTAATGTCATATTAGTCTGTTTCCCTTTTTTCTGATGGGAGATAGCTTGGGAAACCAAAGCAAATACAAGCAAAGGTGCGATAGCCTTTAAACCACCAACAAATAACTTTCCTAAAATACTAAAACCTGTAAGATCAGGAGCCAAAATGCCCAACATGACTCCTATTACAACACCGATACCTATTTTTTTGATTAGACTAACCCTAACCCATAAATCATATATTTTTTTCATACGTTACATCCTTACTAAAGTTACATGTTTTTTATAATAATATAATTCTATCTATTCGTCAAATCGAATGAGCTACATATCTTAACCATTTTTTGTGCTAAGAATTTTCAGTCAATTTCTATTGACTATCGAAGTAATCTTAGATATAATAACCTTTGTTGTTATTTTGACACATAATATAATTAAAATTGTTAGAATCTTCGGATTAGTATCAATAGAAAGACTATTTATAAATGAAACAAAAAAATGTATATATCGTCATTGGATTCATGCTATTTGCGCTATTTTTTGGAGCAGCAAACCTCATTTACCCAGCTTTTTTAGGCATCTACTCAGGTCATCAGATTCTATGGTCTATCATTGGTTTTTGTTTAACTGGTGTCTCCTTGCCTTTACTCGGTGTCATTGCTGTTGCTAAATCTGGATCAGGCGATGTTGAAAGTTTGGCACGCCCCATCTCTAAATGGTATGCAATCTTCTATTCTTCCATTTTGTATTTATCTATTGGCCCATTTTTTGCTATTCCAAGAACAGGAGCCACTTCTTTTTCAGTCGGTATCGCTCCTATCTTAGGAGATAATACAACCAATAAAGCTATTTATGCTATACTATTTTTTGGTCTGTCCTACTTCCTTGCTATCAAACCTAGTAAACTAGCTGAAAATATCGGAAAATTTTTAACGCCAACGTTGTTAGTTGTTATTTCTATTTTGGTTATCGCGTCCTTTGTCCATCCTGCTGGAAATTACGGTGATGCTTTTAACGCTGGGGTCGGTGTTAATAATGCCTTTAAAGATTTTCCTTTTATAGCAGGATTAATTCAAGGTTATGGCACTATGGATGCACTAGCTTCTCTTGTTTTTGCTATTTTAGTCATTGAGGCTACCAAACAATTTGGCGCTAAGACGGACAAAGAAATGACCAAAATAACACTTATTTCTGGGGCTATTGCCATTTTGCTATTAGCACTTGTCTATATCTTTGTCGGTCGTATTGGAGCAACATCACAATCATTATTTCCTTTTATTGATGGCAGCTTTACCCTTCATGGTAATCCAGTTAATGGCGGTCAAATCTTAAGTCATGCTTCTCGTTTTTACCTAGGTGGCATCGGACAAGCATTTCTAGCTGTTGTGATTTTCCTGGCCTGTCTAACCACTTCAACAGGCTTAATCACGTCAAGTGCTGAATACTTCCATAAATTAGTGCCTGCTTTATCTCATATTGCTTGGGCAACTATCTTTACTTTACTATCAGCTTTCTTTTATTTTGGTGGCTTATCAGTCATTATCAACTGGTCAGCTCCTGTTTTATTCCTTTTATACCCATTAACAGTCGATTTAATTTTCCTTGTTTTGGCACAAAAATGCTTCAATAATGATCCTATTGTCTATCGAACTACAATTGGTCTAACCTTTATTCCTGCCATATTTGATGCACTCCTAACACTATCACAAATGACTGGATTATTTCATTTACCAGAAGCCGTTGTAACTTTTTTCCAAAAAACTGTTCCACTAGGGCAATTCTCAATGGGATGGATTATCTTTGCTGCTATTGGTTTTTTAATAGGGCTTATACTAAGTAAAACGAAGAAAAGCTAATGACATCATCTAAACAACAACACCCTAAGTTTTTACTTAGGGTGTTGTTTCGTTTATTTATGACTAAACCTTCTAGTCAAGCTATCACCAATAAATTGGATAGCAAAAATAATTAAAAGAATAATAATAGTCGCTACCCAAGTCACATCATTGTTAAAACGATTATAACCATAAGAAATCGCTACATTTCCTAATCCTCCAGCACCGATAGCTCCTGCCATGGCAG
>JGI2924J29684_1077914_pt1 | contig 25315 bp, 21 predicted proteins | sample BenlonsequencITS_FD_29684 | JGI IMG/M metagenome (IMG submission 29684)
CCTGACAACACAGGCACATAGCGTTGATCACACAATAAAAACGGAGCCTTCTTGGCTCCCGCCCCAAGTTGCAACAGCACCTACAAAACTCATGACACATTGTCGTGTGAATCACAAAGCTTTTAAATTTCGAAAAACCACACGCTTGTGCGGGAAACTTCTCGCATAACTAGGGTGAGGGTATGACCTCCAAAGGCCAGGAATCTAGTTCAGACTCCACAGCAGGAATGGATTACATCATCCGATACTCGCTCAACGAGTTTCAGCGCGGAAGTATCGTGACGCGTTTTGAAACTCCCCCTGATAAACGGGAGGTGTTTGGGGTCTTAGAAAGATACGGCATTTCTTCCACTCAGGTAAGTGAATATTCCGTTTCCCCTGCACGCGGAGTTCAACAGGCTCTGACGCCGGTCCACCAGGACATTGTGGAGGCGCAACCTTCGGAGGATACTTCCCCACCGCCTCTAGACAGGCGGAAGAGGAAAAGTGGTTGCGGGTGGGTAGCTGTAGCTATCGTTGTCATTGCCTTTGTGACTCCAGCAGTGACGGCCGAGCGTTCTTACACCACTGGTCAAAGTCTCGCGCCGTCTGCCTCTAGAAACTTAAGTTTTGGAGAGCGATACGATTTTTGTGACGCCCAGTTGAGATATATCGCGGTATCTGATGAGAACTACTGGGATGAGGCGCCTGGGTTCTTTGAAGACCGCGTCTCCAATAATCCTATCCACCCCGCCAATCTTTCTTTCCTCGTTGGATGCATGTCTGACTGACGCCAAATATGCAACAACCCCGTGTCGCACAGGAAACCTGTGTGGCACGGGGTGGCGTCGATAAGCAGCCTTTTAAACCGCGAATCCTAGGGCCTGCAGCTGAGCGCGGCCCTCTTCGGTAATCATGTGTGGACCCCAAGGTGGCATCCATACCCAGTTCAGGGACATCTTCTCTGCAATGCCGTTGCCGACGATTGCGGTGCGTGCCTGATCTTCGATGACGTCAGTCAGCGGGCAAGCTGGTGAAGTCAGAGTCATATCGATGTGAGCTTCGTTGCCGTTGATGATGTAAATATCGTAGACAAGGCCCAGGTCAACAACGTTAATGCCCAGTTCAGGGTCAATAACGTCGCGCATGTACTCCTCAACATCGCTGGCCTTAGCCAGGTCTGCCTCGGACTGCTCTGGGCGCTCAGAGCTTTGTGCTTCAAAGGTGGAAGCGTTCTGGTCTTCAACCTCTGTCGTGTTCTCGGTGTGCTCGCTCATGGTTTCCTCCAATTAATACAGCGGGCTAATGTGCGTGCGCAACAGCGTCAGCGGTTGCCGCCTGGAAAGCCTTCCACCCAAGCAGCGCGCACTTCACGCGTGCCGGGTACTTGGCGACTCCGGAGAAAGCAACGCCATCTCCGATGAGATCTTCATCGCCAACAAACTGACCGCGGGAAACGATCATCTTCTCAAATTCTGTGAGCTTTTCCAGCGCCTTGTCGACGGGTTGGCCCACGATCTCCTCGGCCATAACGGACGTGGAGGCCTGGCTGATTGAGCAACCAACTGCTTCGTAGGAGACGTCCTCCACGGTGGAGCCGTCCTCAGACAGCTTCACGCGCAGAGTCAATTCGTCGCCACAAGAAGGGTTGACGTGGTGAACCTCAGCATCGAAAGGATCCCGAAGGCCCTTGTGCTGTGGGTTTTTGTAGTGGTCCAGGATCACCTCCTGGTACATCTGCTCAAGGTTCATTACTCAACTCCAAAGAATTGCTTGGCCTTCTCGATCGCTGCCGCGAGGCGGTCGATTTCTTCGAAGGTGTTATAGAGATAGAAAGATGCTCTTGCTGTCGATTGTACGTTCATGCTGCGGTGCACGGGCCACGCGCAGTGGTGGCCGACGCGGATATTCACGCCCTGATCGTCAAGCACTTGGCCTAGATCGTGTGGGTGAATGCCCTCGACACCGAAGCTGATTGCACCGCCGCGCTGCTCTGCAGTCAAAGGACCAGCAATGGTTAGTCCCTTAATTGCCGTGAGCTTTTCCAACGCGTAAGCAGTCAATGCGTGCTCATGCGCTGCGATTGCTTCCATACCGATTTCATTCAGCATGTCCACGGCAGCACCCAAGCCCACAACCTGGCTGGTCATCTGCGTGCCGGCCTCAAAACGTTGAGGTGCGGCAGCGTAGGTGGAACCCTCCATGGTGACAACTTCAATCATGGAACCACCAGTCAAAAATGGTGGCAGTTCATCCAAGATTGGGGACTTTGCATACACAACGCCCACGCCTGCAGGTCCCAGCATCTTATGGCCAGAGAATGCAGAGAAATCTACATCCAGCTCGTGGAAATTCACTGGCATATGAGGAACAGACTGGCACGCATCAAGCACCGTGAGAGCGCCGACAGCCTTGGCACGACGAACCAACTCTGGAACATCAGCCACAGCACCGGTCACATTGGACTGGTGAGTGAAGGCAACGACCTTGACAGTTTCATCAAGCTCGAGTGAATCGAGATCAATGCGACCATCTTCAGTCACCTTGTACCACTTCAATGTCGCACCGGTTCGACGGCACAGCTCCTGCCATGGCACCAAGTTTGCGTGGTGCTCTAGCTCCGTGATGACCACGGTATCCCCGGCCTGGACACGATACTTACCGGAACGGTCATCACCCAAGGTGTACGCAACAAGATTGAGTGCTTCAGTTGCATTCTTAGTGAACGCAATTTCATGCTGCTCGGCACCAACAAAGGCAGCGATCTTCTCGCGGGCACCTTCATAAGCATCCGTTGCTTCCTCAGCCAGTTGGTAGGCACCGCGGTGCACGGGGGCGTTGGTGTGCAGCACAAAGTGCTCCTCTGCACGCCACACCCGCTCGGGTCGCTGCGATGTCGCACCTGAGTCCAGGTAAGCAAGCGGTTTCCCATCCCTAACAGTGCGCTTCAGGATTGGGAATTCTTCCCGCACCTTATCCACATTGAGGGATCCATCTGCATTGAGGAAATCGGACATGTTACTTGATGAACTGGTCGTAGCCGTCAGCCTCGAGCTTGTCAGCAAGCTCAGCGCCACCGGTGGTCACAATCTGGCCATTCGCGAAAACGTGAATGAAGTCAGGCTTAACGTAGTTGAGGATGCGCTTGTAGTGGGTGATCATCAAGATGCCACCTTCGGTCTCCTGCTTGTAGGAGTTGATGCCCTCGGAAACAATGCGCAGTGCATCCACGTCAAGGCCGGAGTCGGTCTCATCCATGATCGCGAACTTTGGCTTCAGCAGATCAAGCTGCAGAACCTCGTGGCGCTTCTTCTCGCCACCGGAGAAACCTTCGTTGACTGAGCGGTTGGAGAACTCAGGGTCAATTGCCAGAGCTTCCTGAGCGGTGCGGACTTCCTTAACCCACTCGCGAAGCTTAGGAGCCTCGCCGCGGATTGCGGTCGCTGCGGAACGCAGGAAGTTAGCAACGGAAACGCCAGGGATTTCAGTTGGATACTGCATGGCCAGGAAGAGACCAGCGCGTGCACGCTCATCAACTTCCATCTCCAGGATGTTCTCGCCGTCGAGGAGGACCTCGCCTGCGGTTACCTCGTAGCGTGGGTGTCCACCAAGGGTGTAAGCAAGAGTGGACTTGCCGGAACCGTTAGGGCCCATGATGGCGTGGATCTCACCAGAGTTGATGGTGAGGTTGACGCCCTTGAGGATTTCCTTAGGCTCAGCGGACTCATCGGACGGCAGGACCTGTGCGTGCAGGTTACGGATTTCAAGAGTGCTCATCTGTCACAATCTTTCAGGGTTGAAGCGAATTTTAAACTGAAGTATTAGCTGGGCCGGTTTTTCTGCCGCCCAGCTTGGCCAAGTAACTGTGCTTAGCCACTTGGCTTAGTTACTTTGGCTTAATTACATGCCAAGAACTGCGAGTTCCGAGCTGACTCGGTTGTCCAATTCCCCGCGGATGGATTCAACTGGGACCTTGTTGATCACTTCGTTGAAGAAACCGCGGACGATGAGGCGGCGTGCTTCCTCTGCAGGAATACCACGGGCCTGGAGGTAGAACACGTGCTCGTCGTCGAAACGACCGACGGTTGCTGCGTGTCCTGCGCCAACGATCTGGCCGGTTTCAATCTCGAGGTTTGGAATAGCGTCTGCGCGTGCACCCTCGGTGAGGACGAGTGAGCGGTTAGCTTCGTAGGTGTCAGTGCCGTGGGCGTTTGAGCGGATGAGCACATCGCCAACCCAGCAGGTACGGGCATCTGGCTTGTCAGAGTTCTTGTCACCCTGAAGTGCGCCCTTGTACAAGACGTTGGAGCGACAGTTTGGTACAGCGTGGTCAACCAGCAGGCGCTGCTCGAAGTACTGTCCATCATCTGCGAAGTAGACGCCGAGCATTTCTGCGTCGCCACCTGGTGCGGTGAAACGCACGCGTGGGACGATGCGGACTACTTCTCCACCGAAGGTTGCCACGGTGTGGCGTAGAGTTGCGTCGCGTCCCAGCTGTGCAAGCTGGTTGCTCAGGTGAACTGCGTCAGCGTTCCAGTGGGTGTCCGTGATGACGGTCAGGCGTGCGTTGTCGCCAACGATGAATTCGACGTTGTCAGCGTGGGTGCCGGATCCGACGTACTGCAGTGCGACGATAGCGTCTGCGCCCGCTTCAACCTCGATGGAGATTGCGCCGAAAGAGGTAACGCCTTCACCCTTGCCAGTAACCGTGATGGTTACTGGGGTTGGGTTGTGGGAGTTTTTGGCAAAGGTGACAACATTGCCCTGTTCCTTGGAGGTCCAGGCCTGAGCTGCGACGCGGTCTACTGGTGCGCCTGCGCGACCCAGTCGAGCATCGTCCTTTGCGACAACTTCGTGGCTTGCGCCTTCTGCATCTGCAGGGATCTCGACGGTGACGTCAGAGGTGGTTGCAGGTGCGAACTCGCCGTTGTGGAGTCCGCGAAGACGGCGTAGGGAAATGAAACGCCATTCTTCGTCGCGTCCGCGTGGGATCTCAAAGTCCTCAACATTAAATGAGGAGAAGAGGTCGCCCTTGGTGTTGTGCGGGGTTGCGGCCTTTACGGTTGCTACTTCAGTCATTGGGCTTAGCCCACCGATCCTTCCATCTGCAGTTCGATCAGTCGGTTGAGCTCAAGGGCGTACTCCATTGGGAGTTCCTTAGCGATTGGCTCAACGAAGCCACGAACGATCATTGCCATTGCTTCTTCTTCCGCAAGTCCGCGGCTCATGAGGTAGAACAGCTGCTCTTCAGAAACCTGGGAAACAGTTGCCTCGTGGCCGAGTGACACGTGATCGTTACGGATGTCGTTGTATGGGTAGGTGTCAGAACGGGAGATGTCATCGACCAGCAGTGCGTCACACTCAACGTTGGAGGTTGAGTGGTGAGCGTTTGCGTTGATCTGAACCAGACCACGGTAAGCCGCACGTCCACCGCCACGTGCCACAGACTTGGACACGATGTTGGAGGAAGTGTAAGGAGCCATGTGGGTCATCTTGGCGCCGGTGTCCTGGAACTGTCCCTCACCTGCGAAAGCGACGGAGAGAACTTCGCCCTTTGCGTGTGGGCCAGTCATCCAGACAGCTGGGTACTTCATGGTGACCTTGGAGCCGATGTTGCCATCGACCCATTCCATGGTGCCGCCCTCTTCAACCTTGGTGCGCTTGGTCACCAGGTTGTAGACGTTGTTGGACCAGTTCTGAATGGTGGTGTAGCGGCAGCGTCCACCCTTCTTCACGATGATCTCAACGACTGCGGAGTGCAGGGAGTCGGACTTGTAAATAGGTGCGGTACAGCCCTCAACGTAGTGAACGTAGGCATCCTCATCAACGATGATCAGGGTGCGTTCGAACTGACCCATGTTCTCGGTGTTGATGCGGAAGTAAGCCTGCAGAGGAATGTCCACGTGGACACCCTTTGGCACGTAGATGAAAGATCCACCGGACCAGACAGCGGAGTTCAGTGCGGAGAACTTGTTGTCGCCTGCTGGAATGACGGTGCCGAAGTACTCCTGGAAGATCTCAGGGTGCTCTTTCAGTGCGGTATCGGTGTCAAGGAAGATAACTCCCTTTTCCTCCAGGTCCTCGCGGATCTGGTGGTAGACAACCTCAGACTCGTACTGAGCTGCAACACCTGCAACGAGGCGCTGCTTCTCGGCCTCAGGAATACCCAGCTTGTCGTAGGTATTCTTGATGTCTTCTGGGAGATCCTCCCAGGACTGTGCCTGCTTCTCAGTGGAGCGGACGAAGTATTTAATGTTGTCGAAGTCAATGCCTGAAAGGTCTGCACCCCAGGTTGGAACTGGCTTCTTATCAAAAATGCTCAGGGCCTTGAGGCGCTGCTGAAGCATCCATTCTGGCTCGCTCTTCTTCGCAGAGATGTCGCGTACGACATCCTCGCTGAGACCACGCTGTGCGGATGCACCAGCGTCGTCGGAGTCGTGCCAACCATAGTTGTACGGACCGATGGATTCAATGATCTGGTCATCGGTCAAGGGCTCGTTAACCCCTGGGTTCGTCGTTGCCGAAGTCATGATCCGCTCCTTTCATCAGGAGTGTTTGATGGGTGTCAATGGAATATTTGTTGTGCAGATGCCGTGGCCGTCCGCGATTGTTGCCAATGGTTGCGTGTGCTGCCCCAAAAGTTCTGAGACTGCTTGATGCTCTGCCTCACACAGTTCCGGAAATTCCGTGGCGACTGTAGATATTGGACAGTGATGCTGGCAGAGTTGCAACCCGTTTCGAGTGGCATCGACAGTTGCTGCATAACCATGCCGACTAAAAGCTTCAACTAAAGATTTGGCTGTATCTTCGATTGATTGATCTGTGACATCTGCTGGGGTAATACCCTCAACAATTGTTTCGATCCGCTTTCTAGCAAATTGCCTTACTGCATCATCTCCGCCGACCTCTCGAAGAGTGGCTAGAGCTGCCGCAGCAAGGGAATCATATTCGTGGCCGAAGATTGAGCGACCTTTATCAGTAAGCCGATAAGTTTTTGCTGGCCTACCGCGCATTTTGGGCTCATATGGGTTCTGGCGCGGATTTGCCGCCTCCGCCAGATTTTCTTCAACCAAGTTGTCTAGGTGCCTGCGCACTCCCACAGTTGAAAGCTGAAGCTGTTCAGCAATATCTGAAGCGATCACCGGTGCACGTTCCAACAGGATGAGAAGAATTTTTCGGCGCGTATCACCGTCTCCGGTGTGCGCGTCGTTGCCTTTTACAACATCTCCCACTGGTGTCACCTCCTGCTTGATTTAGCTTTCACCTTTAGACAACACAAGTGTTCCCTAATTCCATTCCCGTGTCCAATCCCTTCCCCCCTACCAGCGCAAATAGACGTAGAAAAATCATCAATAAATAAAAACTAAGCGAACCCTAAGCCAACCAAAGGTAACCTTATTTATGCTGGCCACAGGTGGTGTGTTTTAAAACTTCATTCCAATTACCGAAAATGAATATAATTTGAGATTTAGCTCACACTATCCCCCTTCGGGTCACCACCAGACTCTGATGCGAGGTAAATGTTCTCCGCTCCCTTGCGTAGAATGATGCGAGTGACGAAGGACGAGCAGATTCAACCCAATTCGAACGCCCCTGAAAACAGAAAATGGTTTCCTCGGGCACCTCGTCCCCTACGCCAATTTCTCGACACTTTGCCGCGCATCGGCACCGCTGGTTCCAGATCAGCGACCCTCCACGTGGAAGACGAGCAGAGCCCTTTAGGGGCAACGCTTTTCGACGTCGCGACCGGCGCGAGCTCCATCAACGACCGCGATACCGACGCCTCAGGGCTTGAGCCTGAAAAGATTCGCCGATTTGCATGGCTGCGCCTGATCGGCACCATGGGTGCGTTAATGATCGCGTTTGGTGCGCTGGGCGCGGGTGCACTTCCGGTGGTGAATAATCCGTATGTGGATTTCCCTGGCGGAAACTTCATGAGCCGAATGCTGCAGACCTCTTCCATGATCGTGCTCATCGGCGTGGGATTTTTGGTGCTGGCGTGGGTGTTAATGGCACCGCTGGTGGGTATTCCTTTTAAACGCAGCGGAAACAGAACAGCCAGCGTGAGTTTGTCCATGCTGCGCCGCACATTTGGCGCCTGGGTAGCGCCCATCATGCTCACCGCCCCACTGTTTACTCAAGACATTTATTCTTATCTGGCACAAGGCTCTGTGACCGCGCAGGGAATGGATGCCTACGCCGGTGGACCGCTTGAACTATTGGGGCCCGATAATCATCTGGCACGGTCCGTGCCCTTTATTTGGGCCCAGTCGCCCTCGCCCTACGGCCCTGTTGCGCTGAGCATCGCGGCGTCGATAAGCGTTATTACTAATGACAGCATCGTTGGAGGCGTGCTGGCGCACCGTATTGCGTCGCTGCTGGGCGTTGTGGCTGCAGGCTGGGCGATCACCATGCTGGCCAGGCGCTGTCGGGTATCTGAAGAAGCGTCCTTTTACCTGGGCGTACTTAATCCGCTGCTGATTCTGCACCTGATCGGCGGTATTCACAACGAATCCATCCTGCTGGGATTTTTACTTGTTGGCCTGGAACTCGGACTGCGTGGCACCGACCGGATTCAAACAGGGCTGTGGGGGCCTGCGTGGACATATATTGCACTGAGTGGCGTATTGATTTCTTGCGCAGGCCTGGTCAAGGTGACCGGCTTTATTGGGCTCGGTTTTGTGGGCATGGCCTTGGCCAGGGCGTTTCATGCACGTGGACATCGACACGTCGTTGCGATCGGCGTTGCAGGCCTCGTTCAAGTAGCAGCCCTGGTGATCACCGTGGTTGTTCTCAGTGTGATTACCGGAATCAGTTTGGGGTGGATCACAGGTCAAGGTGGCGCTGCGACGATCCGAAGCTGGATGTCTATGACCACCAACATTGGCGTTATTTCTGGATTCATCGGAATGAATTTGGGGCTAGGCGACCACACCGCAGCCATGCTCGTTGTGACCCGTGCAGCCGGAATCGCGGTAGCTGCCGCCTTCATGGTTCGTATGTTGTTTGCCACATATAGAGGTCACATTCACGCTGTGGGCGGACTGGGCGTGGCGACTTTCGTCCTCGTTATCCTCTTCCCCGTGGTGCATCCGTGGTACATGCTGTGGGCTATCGTGCCGCTAGCTTCCTGGGCAAATAGACTGTTCTTCCAGCTCGGAGTGATTGCCTACTCCACTGCCTTCAGTTTCTTTGTGCTGCCTCGCGGGCTTGCACTTCCAGTCGGAACTGTCTTTTCCATCTACTTCGGCGCAGCGCTCGGATTCAGCATTCTCCTATTAGTTGGATGGTGGAGTTTGAGGCGGAATCCAACCTTTGGTTTACACTGATCAACTGTGACTACTGATTTTTCGGCCTCTAGCTCTAATTTTGGAGCCGCAGAAGGCGCACTTGATGCCATAAACCCCGTCCCACCAAACGATCCAGCAATCGTGGTGAACAACGTGGTAAAAAGATTTGGCACCAAGGAAGCAGTAGCCGGAATCTCCTTCGAAGTCCCCCGCGGTCAAGTTTTGGCCCTCCTGGGACCTAATGGCGCAGGCAAAACCACCACCATTGAAATGTGCGAAGGTTTTACCGCCCCCACCTCTGGCAGCATCCGAGTCTTGGGCATCGATCCAGCCACAGAACCAGACCAGGTGCGCCGACGCATCGGCATCATGCTTCAAGGTGGCGGTTCCTACAGCGGAATCCGCGTGTTTGAAATGCTCAAGCTTGCGGCGTCCTACAACGACAACCCACACGATCCTGAATGGCTGCTTGATCTTGTAGGACTGCGTGAACAACGCAAAACCACCTACCGACGTCTGTCAGGTGGCCAACAGCAACGCCTTTCTTTGGCCTTAGCATTAATTGGTCGCCCTGAGATTATCTTCCTCGACGAACCCACCGCTGGCATGGATGCGCAATCACGCAACATGGTGTGGGAGCTTGTCAACGATCTCCGCCGCGACGGCGTCACCATCGTGCTCACCACCCACCTGATGGATGAGGCCGAAGCACTAGCTGACCACGTGATCATCGTTGCCAACGGTCAAATCCTTGCCAGTGGCACACCTGATGAACTCACTGCGCAACGCGATCATCTTGAAATTAATGTCTCCGTAGAGACCACGAGCCCGCTTGATCTTGATCGCTTGGTGGATGATCTCAGCAGCTTAAACATCGGTGATGTGAAAGCACGAGCCAACCGGCCACTGCATTATTCACTTCGGACGCAACAAGCCACCCCGGATTCCTTGGCGCACATCGTCCAGGCTGTCGCCCGCCAAAACGTCATGATTCGCTCTTTGGATACGGGACACCGCTCATTGGAAGATGTCTTCCTGGACATCACCGGAAAAGAACTGAGGAGTTAACGCACACCATGTCTAAACCTTTTGAAAACTCTGCGCTCCGCGGTTCTTCTCGATTCCCAGCTGGAACGTTCACCCCTGCTCCCAAACGAGCCACCCCGGCAAAAATGTTGGCTGCTCAGGGCAAGATGGAATCCCTGCTGTTTCTTCGCCACGGCGAACAGCAACTGCTCAGCATCATCATTCCCTTGGTCGCGCTCATCGCACTAGCGAATTTTGATTTCATCCCTGGTGAGAACTCCCTCGACAAGACTTTCCCCTTCGCGCTGGCCACAGCAGCCATGAGCGCTGGTTTTACAGGTCAAGCCATCAGCCTAGCTTTTGACCGCCGCTATGGTGCCCTCAAGCGCACCGGCGCCAGCGGTGTTCCCGCCTGGACGATTATTTTTGGCAAAGTCATCGCAGTCATTGCAGTCACCATTGTGCAGATCATCTTTCTCGGTGTGACTGCACTGCTGTTGGGCTGGTCCGCACCTGTCGGTGGTGTGCTCTTTGGCATCGTGACCCTATTTGTGGGTGTTTCCAGCTTCACCGCGCTCGGCATGCTGATGGGCGGAACGTTGTCCTCCGAATTGGTATTGGCACTGGCTAACTTGATTTGGATTGTACTGTCCGGCCTTGCAGCATGGGCGGTCTTTTCCCCTTCCGTCAACGCTGAAGGAGTGCTGTCCATCATCCCATCCGTTGCGCTGTCCCAAGGTATGGTTGACGCATTCAACGGCGAACTTCCGTGGCTCCAGCTAGGAATTTTGGTGGGCTGGCTAATTATCACCGGCGTGGCCGCAAACAAGCTATTTAACTTCTCTGCGAGCCGCTAGATATACCCTTAGTCGGAAAATATCCTTAAAAGTTCCCGGGAGTTTCAGTGGCAAATACCACCACTTCCATACCGGGAACAATTGTATAAAACTAGCCATGACCTGCTAGGATCAGCGACGTGTCTACTTCAGTTGCTCCCTCAAATAATCCAGTTGAGTTGAAGCCCATTACTTTCTGGGCACCGACCATCAAAGTGCAGCGCATTCTCGCGCTCCTACTGTTGATTTTCCAGGGAGGCATCACCGTTACGGGCTCTATCGTCCGTGTCACAGGCTCCGGCCTCGGTTGTGATACCTGGCCACTATGCCACGAAGGTTCACTAGTCCCAGTCGCAGGCGCAGCACCATGGATCCACCAGGCAGTGGAATTTGGTAACCGCATGCTCACTTTCGTGCTTGCTGCCGCAGCGCTTGCGTTGTTCATTGCAGTTCTTGGCGCAAAACGCCGCCGCGAGATCCTGGTCCATTCCTTCATCCAGGGTTTGGGCATCATCTTGCAGGCTGTCATCGGTGGCATCACCGTGCTGGTTGATTTGCACTGGTACGCCGTTGCTTTGCACTTCCTGCCATCCATGATCCTTGTTTTCATGGCCGCGATTTTGTACACCCGCATCGGCGAGCCCGATGACGGCGAGATTACCACCACATTCCCCACGTGGATCCGCAATGTAGCTGTCATTGGTGCAGTAGCGCTCTCCGTAGTACTGATCACCGGCACCATGACCACCGGCGCTGGCGTTCACTCTGGCGATGCATCAATCACCATGGATGATCGCCTCGATGTCAGCATCGACTTGATGGCCCACATCCACGGCTACAGCATGTACATCTACCTCTTCTTCACCCTCATCGTGGTCGCCGGTCTGTACAAGGCAAAAACCACCAAGCACAACAAGCAGCTTGGCCTCATGCTGATTCTGTTCATTCTGATTCAGGCAGGTATCGGCATCTTGCAGTACCGCATGGGTGTGCCACGCTGGAGCATCCCATTCCACATCGCAATGTCTTCTGTCGTTGTTGCCTTCACTTCCCTTCTGTGGGCGCAGGGTCGTATACGCGTCGGCGGTAAAGCCACCGTTACTGGTTCTGTTGATGGCGATATTAAGAACGAGATCATTACGAACCCCTTTGAGAAGAAATCAAAGCAGCCTGTTAAATAACACGCAACTGTATCGGTAAAAGGCCCAATCAAGGATTCTTGGTTGGGTCTTTTTCCATGCTTTTCATGCTTCGAACAGTCCAGAATAGCCCTGACCTAGACTTAGAGCTATGTCCGAACAAAGACTCGATCAGCTTGAGCGACGGCTTTCTGAACTGGAACGGGAGATCGCCGCGATTCGTCAGGAGATCCGCCAGGAACGCCTAGTGCTTCCGGAACCGGAACCTGTGAAAGTTGATACAGTCATCGCCACCGAAGCGACCGGAGTCAATGCATCGTCGGGTCCGGAGGCGAAGATCGCTTTGTTCATGGAGAGGTTTAGTGGTCGCCACGATGTGTATGCGCGGCGCTGGACCAGCAGAAAAACGGGCAAAAGTGGATGGTCGCCGGCTACTCGCCAGGGTTTTTACTCAAAAGACACCACACCGAAGGACTATCTCCCCTTCACCGTTGACACCGTCAATGCGCATCTGCGCCGGGGCGGCGACCATATCGGTCTCTATGTGATGGTCCCCATCGACACGTGCAAACTTCTCGCCTGCGATTTCGACGATGGCACCTGGAAGCAAGATGCGGCCGCTTTCGTGTCAGCCTGCACCGACCACGGAATCGATGCGTTGGCTGAAATTTCTCGATCCGACGACGGCGCCCCCGTGTGGATATTTTTCGATACCCCAATCTCCGCGATGCTGGCTCGGCGCCTAGGTTTTGCCATGCTCCGCCAAGCCATGAACTCCCGCCCTGACATGGATATGTCTTCTTATGATCGCTTCTTCCCTGCTCAAGACACCATCGCAACGCGCGCAAACGGAAGCGCACGGCTGGGAAATTTGATCGCGCTGCCCCTCAACGGCGACTGTCGAGCCCGCAACACCGCCGTCTTCGCCGATTCGGAAACGTGGGTTCCCTTCGAAGATCCTTTCGCAGCGCTCGCGGCCATCACGCCACTAGCCACCGAAAAAATCGAGCAGATCCTTGCCACCACGCAGGAAAAATTTGGCCCCGAACCCGAACACATCAAACGCCCCACCCGCGCCGAACTCAAACAGGTTAAAGCCAACGGCGAAACCATCAAACTCACCATCACCAACGAGCTGAGCGTCCCCACCGAAAGGTTACCCGCGGCCGTCATCGCGGAGATTAAACACCGGGCGGTAATCCCAAACCCTGAGTTTTATCGTCGACAAGCGCAAAGATTTTCGACCTTCGGCGTGCCGCGCATCGTCATCCGCTTCGCCCAGGCCGAGCAGCGCTTGCTGCTCCCACGCGGGCTTGTCGACGACACCCTCCGGATCCTCACCCTCGCCGGGTACAAAGTCAGCGTCATCTGGCCTCGGCAAACTCGGAAAACCATCGACGCGTCTTTCGAGGGCGAATTGCGATCCATGCAACAAGAGGGAATCGACTCGCTCAAAGGCCAACGCACCGGCGTATTGGTAGCACCGCCGGGCGCTGGAAAAACAGTGATGGCCTGTGCACTCATCGCGAACAGAAAAATCCCCACCGCAGTGATAGTCAACCGTGCAGAATTGATTTCCCAATGGCGGGATCGTCTCGCGCAATACCTGAGCATCGACGCAGACTCCATCGGACAGATCGGCGCGGGCCGACGCAAAACCACCGGAATTATCGATCTCATCACCGTCCAATCCTTGAGCCGTAAAGATTCCGATCCGAAAATTTTGGAACAATACGGCCAAATCATCGTCGACGAGTGCCACAACATCGCAGCCCCAGGCGCCGAAGCCGCATTGAACCAGGTCAAGGCCCCCTACTGGCTGGGTCTAACCGCCACGCCGTTTCGTTCAGACCACATGGATGAAATCATCACCATGCAGTGCGGTCCTGTGCGCCACCGCATGGAAGTGGCAACAGACAATGAACAGCGCTTGATTCACATCCACGAAACCTCTTTCGACTCTGAGGAAACCACCGAAATCCAGGATCTCTACAATGAGCTCGCGGTCGATTCTGCCCGAAATGCGCAAATCACTGCCGAAGTGCACAAAGCGCTTGAAGCTGGCGACCGATGTCTAGTTTTGGTCAACCGAATTGCAGCCCTTGAAGCACTGACCAGCAGTATTACCGAATCTGGCGATCACACTGTCTTAGTGATGCATGGCCGCCAAACCCAAGAGGAGCGAGTTCACCTTCGTGCGCAACTTGCCTCATTGAGTGAAAAGCAGGATCCGTTTGTACTGGTCGCGATGAATAAAGTCGCCGGCGAAGGCCTTGACATCCCCAGCCTCAACACGCTGTTTTTGGCAGCGCCGGTGTCCTTCAAGGGGCTGGTGATTCAGCAAATCGGCCGAGTTACTCGCGCAACCGGTGATCAAAACGCTCCTCCGGTGACTGCCACGGTCCATGATTTTGTTGATTCCAAGATTCCGACACTCAAACGCATGCACGGTCGCCGATTGCGGGCTATGCAAAAGGAAGGATTCGCTGTTTCGGAGCCTTGAGGAGGACCAGACCAAACCAGCGTGCCCACGGTTGGCCATTTCAGGATCCGTGGGCACGCTGGTTTGGTTTATCAACCTCGAAACCGGTCACAGCTGCCCACGAAACTCGATTTCGCGATCCGTGGGCACTCTCGTTTGGTTTCCTCGGAAAGCTACCCTCGGACGGTCAGAAAATGCCCTCTCAGAATCGCGTTTAAGAGCCTCCCACCCACTAGCCCACACCAATTACTCATTCTGCGATCCCAACCGCTTAAACGGCCGTGTAATGGCTTTCCCGCAATCTAGCCGAATTCGACCAAACTAGGTGACCGAAAACCTCCAGCCGAAAACCTCAATGGCAAGCCCAAACTGGTCACCTGGTTTGGTCTGCACTCTGACTCCCCTCAAAAGGGCACAATTTGGTCAATTTCCCAACCTTGTCTTTCAGTCATGGTTAGTGTGGGAACCATGAAGGCAATCTTAGTTTCCCGCACCGGCGGACCAGAGGTGTTGGAGTTCACCGACACTGACGCCCCAAAGCCCACTGATGATCAGGTTTTAGTTGAAGTTGATATGGCTGGCGTCAACTTTATTGATACTTACTATCGCCAGGGTGAATATCACGCTCGCCTGCCGTTTATCCCAGGTTTTGAAGGCACTGGTCGGGTGTTGGAGGATCCGCAGGGGTTGATTGCGGCGGGTACCAAGGTGGCGTGGTGTGATGCCATGGGTTCGTATGCTCAGCAGGTGTGTGTGCCGCGGGATCGCTTGGTGGCGGTTCCCGAGGGCGTGAGTTCGGAAGTGGCTGCGTCGATGTTGATGCAGGGAATCACTGCGCATTATCTAACCAATGGTGTGTATGAGCTTGAAGAGGGCGATTCTTGCCTCATCACTGCTGGCGCGGGTGGTGTTGGATTGTTGGCTACGCAGATGGCGGCGGCCAAGGGAGTGCGCGTGTACAGCGTGGTGTCCACGGATGAAAAAGCTGAGCTTGCTTTGGATGCCGGTGCTTATGAGGTGTTTCGTTATTCCGATAATTTGGCGGAGCAGGTTCGTCGGCACAACGGGGGTCGCGGAGTTGATGTGGTGTATGACGGTGTCGGCCAGTCCACGTTCAATGAGTCCTTAGAGGCTGTTCGTCCGCGCGGCACTGTGTGTTTGTTTGGTGCGGCGTCGGGTCCTGTGGAGCCTTTTGATCCGCAGCTGTTGAACACTCACGGTTCGATCTTCTTGACCCGCCCAAGCATTGGCGCGTGGACGTCTGAGGAGGGCGAATTTGCCAAGCGTGCACAGGCGGTCACGCAGGCCATCGTCGAAGGCACCTTGCGGGTTCGCGTTACTGGCACATATTCGCTTGCCGACGCCTACATCGCCCACCGCGACCTTCAGGCGCGTAGCACGAGCGGTTCTTTGGTCTTGGAAATCCCGAAGGACTAAACACGCATAAAAAGATCCTGGTTAGCCTCGCGGTGAGGTTAGCCAGGATCTTTTCGTCGAAAAGCAAGCTTTTAGAAGAAGGTGGTGGTCCAGCCGAGCATCTCGCCGATGGTCTCAAGGCCGAGGACCGCGTCGACGGACAATGCCACGAAGAGGACTGCCAAGTAGTTGTTGGACAAAATAAACAGCTTCAGAGGCTTGACCTTGCCACCGTTTTTGATGCCGAGGTGCAGCTTGATGGCCATGAACAAGAAGGTGACGCCGGAAATGACGGCGATCGCTGCGTAGATCCAACCAGTTGCTGGGATGAGCAAGAAGGTGGTCAGCACAGTTGCCACGGAGTACCACACGATTTGTGCGGTGACCTGGACTGGGGTGCGCACGACAGGAAGCATTGGGACGCCAGCCGCCTTGTAGTCTTCGCGGTACTTCATGGCCAGAGCCCAGGTGTGAGGTGGGGTCCAGAAGAAAATCACCATGAACAGGACAATTGCCTGCCACCACTGCTGTGGAACGCCTGGCTCAAACTGATCAACGATCACTGCCCAGCCGACGAGCACTGGCATACAACCTGCGGCTCCGCCCCACACGATATTCATGTGCGTGCGGCGCTTCAGCCACTTGGTGTAGACAAAAATGTAGAAGAAAATCGTGATCAACACGAAGATGCCGGCGAGCATCGAATCGCACAGCAGCCACAGCCACAAGAAGCTGGCCACTGTCAGGACCCACGCAAAAATGGAGGCGTCGCGATTACTCACGGTGTGGCGCACCAAAGGGCGAGCCCTAGTGCGTCCCATGCGCTGATCAATATCGGAGTCTGCCACCATGTTGAAGGTGTTGGCGGCGGCCGCACCCATCCAGCCACCGAACACAGTCAGCAAGATGAGCACAATGTTGTTCTCACCGCGTTCAGCCTGAAGCATTGTGGGGATTGTGGCGACAAGGAGGAGTTCAATAACCCTGGGCTTCGTTAGCGCAATATAGGCCTTGATCGTGTCCAAGGGTTCTCCTCCAGAACGTTGCATTTTCAAATCACTCATATATTTAAGTTGTGAGTCCTTATTATTTAAATATCCCTGCGGTGAGTGTGCACCTTGCGTTGAAGGCCCAGACTCTGACAGAAGCGTCAGAGTGTTTACTCAAGACATTTTCTAAGACACACGGCAAATTAGTCGGATGAAGTTAATTAAAAGTTCCCGAATCAATCTTTTTAATGTTTTCAAACCATTTGAAGGTGTGCTGACCCAGGTGGACGCCAACCTTTAAAAAGCTTCAGACTTTTATTTCCACTTCATAAAAACTGCCTGTGACGATTCCGTTAAAGATTGTGCCAAATCACTGCGCAAAACTCGCGCGGAACCAGACCTTGCCATGCTATCGCCTATTCACACTATTTGAGTAATCGGAAATAGATGGGTGTAGACGCTTGATTGGCGGACGGTTCACAGCGGACGATTTCAGGCCCTCGTAGCTCGAGAGTTTGAAGGGGTCCGATTCGTTCCGTTCGTGACGCTTTGTGAGGTTTTTTGACGTTGCACCGTATTGCTTGCCGAACATTTTTCTTTTCCTTTCGGTTTTTCGAGAATTTTCACCTACAAAAGCCCACGTCACAGCTCCCAGACTTAAGATTGATCACACCTTTGACACATTTGAACCACAGTTGGTTATAAAATGGGTTCAACATCACTATGGTTAGAGGTGTTGACGGGTCAGATTAAGCAAAGACTACTTTCGGGGTAGATCACCTTTGCCAAATTTGAACCAATTAACCTAAGTCGTAGATCTGATCATCGGATCTAACGAAAACGAACCAAAACTTTGGTCCCGGTTTAACCCAGGAAGGATTGACCACCTTGACGCTGTCACCTGAACTTCAGGCGCTCACTGTACGCAATTACCCCTCTGATTGGTCCGATGTGGACACCAAGGCTGTAGACACTGTTCGTGTCCTCGCTGCAGACGCTGTAGAAAACTGTGGCTCCGGCCACCCAGGCACCGCAATGAGCCTGGCTCCCCTTGCATACACCTTGTACCAGCGGGTTATGAACGTAGATCCACAGGACACCAACTGGGCAGGCCGTGACCGCTTCGTTCTTTCTTGTGGCCACTCCTCTTTGACCCAGTACATCCAGCTTTACTTGGGTGGATTCGGCCTTGAGATGGATGACCTGAAGGCTCTGCGCACCTGGGATTCCTTGACCCCAGGACACCCTGAGTACCGCCACACCAAGGGCGTTGAGATCACCACTGGCCCTCTTGGCCAGGGTCTTGCATCTGCAGTTGGTATGGCCATGGCTGCTCGTCGTGAGCGTGGCCTATTCGACCCAACCGCTGCTGAGGGCGAATCCCCATTCGACCACCACATCTACGTCATTGCTTCTGATGGTGACCTGCAGGAAGGTGTCACCTCTGAGGCATCCTCCATCGCTGGCACCCAGCAGCTGGGCAACCTCATCGTGTTCTGGGATGACAACCGCATCTCCATCGAAGACAACACTGAGATCGCTTTCAACGAGGACGTTGTTGCTCGTTACAAGGCTTACGGCTGGCAGACCATTGAGGTTGAGGCTGGCGAGGACGTTGCAGCAATCGAAGCTGCAGTGGCTGAGGCTAAGAAGGACACCAAGCGACCTACCTTCATCCGCGTTCGCACCATCATCGGCTTCCCAGCTCCAACTATGATGAACACCGGTGCTGTGCACGGTGCTGCTCTTGGCGCAGCTGAGGTTGCAGCAACCAAGACTGAGCTTGGATTCGATCCTGAGGCTCACTTCGCGATCGACGATGAGGTTATCGCTCACACCCGCTCCCTCGCAGAGCGCGCTGCACAGAAGAAGGCTGCATGGCAGGTCAAGTTCGATGAGTGGGCAGCTGCCAACCCTGAGAACAAGGCTCTGTTCGATCGCCTGAACTCCCGTGAGCTTCCAGCGGGCTACGCTGACGAGCTCCCAACATGGGATGCAGATGAGAAGGGCGTCGCAACTCGTAAGGCTTCCGAGGCTGCACTTCAGGCACTGGGCAAGACCCTTCCTGAGCTGTGGGGCGGTTCCGCTGACCTCGCAGGTTCCAACAACACCGTGATCAAGGGCTCCCCTTCCTTCGGCCCTGAGTCCATCTCCACCGAGACCTGGTCTGCTGAGCCTTACGGCCGTAACCTGCACTTCGGTATCCGTGAGCACGCTATGGGATCCATCCTCAACGGCATTTCCCTCCACGGTGGCACCCGCCCATACGGCGGAACCTTCCTCATCTTCTCCGACTACATGCGTCCTGCAGTTCGTCTTGCAGCTCTCATGGAGACCGACGCTTACTACGTCTGGACCCACGACTCCATCGGTCTGGGCGAAGATGGCCCAACCCACCAGCCTGTTGAAACCTTGGCTGCACTGCGCGCCATCCCAGGTCTGTCCGTCCTGCGTCCTGCAGATGCGAACGAGACCGCCCAGGCTTGGGCTGCAGCACTTGAGTACAAGGAAGGCCCTAAGGGTCTTGCACTGACCCGCCAGAACGTTCCTGTTCTGGAAGGCACCAAGGAGAAGGCTGCTGAAGGCGTTCGCCGCGGTGGCTACGTCCTGGTTGAGGGTTCCAAGGAAACCCCAGATGTGATCCTCATGGGCTCCGGCTCCGAGGTTCAGCTTGCAGTTAACGCTGCGAAGGCTCTGGAAGCTGAGGGCGTTGCAGCTCGCGTTGTTTCCGTTCCTTGCATGGATTGGTTCCAGGAGCAGGACGCAGAGTACATCGAGTCCGTTCTGCCTGCAGCTGTGACCGCTCGTGTGTCTGTTGAAGCTGGCATCGCAATGCCTTGGTACCGCTTCTTGGGCACCCAGGGCCGTGCTGTCTCCCTTGAGCACTTCGGTGCTTCTGCGGATTACCAGACCCTGTTTGAGAAGTTCGGCATCACCACCGATGCAGTCGTGGCAGCGGCCAAGGACTCCATTAACGGTTAATTGCCCTGCTGTTTTTAGCTTCAACCCGGGGCAATATGATTCTCCGGAATTTTATTGCCCCGGGTTGTTGTTGTTAATCGGTACAAAGGGTCTTAAGCACATCCCTTACTTGCCTGCTCTCCTTGAGCACAGTTCAAGAACAATTCTTTTAAGGAAAATTTAGTTTCATGTCTCACATTGATGATCTTGCACAGCTCGGCACTTCCACTTGGCTCGACGACCTCTCCCGCGAGCGCATTACTTCCGGCAATCTCAGCCAGGTTATTGAGGAAAAGTCTGTAGTCGGTGTCACCACCAACCCAGCTATTTTCGCAGCAGCAATGTCCAAGGGCGATTCCTACGACGCTCAGATCGCAGAGCTCAAGGCCGCTGGCGCATCTGTTGACCAGGCTGTTTACGCCATGAGCATCGACGACGTTCGCAATGCTTGTGATCTGTTCACCGGCATCTTCGAGTCCTCCAACGGCTACGACGGCCGCGTGTCCATCGAGGTTGACCCACGTATCTCTGCTGACCGCGACGCAACCCTGGCTCAGGCCAAGGAGCTGTGGGCAAAGGTTGATCGTCCAAACGTCATGATCAAGATCCCTGCAACCCCAGGTTCTTTGCCAGCAATCACCGACGCTTTGGCTGAGGGCATCAGCGTTAACGTCACCTTGATCTTCTCCGTTGCTCGCTACCGCGAGGTCATCGCTGCGTTCATCGAGGGCATCAAGCAGGCTGCTGCAAACGGCCACGACGTCTCCAAGATCCACTCTGTGGCTTCCTTCTTCGTCTCCCGCGTCGACGTTGAGATCGACAAGCGCCTCGAGGCAATCGGATCCGATGAGGCTTTGGCTCTGCGCGGCAAGGCAGGCGTTGCCAACGCTCAGCGCGCTTACGCTGTGTACAAGGAGCTTTTCGACGCCGCCGAGCTGCCTGAAGGTGCCAACACTCAGCGCCCACTGTGGGCATCCACCGGCGTGAAGAACCCTGCGTACGCTGCAACTCTTTACGTTTCCGAGCTGGCTGGTCCAAACACCGTCAACACCATGCCAGAAGGCACCATCGACGCGGTTCTGGAGCAGGGCAACCTGCACGGTGACACCCTGTCCAACTCCGCGGCAGAAGCTGACGCTGTGTTCTCCCAGCTTGAGGCTCTGGGCGTTGACTTGGCAGATGTCTTCCAGGTCCTGGAGACCGAGGGTGTGGACAAGTTCGTTGCTTCTTGGAGCGAACTGCTTGAGTCCATGGAAGCTCGCCTGAAGTAGAATCAGCACGCTGCATCAGTAACGGCGACATGAAATCGAATTAGTTCGATCTTATGTGGCCGTTACACATCTTTCATTAAAGAAAGGATCGTGACACTACCATCGTGAGCACAAACACGACCCCCTCCAGCTGGACAAACCCACTGCGCGACCCGCAGGATAAACGACTCCCCCGCATCGCTGGCCCTTCCGGCATGGTGATCTTCGGTGTCACTGGCGACTTGGCTCGAAAGAAGCTGCTCCCCGCCATTTATGATCTAGCAAACCGCGGATTGCTGCCCCCAGGATTCTCGTTGGTAGGTTACGGCCGCCGCGAATGGTCCAAAGAAGACTTTGAAAAATACGTACGCGATGCCGCAAGTGCTGGTGCTCGTACGGAATTCCGTGAAAATGTTTGGGAGCGCCTCGCCGAGGGTATGGAATTTGTTCGCGGCAACTTTGATGATGATGCAGCTTTCGACAACCTCGCTGCAACACTCAAGCGCATCGACAAAACCCGCGGCACCGCCGGCAACTGGGCTTACTACCTGTCCATTCCACCAGATTCCTTCACAGCGGTCTGCCACCAGCTGGAGCGTTCCGGCATGGCTGAATCCACCGAAGAAGCATGGCGCCGCGTGATCATCGAGAAGCCTTTCGGCCACAACCTCGAATCCGCACACGAGCTCAACCAGCTGGTCAACGCAGTCTTCCCAGAATCTTCTGTGTTCCGCATCGACCACTATTTGGGCAAGGAAACAGTTCAAAACATCCTGGCTCTGCGTTTTGCTAACCAGCTGTTTGAGCCACTGTGGAACTCCAACTACGTTGACCACGTCCAGATCACCATGGCTGAAGATATTGGCTTGGGTGGACGTGCTGGTTACTACGACGGCATCGGCGCAGCCCGCGACGTCATCCAGAACCACCTGATCCAGCTCTTGGCTCTGGTTGCCATGGAAGAACCAATTTCTTTCGTGCCAGCGCAGCTGCAGGCAGAAAAGATCAAGGTGCTCTCTGCGACAAAGCCGTGCTACCCATTGGATAAAACCTCCGCTCGTGGTCAGTACGCTGCCGGTTGGCAGGGCTCTGAGTTAGTCAAGGGACTTCGCGAAGAAGATGGCTTCAACCCTGAGTCCACCACTGAGACTTTTGCGGCTTGTACCTTAGAGATCACGTCTCGTCGCTGGGCTGGTGTGCCGTTCTACCTGCGCACCGGTAAGCGTCTTGGTCGCCGTGTTACTGAGATTGCCGTGGTGTTTAAAGACGCACCACACCAGCCTTTCGACGGCGACATGACTGTATCCCTTGGCCAAAACGCCATCGTGATTCGCGTGCAGCCTGATGAAGGTGTGCTCATCCGCTTCGGTTCCAAGGTTCCAGGTTCTGCCATGGAAGTCCGTGACGTCAACATGGACTTCTCCTACTCAGAATCCTTCACTGAAGAATCACCTGAAGCATACGAGCGCCTCATTTTGGATGCGCTGTTAGATGAATCCAGCCTCTTCCCTACCAACGAGGAAGTGGAACTGAGCTGGAAGATTCTGGATCCAATTCTTGAAGCATGGGATGCCGATGGAGAACCAGAGGATTACCCAGCGGGTACGTGGGGTCCAAAGAGCGCTGATGAAATGCTTTCCCGCAACGGTCACACCTGGCGCAGGCCATAATTTAGGGGCAAAAAATGATCTTTGAACTTCCGGATACCACCACCCAGCAAATTTCCAAGACCCTAACTCGACTGCGTGAATCGGGCACCCAGGTCACCACCGGCCGAGTGCTCACCCTCATCGTGGTCACTGACTCCGAAAGCGATGTCGCTGCAGTTACCGAGTCCACCAATGAAGCCTCGCGCGAGCACCCATCTCGCGTGATCATTTTGGTGGTTGGCGATAAAACTGCAGAAAACAAAGTTGACGCAGAAGTCCGTATCGGTGGCGACGCTGGTGCTTCCGAGATGATCATCATGCATCTCAACGGACCTGTCGCTGACAAGCTCCAGTATGTCGTCACACCACTGTTGCTTCCTGACACCCCCATCGTTGCTTGGTGGCCAGGTGAATCACCAAAGAATCCTTCCCAGGACCCAATTGGACGCATCGCACAACGACGCATCACTGATGCTTTGTACGACCGTGATGACGCACTAGAAGATCGTGTTGAGAACTATCACCCAGGTGATACCGACATGACGTGGGCGCGCCTTACCCAGTGGCGGGGACTTGTTGCCTCCTCATTGGATCACCCACCACACAGCGAAATCACTTCCGTGAGGCTGACCGGTGCAAGCGGCAGTACCTCGGTGGATTTGGCTGCAGGCTGGTTGGCGCGGAGGCTGAAAGTGCCTGTGATCCGCGAGGTGACAGATGCTCCCACCGTGCCAACCGATGAGTTTGGTACTCCACTGCTGGCTATCCAGCGCCTGGAGATCGTTCGCACCACCGGCTCGATCATCATCACCATCTATGACGCTCATACCCTTCAGGTAGAGATGCCGGAATCCGGCAATGCCCCATCGCTGGTGGCTATTGGTCGTCGAAGTGAGTCCGACTGCTTGTCTGAGGAGCTTCGCCACATGGATCCAGATTTGGGCTACCAGCACGCACTATCCGGCTTGTCCAGCGTCAAGCTGGAAACCGTCTAAGGAGAAATACAACACTATGGTTGATGTAGTACGCGCACGCGATACTGAAGATTTGGTTGCACAGGCTGCCTCCAAATTCATTGAGGTTGTTGAAGCAGCAACTGCCAATAATGGCACCGCACAGGTAGTGCTCACCGGTGGTGGCGCCGGCATCAAGTTGCTGGAAAAGCTCAGCGTTGATGCGGCTGACCTTGCCTGGGATCGCATTCATGTGTTCTTCGGCGATGAGCGCAATGTCCCTGTCAGTGATTCTGAGTCCAATGAGGGCCAGGCTCGTGAGGCACTGTTGTCCAAGGTTTCTATCCCTGAAGCCAACATTCACGGATATGGTCTCGGCGACGTAGATCTTGCAGAGGCAGCCCGCGCTTACGAAGCTGTGTTGGATGAATTCGCACCAAACGGCTTTGATCTTCACCTGCTCGGCATGGGTGGCGAAGGCCATATCAACTCCCTGTTCCCTCACACCGATGCAGTCAAGGAATCCTCCGCAAAGGTCATCGCGGTGTTTGATTCCCCTAAGCCTCCTTCAGAGCGTGCAACTCTAACCCTTCCTGCGGTTCACTCCGCAAAGCGCGTGTGGTTGCTGGTTTCTGGTGCGGAGAAGGCTGAGGCAGCTGCGGCGATCGTCAACGGTGAGCCTGCTGTTGAGTGGCCTGCTGCTGGAGCTACCGGATCTGAGGAAACGGTATTGTTCTTGGCTGATGATGCTGCAGGAAATCTCTAAGCAGCGCCAGCTCTAACAAGAAGCTTTAACAAGAAGCTCTAACGAAAAGCACTAACAAACTAATCCGGGTGCGAACCTTCATCTGAATCGATGGAGGTTCGCACCCGGATTTTTGGCTCAGCGTTAGATTCTCACCCTAAAACCGCGCACTTAAAAAGGTTAGCTTTCTATACGTGCACCGCCTCTTTGATTGGTTCATGCGAGGCGATCCGAAAGTCTTCGCTGTACAGCGGCGAGGTGTTTCCGACCGCTAGTTGTGCTGCGAGTTCGCCATAAGCTGGAGAGAGCTTGAAGGCGTGTCCGGATCCTCCGGTGAGCACAATGACATTGTCAACCGCGTCGATAATTGGAGATTTGTCTGCAGTGTAGGTGTCATAGTGGACGCTGAAACGGTTGGGCTCTGGGTTGACCCCGGGGAAGAGTTCGTGGGTTTTCCGACCAAATTCAGAGACTGCGTCCCGGTCGAGGCGGAGATCTTCATCTTCTACATGTGCGCTTAACCTGGATCCACCGATGTGATTCAGGTGTAACGGCGTGGGAAAATAGGAAATGCCCTCCTGAACTGGAAGAATCAAGCTT
>JGI2924J29684_1077913_pt1 | contig 25306 bp, 20 predicted proteins | sample BenlonsequencITS_FD_29684 | JGI IMG/M metagenome (IMG submission 29684)
AACCGCATCCAATCCGTTGGCTCGCGCGCCCTCGCCTGCCTGCTGGGCGCGCCCTGCCTGCTCACCGCACCTGCCGTGATGGCCGATTTCATCGACGACAGCAAGGCCAGCCTGCAGCTGCGCAACTACTACCTGAACCGTGATTTTCGCCAGGATGGCGCCAAACAGGCCAAGGCCGCCGAATGGGCGCAGGGTTTCGTTACCCGCTTCGAATCCGGTTTCACCGAGGGGCCGATTGGCCTTGGGCTGGACGCCATCGGCGAGCTGGGCGTGAAGCTGGATTCCAGCAGCGATCGCCGCGGTACCGGCCTGTTGCCGTTCGGTCCGACCAGCAAGGAGCCGGTCGATGACTACAGCGAACTGGGCCTGACGGCGAAGCTGCGCGTCGACCAGAATGTGCTGCGCCTGGGCACCCTGCAGCCCTGGCTTCCCGTGGTGATCTTCAACGACACCCGCCTGCTGCCTTCGACATTCCAGGGCGGCATGCTGACCTCACAGGCGCTGGACGGCCTGACGTTCGATGGCGGACGGCTCACTCAGGCCAATCCACGGGATTCCTCGGCGCGAGAAAAGATCGGTTTCGGCAGCGCCACCAGTGACGCCTTCGACTTTGCCGGCGGCAGCTACGCGATCAACCCACAACTGGCAGTCAGCTATTACTACGGCAATCTGGAAAATATCTACCGCCAGCAGTTCGTCGGGCTGGTCCATAATACGTCGCTGGGCAACGGCTTCAGCCTGCGCACCGACCTGCGCTACTTCGACAGCCGCGGCGATGGCGAAGAGCGTGCCGGCGAAATCGACAACCGCAACTTCAACGGCATCGTTGGTCTCAGCCATGGCGGGCACAGGGTCAGTGCCGGCTGGCAGATCCAGTCCGGCGACAGCCGCTTCCCATCGCTCAATGGCGGCGCCGCCTATGTCGTCAACCTGGTCACCCTGCATGACTTCACCCATGCCGACCAGGACTCCTGGCAGCTGCGCTATGACTACAACTTTGCCGCGCTGGGCCTGCCCGGGTTGTCCTTCATGACCCGCTACGTCGATGGACGCAACGCCAGGACGAACTTCAGCCGCAGCGGCGAGGAATGGGAGCGCGACAGCGACATCACCTATGTCGTGCAGAGCGGTGCCTTGAAGGGCCTGAGCGTGCAGTGGCGCAATCTGAGCTTCAGATCGGGGAACGGCCTCAAGACCGCTATCGACGAGAACCGGGTGATCCTCAACTACACCCTGGCACTCTGGTAACGCCGCCCGCTCAATCGCGCAGCGACACGGTTACCCGATCGACGGCAGCGCAGGGAAGCGCTGCCGCTCACACTCTCACCCAACCGCCCCTTGCGTCTCAGCGCTTCGCCTGGATCTGCCCGACCCGCTCCAGCCACGCGGACTCCAGGCGTGGCTGGTCGATGTCCATGTGCAGCGCCTCCATCGTTTCGCGGTGACGATCGATCTCGGCCACCGATTCGCTGAGGCCATGGGAGTTGCCATCGAGCCGATGCATCTGCGTCAGTCCCATGTGATAGAAGCGCAGCAGCTTCATCGCGTCCGGATCGTCCGCACTCACACCTGCCTTGACCTGATGCATCATGTTGGTCACCCGCATCAGGCTGCGCTTGAGCTGCCAGCCGTACACGGCCGCGGCCATCCACGGCTGCCGCCAGTACAGCCACCGAACGATTCCGATCGTCAGCGCCAATCCGGCCACGACGCCAATGATGTTCAGCCGCAGGTTGTCGCCACCGGGCTCACCGAACAGCGCCACGGCCAGGGTAGCCAGGCCCATGGCGAGAGCGGCGAAGGTCGCCGCGACGATCAGCGTGCTGCGCCGGGTCTGCTGGCGATAGGTTTCGGGGCTGAGCGGAACGATCTCGAATAGCACCACGGGCGATGTCCTTGGCTGAGTCAAAAGATGAACGGCGGCCATTATCACCTCAATCGCCGCGCGGTGACTGATGCAGGGCAGTTTCTTCCGCAACCCGGCTATGCTGGGCCCGCCCCATACCGGAGAATCCCATGCGCCGCCTTGCCACGCCCGCCGATCAGCAGCGGGTCTACGACATCTACATGCACCCGGACGTGGTGCCCTACCTGGGCTTCGATCCCATGCCGCGTGAGCACTTCGGCAAGGTTTTCGAGCCGTTGTTCGAAAGCGCCAGCTTCTATGTCTTCGAAGACCACGGCGTGGTGCAGGGTTTCTACAAGGTGCAGCGCCATCTGGGCCGTGCCGCCCATGTGGCATACCTCGGCACCCTGGCCGTCGCGCCCGAGGTCAGGGGCAGCGGCCTGGCGCGGCGGATGATGCAGGAAGCCCTCGGCAAGCTGGCCGCCAGCGGCATTCGTCGTGTGGAATTGACGGTGGAAGCGGACAACCCGCGGGCGATTGCCTTCTACGAGCGCTTCGGTTTCGTCTACGAAGGCACGCAGCGCGCCGCTTACAAGCGCAGCAGCGACAACCGCTTCGTCGACGAACTGATGTACGGCCTGCTGCTGGGACCCGGACGGGGCCCAGCGTAGGCACAGCTAAAGCGGTCAGCCCACCAGTTTGCTGGTGATCTTCGCCACGTGCTCGCCCTGGTAGCGCGCGATGGTCAGTTCCTTCTCCGAAGGCTGACGCGAGCCGTCGCCGCCGGCGATGGTCGTGGCGCCATAGGGCGTGCCGCCGTTGGTTGCGGAGATGTCGAAGAACTCGCTGATGCCATAACCGGTCGGCACGATGACCATGCCGTGGTGCGCCAGGGTGGTCCAGGTCGAGGTGATGGTCATCTCCTGACCGCCGCCGGTGCCGGTCGAGGCGAACACACTGGCGACCTTGCCGTGCAGCGCGCCCTTGGCCCACAGGCCGCCGGTGCGGTCGAGGAAGTTGCGCATCTGCCCGGACATGTTGCCGAAGCGGGTCGGGGTACCGAAGATGATCGCATCGTAGTTCGGCAGCTCGTTCGGATCGGCGATGTCAGCCGCCTGATCGACCTTGCCGCCGGCATTGCGGAAGGCATCTTCGGGCATGGTTTCCGGCACGCGCTTGATGGTCACCTCGGCACCTGGGACACGGCGGGCGCCTTCGGCTACGGCATTGGCCATGGTTTCGATGTGGCCGTACATTGAGTGATAGAGCACGAGAATCTTCGCCATCTTTATTTCCTCTTTCGGTGGGTGGTCTGAATAAGGTTCTGACTGTGATAACGCCGCAGGCGGGTCGTTCCGACGCGATGCGTCAGCGCGACTCGACCAGGACGATTTCGCTTTTTTCCACTGCTCTGATGGTCAGCCGCGCCTCGTCGCGCACGGCAACGCCATCGCCTGCGGCAACTTCGAGCCCGTTGACCTCGATACGGCCACTGGCAGGCACCAGATACACGCGGCGCCCGTCAGCGATCTCGTAGTCGGTGCTCTGCCCTGCAGCAAGCGTAGCCGCTGCCAGCCTGGCCTCGGCACGAATCGGCAGCGCCTCGTCATCGCCGGGCAGGCCACTAGCGAGCGTGACGAAGGCGCCGGCGCGCTCGCCGGTGGGGAACTGGCGAGTGCCCCAGGCCGGCGGCAGGCCGGTCTGCTGCGGATGAATCCAGATCTGGAAAATGCGGGTTTCCACATCCTCCAGGTTGTACTCGCTATGCACGATGCCGGTGCCGGCGCTCATCACCTGCACATCGCCGGCGACGGTACGGCCGCGGTTGCCGAGGCTGTCTTCATGGGTGATGGCGCCCTGGCGGACATAGGTGATGATTTCCATGTCCCGGTGCGAATGCGGCTCGAAGCCCGACTGCGGCGCGATGCTGTCGTCGTTCCATACGCGCAGACGGCCCCAGCGCATACGCTCGGCGTCGTGATAACCCGCGAAGGAAAAATGGTGGCGGGCGTTCAGCCAGCCATGCTGAGCAGCGCCAAGCTCTGCATAGGAACGTCGTTCGATCATCTGAGCCTCCGAAGTGGAAGTGGCCGCCAGTGGCTGGCCAAAATCTGTGATGCGGATGATCCATCCACCCAGATCGATGATGTGCGCAATTTTCCGCCAATAATTATCGAGCTATTCGATATTTAGGCTCCCACGAGTATCGCGATATCCGCTCCGCGCCGACAGCGCCCCACCAGCACTTGCCTACGCTGCACGAACCTGCCAAAAACGGCGCCTTGGCAACCTGTACAGGAAAGTGCGAATGAGCGAAGAACTGCAAATCGAGGATATCCAGCTCGGCGAGGGCAAAGAGATCGTCAAGGGTGCGCTGATCACGACCCAGTACCGCGGCACACTCAGCGATGGTTCCGAGTTCGACAGTTCCTATCCGCGCGGCAAGCCCTTCCAGTGCGTGATAGGCACCGGCCGGGTGATCAAGGGCTGGGATATCGGTTTGATGGGCATGAAGGTCGGCGGCAAACGCAGGCTATTCGTGCCGGCGCACTTGGGCTACGGCGAGCGCCAGGTTGGTGCACACATTCCACCGAATTCCGACCTGCATTTCGAAATCGAGCTGCTCGAAGTGCTCACCCGCGACGATTGAGCAGAACGTCCATGCGGCCCCAAGCGAGCCGCATGGACAGACAGCTTAGCGAGGCTCGGTCAGTTCCCCACGCGACACCCCGTGCGGGTACTGCTTGCGGTAACGGGCAAGCCAGGTCCCACCGGCCGGATCATCCCAGGCGTATTGGTGCAACAGCGCCATTCCGTCCGGGTCGTTGAGCAGCCGCCAGCGCGCCGCTTCGGCTTTTTCGCCTGAAGGTCCGGCCGCGAGCACTTCTGCAAGACGCTGCTCACGTAGGTGATCTGCAGCCGGCACCACCTTGGCATGCCGTGCCCGCGCCATGGCGCAAACCAGGGCGTTGTACAGCGGGTCGACTACCGCGACGAGGAAACCTTCACGCAAGGCATTGGCCTGGTTCTGCTGCTGATAGAGGTCGGTGTTGGCGAGCTCGGTGGGCGGCGCGTATTCCTCCGGGATCAGGAACAGCTGGCGCCGCCGCGCCGCCAGGCCGAGACCGGTGCGGCTGGTAATCACTGAAACCGGTGCCGAGAGCATCAGCGACACCACAATGGGCGCCAGCCACCAGAGGAAGGCCGCATCCAGCCAGGCCACCAGCGCCGTCCACAGCACCCCGATGACGATCTGCGAGCCGTGCCGGCGCAATGCCTCGCCCCAGGGCGTCGCGTCATCGCCGCGCTGCGGCGAATTCCATTGCACCGACCAGCCGAGGAACGCCGCGGTGACGAACACGCTATGGAATAGCATGCGCACCGGCGCCAGCAGCACCGAGAACAGCGTCTCGATCAGCATCGACAACAGCAGCCGCAGCCGTCCACCGTAGGCTTGCGCGCCCTGGATGCAGATCAGCAGCACGCTGAGCAGTTTGGGCAGGAACAGCAGGGTCATGGTCGCCGAGAACAGCGCGATGGCTTCTTCCGGATGCCAGCGTGGCCACAACGGATAGAGCTGGTTGGGCTGCAGGAAATACTCCGGCTCCATCAGCGTATGGATCGCCAGCAGGCCGGTGGATAGCAGCAGGAAGAGGAACCACAACGGCGCGGACAAGTAGGACATCACGCCGGTGAGGAACACCAGGCGATGCACCGTATGCACGCCGCGAACCATGAACAGGCGGAAGTTCATCAGGTTGCCATGACACCAGCGCCGGTCCCGCTTGAGCTCGTCGAGCAGGTTGGGCGGCAGCGCCTCATAGCTTCCCGGCAGGTCATAGGCGATCCACACGCCCCACCCGGCCCGGCGCATCAGCGCCGCTTCGACGAAGTCATGGGAAAGGATCGCACCGGCAAAGGAGCCGGTTCCCGGCAGCGGCGCCAGCGCGCAATGCTCGATGAAGGGTTTGACCCGGATGATCGCGTTATGGCCCCAATAATGCGATTCGCCCAGCTGCCAGAAGTTGAGCCCGGCCGTGAACAGCGGGCCGTAGACGCGCGTGGCAAACTGCTGCATCCGCGCATAGAGGGTGTCCATGCCGGAAGCCTTGGGCGCACTCTGAATGATGCCGGCGTTGGGGTTGGCTTCCATCAGCCGCACCAGGCTGGTCAGGCATTCACCGCTCATCACGCTGTCGGCGTCCAGCACCACCATGTAGCGGTAGCTGCTGCCCCAGCGACGGCAGAAGTCGTCGATATTGCCGCTCTTGCGCTTCACCCGGCGCCGACGGCGTCGGTAGAAGATGTGGCCGAAGCCATCCACCGCCCGGCACAGCTCGACCCAGGCTTTCTGTTCGGCGACGCAGGTGTCCGGGTCGTTGCTGTCGCTGAGCACGAAGATGTCGAAGTGCTCCAGCTCACCGGTCGCCTTGAGCGACTCGTAGGTCGCCCGCAGGCCGGCGAACACCCGCGGCACGTCCTCGTTGGCGATCGGCATCACCAGCGCCGTGCGCGCCTCGGCCGGAATCGTTTCGGTGCCGGTGCTGCTGGCGGAGATGCTGTAACGATCCTTGCCGCGCAACAGCTGGAAGAAGCCCATCAGCGCCGTCCAGAAGCCTACCGATACCCAGCAGAACAGCAGCGCGAAGAGCAGCAGGATGCTGGTCTGCACCACATACGGCAGGATCTGCCGTGCCGACTCGGCCAGCGGCTGCACATAGACGTCCTGCAGGTCCACCAGGAACCAGCCCTGGTAAGGCAGCACCGCCTTCATCTGCCAGGTAGCGAAGGCAGTCTGGCCCAGCATCAGCAACAGCAGAGCCGAGCGACGCAGGGCCGCCACGCGCCGCCAGCGCGCTTCATCGAGCGGCTGCGGGCTGGGCTCGAACTGCCGGCGAGGCGGCGTGCGACCCAGCATTCGACGCCAGCCACGGCGCAGGATGTTGGTGTGCCAGGGCTCCGGCACCATGCGCGTACGCACGATTGGCGGGGTCGACTGCACGTAGGCGCGCCCCTGATGATCTTCGGCGATCACCCCGGCGCGGTCGAACAGGTCGCCCCAGCCCAGCCGTAGCCGCGCCACCACCGAATCGAGCAGGCGGCGCGAAGAGCCGCGCCCCTCACGCACGTCCTCGGACAGCTCATCGTGTAGCGCAAGCAGGCCGCCCTGCTCCGCCGTCCGCCGATATCTGGCGGGGTCTTCGACGTCCTGCAACGCCAGGCCATCGCAATAGCCTTCAGCCACGCCGTTCATTGCAGCCTGCTCATTCATGGGGAGGAATCTGGTAGGTCCAGGTTTCGGAAAGGGTCTTTTCACCATCGACCAGTGCTGCGCGCATTTCCACCGGTCGCGCAGGGTCGCGCACCTTCAGTCGCAACGTCAGGCGCCAGCCCTTGGTGACGGTGTTGTAGCGCAGATTGTTTTCCACCAGTTCGGCGTTGTCGTCGATGCTGACGCGGGTGGTCACCGGCGCATCCTCGGCCAGCTGCTCAAGCACCGGACCGACGAAGTCCACGATCAGTGCGGTACTGCCGTCCGGCTGGCGGATCAGGTTGGCCTGCTTGACGTCGCCTGCCGAAACGCGGGTCTGCTGCACCCAGGCCAGCTTCGGGTCGTGCAGGCTGGGTTCGTCCATGGAGAAGTGCAGGCGATACTCCAGATCCAGCGATTGGCCGGGCTCCGGCTGCTTCTCGGGGGACCAGAAGGCGACGATATTGTCATTGGTTTCGTCAGGCGTCGGGATTTCCACCAGCTCTACGTGGCCCTTGCCCCAGTCGCCACGGGTCTCGACCCAGCCGCTCGGGCGCAGCTCATAGCGGTCGTCCAGATCTTCGTAGCGGTTGAAATCGCGAGTGCGCTGCATCAGCCCAAAACCACGCGGGTTTTCCACGCTGAAGGCACTCACCGCCAGACGCTTCGGATTGTTCAGCGGACGCCAGAGCCATTCGCCATTGCCGGCATGGATCGCCAGACCCTCGGAATCATGCAGTTGTGGCCGGAAGTTCAGCGAATCGCTGGGCTGATTGGCGCCGAACAGAAACATGCTGGTCAGCGGCGCAATACCGAGCTTGCCGACCGGCTCGCGGAGATACACCTTGGCCTGCACATCCAGCGTGCTGTCCTTGCCCGGCGTCAGCACCATGCGATAGGCACCGGTGGCGCGCGGCGAGTCGAGCAGCGCGTAGATCACCAGATTGCGCCGATCAGCCTGCGGCCGTTCGACCCAGAACTCACGAAAGCGCGGGAACTCCTCGCCCACCGGCAGTGCCGTATCGATCGCCAGCCCACGCGCGGACAGCCCGTACCACTGGCCCTTGCCGATGATGCGGAAGTAGCTGGCGCCGAGCAGGGTCATCACCTCGTCCTGCTTGTCCTTCTTGTTCAGCGGATAGAGCACCTTGAAGCCGGCGAAACCGAGCCCTTCCAGGGCGGCAGGATCGATCTCGACGCCATCGAACTGGAACATTGCCGGGTCGTAGCGGATCTCGCGAACGTCCGTGGCGGTGATTTCGTTGATCCGCACCGGCGTGTCGAAATGCATGCCCTGGTGATAGAACTGCAGGTGGAATGGCGTCTCGGCATCCTTCCAGTAGGCATGCTCGGGGTTGAAGCGCAGCCGCTGATAATCGGCGAATGCCATCTTGCGCAGCTCAGCGGGCAGGTTGCTGACCGGCTCTTCGTAACCGCTGGCAGCCAGCGCCTGTGCCCGTTCGGCTACATCATCGAGCCCGAAAGCCAGCGCGTTGCCGGCCAGCAGCATGCACAATCCGCCGGCCAGCCCCGCCAGCATGCGTGCCGACTGCGATCCCGTCTTCCACTGAAAAATGCGTAACACACCGCCTCCGAATTACAGGTTTGTGCAGAGTCCGCTCTGCTTCGCTGTGGTTTGGCTGCATACAGCCTAGCCGGTCAAACCGCTGCGCCAACAAACGCAACGGCAGGCTCGCTGCATACAGGATATTTCTTACAACAATTCAAAACGCTCGCTGAGCACCGACTGTGAATCGAGCCCCAGCTGGACTTCGAACTCGCCTGGCTCTGCCACATGGTCGAGTCGCGCGTCATAGAACTTCAGATCCTCCTCGCCGAGCACGAAGCGCACCAGCTGCGTCTCGCCAGGCTCCAGCATGAGCTTCGTGAAGCCCTTGAGTTCCTTGACCGGGCGAACGCTGGAGCCGACGAGATCCTGCAGATAGAGCTGCACGACCGTTGCGCCGGCTCGCGCGCCCGTGTTCTTCACCGTTACGCTGACCTCCAGCTTCTGCCCCCGGTTCAGCGTGCGGCGTGAAAGCTGCGGTTTTGACAGCTCGAAATCGGTGTAGCTCAGGCCATAACCGAAGGGGTAAAGCGCACCGTTGGGCTCCTCGAAATACTGCGAGGTGTAGTTGCCTGGGCGCCCTTCGACATAGGGACGGCCCAACCGCGGGTGGTTGTAATAGGTCGGGATCTGGCCGACCGAGCGCGGGAAGGAGATCGGCAGCTTGCCGGACGGGTTGTGCGCGCCGAACAGCACATCGGCTATCGCGTGGCCGCCCTCGGTGCCGGCGAACCAGGTTTCCAGCACCGCATCGGCGTGCTCCTTGACCCAGCCAAGCTGCAACGGCCGCCCGTTCATCAGCACCACCACCAAGGGTTTGCCGGTGGCGACCAGTGCTTCGAGCAACGCCTGCTGGCTGGCTGGCAGCGCAAGGCTGGTGCGGCTGGACGATTCGTGGGACATGCCGCGCGCCTCGCCCACTGCGGCAACGATGACATCGGCCTCGCGCGCGGCGCGTACCGCCTCGTCGATCATCGCCTGCGGCGTACGCGGGTCCAGCGAGACTTCCGGGCGGTCCCAGTTGAGGAAGTTCAGGTACTTGATCATGCCGGCATCGTCGGTGACGCTGGCGCCGCGGGCATGGATGATCTGGCCGCCCTTGCCGACAGCGGCTTCCAGCCCCTGGCGCAGGGTCACCGTCTGCGCCGCGACCCCGGCGGCCGACCAGCTGCCGAGCATGTCGACGTGGGAATCGGCCAGCGGCCCGACCAGCGCAATCGTCGCGTCCTTGCGCAATGGCAGCGTCTGCTCGGGGTTCTCCAGCAGGACCAGCGAATCGCGCGCCACTCGCCTCGCCGCCTGGCGATGCAGGCGGCTTTCGGCATTGACCTCGACCGGGTCGTCCGCTGCCTGGCCGATGCGGCGATAGGGATCATGGAACAGCCCGAGGTCGTACTTGGCGCCGAGCACCCGGCCCACGGCCTGGTCGATCAGCTCGATCGGCACCTCGCCGCGCTCGACCAGCCCCGGCAGTTCCTGCAGGTAGAGCGAGTCGTGCATGCTCAGGTCGATGCCCGCCTCGATCGCCAGGCGCGCGGCCTCGCGGCCATCGCGGGCCACACCGTGGCGCAGCAGTTCGTCGATGGCGCCGTGATCGCTGATGTTCAGCCCGCGGAAGCCCCAGTCATCCCGCAGCAGATCACGCAACAGCCAGCGGTTGGCACTGGCCGGCATGCCGTTGACCGTATTCAGCGCCACCATCACGCCGCCAGCGCCAGCGTCGACCGCCGCGCGGTATGGCGGCAGGTAATCCTGATGCATGCGCTGCGGGCTCATATCGACCACGTTGTAGTCGCGCCCGCCTTCGACGGCGCCATACAGGGCGAAGTGCTTGACGCTGGCCATCACGCTGTCTGCAGCGGAGAGGCGCTCGCCCTGATAGGCGCGCACCAGCGTGCCGGCGATCTGCGAGACCAGGTAGGGGTCTTCGCCGAAGCCTTCCGAGGTCCGCCCCCAGCGTGGATCACGGGTGATGTCGACCATCGGCGCAAAAGTCAGGTCCAGGCCATCGGCGCTGGCTTCGATGGCCGATACGCGACCGCTCAGGGCAATCGCCTCGAGGTCCCAGCTGGACGCCAGGGCCAGACTGATCGGGAAGATGGTGCGGTGGCCGTGAATGACGTCATAGGCGAAAAAGATCGGGATGCCCAGACGACTGCGCAGCGCTGCATCCTGCATCGGGCGGTTATCGGCGCGGGTGACGGAGTTGAAGGTGGCGCCGATACGTCCGGCGGCGATTTCCTCGGCGATTCGTTCGCGCGGCATGTCGCCACCGATGCTGATCAGGCGCAGCTGGCCGATCTTCTCCGCCAGGGTCATACGTTCGAGCAGGGTTTCGATCAGCGCCTGGCGGTCGTCCAGCGGCAATGCCGGCGGCGCCGCAAAGGCGAACGGACTCATCGCACCGGCAAGCAGGACAAACGGCAGCAGCCTTTTCATCATCACGTTTCGCAATCTCATAGGTTGGACCGATCAGCCACACACAGGCACACCCATCACGCCGGCCTCGGGCCGCCCGCAATGCATGAAAAATAGTTGTTTAAAGTTCGATGGTGCCGTCGAGAAAGAGCACGGCCTGCCCGGCCACCATCACACGATCCGCCTCGACCCGACAGTGCAGGATGCCGGTACGCGCCGAGGCCTGCAGTGCCACCAGTTCATTGCGCCCCAGCTGCCCTGCCCAGTACGGCGCGAGTCCGGCGTGAATGGAACCGGTCACCGGATCTTCGGCGCCACCATTGGCTGGCCAGAAGTAGCGCGAGACGAAATCCTGTTCGCGCCCTGGTGCGGTCACCACTACATCCAGCGGCGCCAGCGTGCGCAGCGCGTCGAGGTCAGGCGTCAACATGCGCACCTGCTGTTCGTCGCGGTAGACGGCGAACCAGGCCTGCTGGTTGCGCAGCACTGCGTCTGGCTCGCATCCAAGCCCCTGCAACAATGCCGCTGGCGGTTCGGCAACAAGATCTGGCGCGCGGTTGGGGAAGCTCATTTCCAGCAGACCGTCAGCCCGCCGCTGCACGCTCAGATCGCCCACGGCCGCAGCGCGGAAAACCAGCGGCGCCTGTGCCAGGTCTTGCTCCAGCAGCACGAAGGCGCTGGCCAGGGTGGCATGCCCGCAGAAATCGATCTCGGTAAGCGGCGAAAACCAGCGGATGTGAAACGCCCCGTCCGCTTCACGGACGAAGAAGGCGGTTTCGGAAAGGTTGTTTTCGGCGGCGATGGCTTGCATCAACTCGTCCGACAGCCAGGCTTGCAGGGGGATCACCGCCGCGGGATTGCCCCGGAAACGTTCAGCGGTGAAAGCATCGACCTGGAACATCCGCAATTTCATGGTTTGCACCCTGTGCACGGTCAAGCGACCGCCGCCTACTTTAACGGGTCGGACCGGGCGCTAGCCAGTGCCACGTGAGGGCTGAAGCGCCCGTATTTCGCGCGCTTGGTCAGCAACACCGATGGCAGCGACTCAACCCAGGGCGAAAGGCAGCAGCAATGCGATCAGAATGCCCAGCAGGCTCATCCCCAGTGCCGCGAAAGCGCCGCATTCGTCGCCCTCCTCCAACGCCCGTGCCGTACCGATGGCGTGCGCATTGATGCCATAACTCAGACCCCGAGCAGCGGGATGATCGACACCGGCCCAGCGCAGCAACAGCGGCCCCAGCGCCGTGCCGATAACGCCAGTAAGCATGACGAATACCGCCGCCAGCGACGCCAGGCCGCCGAGCTGCTCGGCCACCAGCATGGCAATCGGCATGGTCGCCGACTTCGGCGCCAGGCTCATCAGCACCGGCATCTGTGCGCCCAGCGCCCAGGCGATCGCCAACGTCAGCACCACGCTGAGCACGCCGCCGACGGCCAGGGTGATGACAATCGGCCAGAACAATTGCTGAATCCGCTTGAGGTGACGATGCAGCGGTACCGCCAGCGCCACGGTCGCCGGGCCGAGGAGCATGGCGACCAGCGAAGCGCCCTCGCGGTAGCGCGCATAGTCGAGGTCCACCAGGGTCAGTGTGCCGACCACCAGCAGCATGCCGACCATCACCGGCTGCAGCACCAGCCAGCCGCTGCGCCGATAGAGCATCAGCGCCAGCTGGAACGCGATCAGGGTCAGCGCCACGGAGAACAGCGGGTGCACCACGACGGCCGCCCAGGCCGTTTGCCAGTCGAGAACCGTCATGCCTGATCCTCCCGCTTGAGGTCGAGCCGGCGAATCAGCCGCTGCATCAGCCAGCCGCAGAACGGCACAGTGATCAGCAACGACAGCACCAGCCCGGCGGCAATCGCCGGCAGATCATCCAATAGTGCGGAGCCACTGGTCATGATTCCGGCTGCGGGCACGATCAGCAGCAGCGGCAGATACTGCAGCAGCAGCGCCGCGGTTTTCTCCAGCGACTCGGGAATGCTGCGGCGCAGCAGCAACAAGCCGAACAGCAACAGCATGCCGATGATCGGCCCCGGCAATGCCGGCAGCAGCACCAGATTGATCAGATTTCCGAGCAGTTGCAGCAGTACCAGCCAGGTCAGGCCCTTGAGAATCATCGACGGTGCTCCATCGGCGGCAGGTCAGACATCATGACGCTAGCTCCTCGTTGCTTGGCAAAAGGTCTCGACTATGACCGCCCGAGCCGCGACAGAACAGGTGCAGATAGGCCCAAAAAAAAGCGGATCAGCTGATTGCGACACAGTCCACTGACACAGGTCAAGCCGTGGCAGCACAAGGCCTGAAGGCGCACACAGGGCATTCATCTGATCCGTATTTCCTCGGTCCATCTGAGTCTGTTATGCGCTCCCCTTCGCAGGGATCATCGCCTCGCCTGAAAAGCCTATGGGGCGAAGCCAAATGACCGACCGCATACCCGCGCAGATCATCGAAACCGTTGATCCGAGCCAACCGATCCGCCTGACGCCCGCGCAAAGCGGCGGGCCCATTCATACACGCAGTTTCAGCGGCCGCTTCCGCAACCTGCGCCTGTTGGGCGGCGCCCTGCTGATGCTGCTCTACTTCGGCACCGTCTGGCTGAACTGGAACGGCCGCCAGGCGGTGCTCTGGGATCTGGACCGGCAACAGTTCCATATCTTCGGCGCCACCTTCTGGCCGCAGGATTTCATCCTGCTTTCGGCGATTCTGATCATCGCTGCGTTCGGCCTGTTCTTCATCACCGTGCTGGCCGGGCGCATCTGGTGCGGCTACGCCTGCCCGCAGAGCACTTGGACCTGGATGTTCATGTGGGTGGAAAAGCTCACCGAGGGTGATCGCCTGCAGCGCATCAAGCTCGACGCCGCGCCCTGGTCGCCTGCCAAGCTGCTGCGCCGTGCCGCCAAGCACACGCTGTGGCTGGCGATCAGCCTGGCCACGGCCCTGGCTTTCGTCGGCTACTTCACGCCGGTGCGCGAGCTGGTGGCCGACCTCGGCCGTTTCGACGCCGGTGCCACCACTGCCTTCTGGCTGCTGTTCTTCACCGCCGCGACCTACATCAATGCCGGCTGGCTGCGCGAGCAGGTGTGCCTGCATATGTGTCCCTACTCGCGCTTCCAGAGCGTGATGTTCGATGCCGACACCCTGCTGGTTTCCTACGATGCCGCCCGTGGCGAGAACCGCGGTGCGCGGCGCAAGGGCGCCGATCCGCGGGCACAGGGCCTTGGCGATTGCGTCGACTGCACGCTGTGCGTGCAGGTCTGCCCCACCGGCATCGACATCCGCGACGGCCTGCAGCTGGACTGCATCAGCTGCGGCGCCTGCATCGATGTCTGCGACAGCGTCATGGACCGGATGGGTTACGCCCGCGGCCTGCTGCGCTACAGTTCCGAACGCGCGCTCAAGGGCGGCATCACCCGCTTCTTCCGTCCACGGCTGGTCGGCTATGCCGTGGCGCTGATCGCCATGATCGCGGCCTTCGTCTGGGCACTGGACGCGCGGCCGCAGCTGCAGCTGGACGTCACCCGCGATCGCACGCTGTACCGCGAGAACATGCAGGGCCAGATCGAGAACATGTATCGCCTCAAGCTGATCAATAAGACGCAGCAGCCGCGCCGCTATGCGCTCGGGCTTGAGGGTGGGCCGTTCGCGCTGCAGGGACCGCGCGAGATCGTCCTGGCCCCGGGCGAGATCGCCGATCTGCCGGTCAGCGTCGCGCTGCTCGACAACGCCCGGGACTTCAGCCGCGAGCTGCGCTTCGAGGTCAGCGACATCGCCGAGCCGAGCAGTCGGGTGAGCACACCGAGCACCTTCGTCGCCCCCATCGCGGCGCTGCGCCAGTAGACTGGCCATGCCCAACCGCCACGGCCCGGACACGATGAAGCGCTACGAGAAATTCGCCGATGAGATTGCCGAACTGATCCGCAGTGGCGTGCTCGCGCCGGGAGAAAAGGTGCCCTCGGTGCGCCACGCCAGCCGCACCTACGGCGTCAGCCCGTCCACCGTGTTCCAGGCGTACTACCTATTGGAAGACCGCGGGCTGATCCAGGCGCGGGCGCGTTCGGGCTATTTCGTCCGCGAACATGCCAAGCGCCCGTTGCACGAACCGGACATCAGCAGCCGCCCGGCAGAGACCACCGACGTCGGCGTCAGCGAGCTGGTGTTCTCGGTGCTCGCCTCGCTGCGCGACCCAGCCACTGTGCCCTTCGGTTCGGCCTTCCCCAGCCCCGAGCTGTTTCCCCTGCAGCGCCTAGCGCGCTCGATGGCGCAGAGCGTGCGCGACATGCCGGCACGCGAAGTGATCGCCGAGATGACCGCGGGGAACCCTGATTTGCGCCGACAGATCGCCCTGCGCTACATGGTCAGCGGCGTGATGCTGCCGATGGACGAACTGGTGATCACCACCGGTGCGATGGAGGCACTCAATCTGTGCCTGCAGGTGGTGACCGAACCGGGCGATCTGGTAGCGATCGAGGCGCCAGCGTTCTATGCCACGCTGCAGGTGCTGGAACGGCTCAAGCTCAAGGCGGTGGAGATCCCGGTGCACCCGCGCGAAGGCATCGACCTGGACATCCTCGCCGATCGCCTCGCGCACCTGCCGATCAAGGCCTGCTGGTTCATGAGCAGCCTGCAGAACCCGCTGGGTGCGAGCATGGGCGAGGCGAAGAAGCAGCAGCTCTATGAGCTGTTGCAGCGCCATCAGGTGCCGCTGATCGAGGATGATGTCTACGCCGAGCTGTACTTCACCCGCGAGCCGCCCAAGCCGGTGAAAAGCCATGATCGCGAAGGTCTGGTGATGCACTGCGGCTCATTCTCCAAGAGCCTGGCGCCCGGTTACCGGGTCGGCTGGGTCGCCGGCGGTCGCTATGCCGAACAGATCGCCCGGCTCAAGCTGATGACCACCATCTCGCCATCCGTGCCGGCCCAGGCCGCCATCGCTGACTATCTGCAGCATGGCGGCTACGACCGTCACCTGCGCAAGCTACGTCACGCATTGGAGATGCAACAGGGCGCAATGCTCGCCTCCGCCGCCCGCCATTTCCCGGCCAGCACACGGGTCACGCGGCCCAGCGGTGGGTACTTTCTCTGGTTCGAATTTCCCGAGCAGGTGGATTCGCTGCAGCTGCTGCAACTGGCGCTGGCCCAGGGCATCAGCCTGGCACCAGGGCCGATCTTCTCGGCGACTCAGCGCTTTAGCAACTGCGCGCGGCTGAATCACGGCCACCCATGGGATGTGCGCAGCGAGCAGGCGATGGAGTTGCTGGGCAGGATGCTGAAGTCGTTCTGACGAAAGCCCGATATCAGTCGCAGTCCACCGATTGCTGGCCCCCACGGGCCTTCATCAGGTACATGCGATCGTCGGCCTGCTTGAGCAGCTGCGTCTCAGTCTCGCCGTCCTCCGGGTACAACGCGATGCCGATGCTCATGCCGATCTCCAGGCTGTGCCCGGTGATGCTCAGTGGCTGTTCAAAGGCGCTACGCACCTTCTCGACCACGCGCTGGGCATCCTCCGGTTCGGCGATGCTTTCCAGCAGTACGACGAACTCATCGCCACCCAGACGCGCTACGGTATCGGTGTCGCGCACGCAGGCGGTCAGGCGATCGGCAACGGCACGCAGCAGCTGATCACCACCGCCGTGGCCGTAGGTATCGTTGATCTGCTTGAAACGGTCCAGGTCAACATAGAGCAAGGCGATACGCCCGCCGTTGCGCCGCACGCGCGCAAGTGCCGTGCTCAGGCGGTCACGGAAGCACGCGCGATTTGGCAGCCCGGTGAGTTCGTCGTACTGCGCCATACGATGCAGCCTCGCATACAGCTGCTGGCGTTCAATGGCCGTGACCACCTGGGTCGAGACGAACTGCAACAGCTCCTGATCCTTTTCGGTGTAGGGCACCGCTGTGCTCTTGAGCAACAGCACGCCGATCACGCCCTCGCTCGAGTTGAGCGGCACACCCAGCCACCAGGCACGGATATCCCCGTCACCGAGCGGGAGCGCCAGAGCACGCATCGAGTCAGCATTGAAGCGCAACGGCTGTGCGCCATGCAGAACGGAAAAGCACAGAGACGCCGCGGGCTCCGCTGGCAGACCGGTCGAATCGAGCGCCAGCGCCTGGTAGGGATAAGTCAGCTCGCCGCTGGCAGCATTGCGGATGGCGACGATGAAATCGTCCACCGGCAGCAGACGAGCAATGGTCAGATGAATCTGCTGATAGAGAGCGGCGAGATCCTTGGCTCCGTGCGCAGCTTCGGAAATCGAATAGAGCGCCGCCTGCATGGCTTCGGACTGCTTGCGCTGGGTAATGTCGCGCGCCACGCCGATACGCAGCTTGTTGTCTGTTGACCAGCAGGCAGACCACATGATGTGCGCCACGCTGCCGTCCTTGCGCACATAACGATTTTCGAAGTGCAGCAGCGGCTGGCTGGCCATGACTTCGTGAGCGGCGGCCACGGTGCGGGCACGGTCTTCGGGATAGACCATTTCGAGCATCCGCCTGCCCACCATTTCCTCCGGCGTATAACCGAAGATGCGCTCACAGGCGGCATTTACGTAGACGATGTTGCCCTGCGCATCGACAACGCAAATGGCATCCAGCAACAGATCGATGACACTCGCCAGGGGCGCGCAGCTATCCGTCTTCACAGCGGCAGACCTACTTCGGCCATAGGGCACGGGCCGGACAATCGAGGCCGGCGCTTGCGCGCGGTGCGATCTGTCCAGCCCTTGCGTCCTAGCATCGCCTATATCCGATCCTGCCGCGCGGTATTTTTTTATCCTCCTTTGTCGGCTCACTGCACCCAGCGTGGGTAATAGCCGAGCGCGGTCTGTGTGGCGGCATCCTGCAACGTTGCGACGCCTTCCGGCACGCCATCCGCGCTGTGCTCCGGGCGGTCGCCGCGGAAGAAGAAGCGACGCCCATCGTCGAGAGTCAGATAAAGGCCGACGGCCCCATGGCCGGAGAGCGGAACCAGGACCAGCTTCCCATCCCCATAGAGGTCCAGGCTTCGTGCATGCCCCAGATACGGCCGGGAGCGGAAGTCCAGCGACTGCCAGCGCACCGGATGGCGAAACTGGCTGGCAAGCACAGCCGGCGCTGTCGCCGCTTCCAGGTAGTCAAGCGTCTCCGAACTGGCCAGTACTGGCACCTCGGGATAATCGGCCAGGCCCGAGGCGTGCTCCCAGCGCACGCAACCCAGCACGATGCGATCGACCGTCAGCCGATCCTTTTCCAGCTGATCGCGCACCGGTTGTACAGTCCCGTAACGCTTGGTCCGCCACGGCAGCTCGGCATTCCACTGTGTCTCGATCTGCCGTCCCAGGGCGGTACCGAACAGCAACCGATGGCCGCGATGCTCGATAAGCACCGCGATGTGCTGAGTTGGGGGCAACTCTTGCCAACCGCCCCTGCGGAGCAGGAAATCGCCACTTTCGCTCTGCGCTGTCTTCACCAGGCTGAAACGCAGCCCCTCTGCTGCCTGCGTGTCATCGGCAGAGCCGGACAGCGGCAGCAACAGAGCGACAGCCAACAACAGCCACACTCCGCTCCGCTTGCCCGGCAACCAGCGACCATTGGCCAGCGCTCTGTTCTGTGCGGTCATCACGGCTACAGCCCCGAAATGCCGGTACAGCCCAGCAACGCGCGAATGAGCCTGGATCGGTAGTGCAGCGCCGGGATAGGACGCCCGCTCATGGCGCTTCATGGTATCTGCCCTCACTGGTGGGTGTGACTGGATAATAGACAGACCTGTCTGTATACTTCAAGCACCAATGAGAAAATGGTCAGCTGGAGCGAACGGCGAGCGCTCCCGCATAATGTCGAACCACAGGAGGTATCCATGGCATCGAACAAGCGCGACCAGTTGCTCAACACCGCAGAGGATCTGTTCTATCGCGAGGGTTATCACGCCACGGGTATCGACCGCATCCTGGCCGAATCCGGCGTGGCCAAGATGACCCTGTACAAGCACTTCAAGTCCAAGGACGAGCTGATCCTCGCCGTGCTCGAGGCGCGTCACGAGCTGATGCTGACGCGCCTGCGCGAGCGGGCCAGCAAGATGCCGCCACGCGAAGCGCTACTGCGCGTGTTCGATGGCCTGCACGGGATGATCCATGGTGGCGAGCAGTTCTGCGGCTGCCTGTTCATCAATGCAGCGGCCGAGTACCAGGACCGTGAGCACCCCATCCATCAGCGCTCGGCGGCCTACAAAGGCGAGCTGCAGGCCTACTTGCGCGAACTGCTGGAGCGCATGAGTGCACCTAACGCGACGCAGCTGGCGCGGCAGCTGCAGTACCTGCTCGAAGGCGCGCTGAGCATGGCGCATATCGAAGGGCCAGGCGAGCAGGCGCTGGACGCCAAGGCCGCCGCCGAATGCCTGCTGAACGCCGCAGGCATCTGAGCGCGCCACTCAGACGCGCCCCTATAAGCACCGTCAGCGGGCGCTCGCCTCGTCTTCGCGAACCCGGAACCAGGCCGCGTATAGCGCCGGCAGGAACAGCAGCGTCAGCGCGGTGGCGACGATCAGCCCGCCCATGATCGCCACCGCCATCGGCCCGAAGAAGATACTGCGCGACAGCGGAATCATCGCCAGTACCGACGCCAGCGCGGTGAGCACGATGGGCCGGAAGCGCCGCACGGTGGCCTCGACGATGGCGCTGAAACGCGCCTGACCTGCACCGATGTCCTGCTCGATCTGGTCTACCAGAATCACCGAGTTGCGCATGATCATCCCCGACAAGGCGATGGTGCCAAGCATGGCGACGAAGCCGAACGGCTGGCCGAACAACAGCAGGAACAGCGCCACACCGATGATCCCCAGCGGTGCCGTGAGAAACACCATGGCCGAGCGCGAGAAGCTCTTGAGCTGCGCCATCAGCAAGGTCAGCACGACGATGACGAACAGCGGCATGCCGGCATTAACCGAACGCTGACCGCGCTCGGAATCCTCGACAGTGCCGCCCACCTCGAGCAGATAGCCGCCGGGCAGCTGATCACGGATTTCCGCCAGCGTCGGCTCGATCTCCCGCACCAGCGCGGCTGGCTGCTGCTCTCCGTAAACGTCGGCGCGCACGGTAACCGTCGGCAGACGGTTGCGATGCCAGATCACGCCCTCCTCGAAGCCGTATTCGAGCGTCGCCACCTGCGACAGCGGCACGCTGCGCCCGCTCTCGGTGGGAATGGCCAGGCTCGGCAGCATCGACAGCTCAAGCCGCTCGCGCTCGGTGCCGCGCAGGAGGATCTCAATCAGTTCGTTGTCTTCGCGGAACTGGCTGACGCTGCTACCGGTGAAGGTGCGTCGCAGGAAGCCGGACAGCTCGGCAGTGGTCACGCCCAGCGCGCGGGCGCGATCCTGATCGACGTTGAGCCGAACCATCTTGCTCGGCTCCTGCCAGTCCAGATGGACGTTGGCCACGTGCGGGTTCTCATTGACCTTGGCAGCGACCTGGCGAGCCAGCCCACGAACCACGTCGATGTGCTCGCCGGTAACGCGGAACTGCACCGGATAGCCCACCGGCGGGCCGTTCTCCAGTCGTGTCACGCGGCCGCGCAGGCTGGGGAAATCCTCGCGCATGCGCTCGATCAGCCAGCTGCGTAGGGCTTCACGGGATTCGATGCTGTCCGCCAGCACGACGAACTGGGCGAAGCTGGTCGCCGGCAGCTGCTGGTCCAGCGGCAGGTAGAAACGCGGCGAGCCGGTGCCGACGTAGGCCACGTAGTTGTCGATACCGGCCCGCTCCTTGAGCAGCTCCTCCAGGCGCCGAACCTCGGCTTCGGTGGCCTTGAGCGAAGCGCCTTCAGCCAGTTTGAGATCGACCATCAGCTCCAAACGGCCGGACGCCGGGAAGAACTGTTGCGGCACCAGACGGAACAGCACTACCGCGGCGGCGAAAATCGCCAGGGTGAGCAGGATGACAGTCTTGCGCCGGCGCACGCAGAAGGTCACCAGGCGACGCACGCGCTGGTAGAACGGCGTGGCATAGGGATCGTGACCTTCGCTGCTCGTGCCGTGCTTGTGTGCGGTTTTCTTGGCCAGGTCGGGCAGCAGCTTCTCGCCGATCAACGGCACGAACATCACCGCGGCGATCCAGGACGCGATCAGCGAGATGGCCACCACCTGGAAGATCGAACGGGTGTATTCACCGGTACTGGAGTTCGCGGTGGCGATGGGCAGAAAGCCGGCGGCGGTAATCAGTGTGCCGGTCAGCATCGGGAACGCCGTACTGGTCCAGGCGAAGCTGGCGGCCTTGAGGCGGTCGTAGCCCTGTTCCATCTTGATCGCCATCATCTCCACCGCAATGATCGCGTCGTCCACCATCAGCCCGAGGGCCAGTACAAGGGCACCGAGGGAGATCTTGTGCAGGCCGATGTCCAGATAGCTCATGGCGGCAAAGGTCATCGCCAGCACCAGCGGAATCGATAGCGCCACCACCAGACCGGTGCGCACGCCGAGCGAGAAGAAGCTCACCAGCAGCACGATCACCAGCGCTTCGATCAGCACCTTGACGAACTCACCGACGCCGGTCTTCACCGCAGCCGGCTGATCCGACACCTTGCGCAGCTGCATCCCCGCCGGCAACTCCTGCTGCAGGCGAGCGAATTCCTGCTCCAGTGCCTGGCCCAGTACCAGGATGTCGCCACCGCTTTTCATCGATACCGCCAGCCCCAGCGCCGGCTCGCCCATGAAGCGCATGCGCGGCGCGGGTGGGTCGTTGAAGCCGCGATGTACCTCGGCAACATCGCCGATACGGAAGGTGCGGCCGGCCACGCGGATGGGGAAATCGCGAATCTGCTTGACCGTCTCGAAGCTGCCGGTGACGCGCAACTGCACCCGATCGCTGATGGTCTCGACGAAACCGGCGGCAGTCACCGCGTTCTGCGCCTCCAGCGCCTGACGCACAGCCTCCAGCGGAACGCCGAGCGTGGCCAGTTTGACGTTGGACAGCTCGATCCAGATCTTCTCGTCCTGCAGGCCGATCAGCTCGACCTTGCCAACGCTTTTCACTCGCTGCAGCTGCAACTGGATGCGATCGGCGTAGTCCTTGAGGATCGCGTAGTCGAAACCGCTGCCGGTCAGGGCGTAGATGTTGCCGAAGGTGGTGCCGAACTCGTCGTTGAAGAACGGTCCACGCACTCCCGGCGGAAAGGTGTGCTGGATGTCGCCGATCTTCTTGCGAATCTGGTACCAGAGGTCAGGGATGTCCTTCGAGCGCATCGAGTCGCGCGCCATGAACGTCACGTTGGATTCGCCCGGCCGGGAGAACGAGACGATGCGCTCGTACTCGCCGGTTTCCATCAGTTTCTTCTCGATGCGCTCGGTGACCTGGCGCGACATTTCCTCGGCGGTAGCGCCCGGCCACTGTGTCTGGATGACCATCGCCTTGAAGGTGAATGGCGGGTCCTCGCTCTGGCCGAGCTTGCTGTAGGACAGCGCGCCGACGATCGCCAGCAGCAGCATCAGGTAAACGACGATCTGCCGGTTCTGCAGCGCCCAGGCGGAAAGATTGAAGCGCATCGCGATTACTCCTGGGCGGCCAGCTCGACGGGGCGATTGTGGCGATCCACCGGGCGAACCGACTGGTGATCGCTGAGCATCTGCACCCCGGCCAGGACGATCCAGTCGTCGGCCTCCAGCCCCTCGAGTACCGGCACCAGTTGCTCACCGAACGGCCCGGTCCGCACTTCCACCCGCTCCACAGTAGAATCGGCCTTCAGCCGCCAGACATGCGCCCTGCCCTGCTCGGCGCTCAGCGCCGAGAGCGGCACCGCCAGCGCAACCTCGCCAGCACGGCGAATGCTCACCAGCGCGCTCTGCCCAAGCTCCGCTGGCACCTCCTGCTCGCTGAAGGCGACGCGGGCGGAATAGGTCCGCGACTGCGCATCGGCCGCCGGAGAGAGCTCGCGAATTTTGCCGAGATAGTGGCGCCCCGGCTGCGACCAGAGTTCGACCTCGACATCCTGGCCAACCCGGTAGCGCTCCAGCGACTGCTCCGGCAGATCGATGGCAACTTCGCGCTCGCCATCGGCAGCGAGCACGAAGGCGGTCTGTCCAGCGGCTACCACCTGACCGACCTCGATGCGGCGCTGCGCGATCAGACCATCACTGGTGGCGCGCAGCACGGCGTAGTCGACCTGGTTGCTGGCCACATCGAACTCGGCCCGTGCCTGCTGCAAACGGGCAGCCGCGGCGCGATAGGCGTTGTCGGCATTGTCGAACTGCGACTGGCTGACCAGCTGGCGACCAAGCAACGCCTTGTAGCGGTCGTGTTCCGCCTTGGCCACCCGCAAATTGGCTTCCGCTGCCGCCACTTGGGCGCGCATGCCGTCCAGCTGCAGCCGCACGTCCTGCGGATCGAGCCGCGCCAGAGGCTGATCCTTGCGCACGCGATCACCGGCTTCCACCAAGCGCTCGACGACCTTGCCGCCTATACGAAACGCCAGTTCAGGCTCGTAGCGCGCGTGCACCTCACCGGGATAGCTTTCGCGCGCTTCGCTGGCAGGCTGCGGCTGCACCACCATGACCGGACGAGGCAGCTGCTGCGGCGGTTCGCCGTTGCCGCAGGCGACCAGGGCAAGGGCACAACCGAACATGGAGGCAAGGGACAAGGCATGTCGGAACACGATGAAGTCTCTCTGTCGCGAAGCGGATTGGAATACTTATACTGCGCGGTATAGTAAAAATACCGTACCAGCCAGTCCACTATTAAAACGTTCATGACAGAAAACCACTCCGTATCACCCGGCCCAGGTCGCCCGAAGGACCCAGCCAAGCGCGAGGCAATCCTCGCTGCCGCGCAGGTGCTGTTTCTTGGCAACGGCTACGAAGGCAGCAGCATGGAGGCCATCGCCGCTGAAGCCGGCGTTTCCAAGCTCACGCTGTACAGCCACTTCAAGGACAAGGAAGCGTTATTCAGCGCAGCCGTGAAGACCACCTGCGAAACGCGCCTGCCGAGGCGGCTCTTTCAGGTGGAAGCGGATTGCGACATCGAGACGGTGCTGCTGGCGATCGGCGGCGCCTTCAATGAGCTGGTCAACAGTCCCGAGTCCATCGGCTTGCATCGGGTGATGGTGGCGATGGCGACGCACAATCCGGGACTGGTGAAGATGTTCTTCGATGCCGGCCCGCAGCAGCTGCTGTGCGATCTGCAACAGCTGTTCACCACGGCCAACACGCTTGGCCTGCTGGAAGTCGACGATCCGCTGCGGGCCGCTGAGCATTTCTGCTCGCTGATCAAGGGTGCCCAGCACTTCCGCCTGCTGGTCGGTTATGCCGAGGCGCCAACCGATGAGGAAGGCAGCTTGCACGTACGGGATGCGGTGAGCGTATTTCTGCGCGCCTATCGCCGCTGACCTGACCAAACGGGAGGTTGCAGGCTGGTGAATTCAGCCCTGCAGCTTCTTTTTCGGATAGATGTCGTAGCGGCTGGATTTGCCTTCCAGGCTGTAGCCGGGCTTGCCGCCTTCGATTGCCGGCGCCTTGCGCGGGCGCTTGACCACCACGCGATGGCTGGCCAGTTCCAGCGCGGCGGCGAGCAGCGCGGGGGCATCCATATCGTCGCCCACGAAGGGCCGAAACAGGCGCATCTCCTTCTTCACCAGCGCGCTCTTGTCACGGTGTGGGAACATCGGGTCGAGGTAGATGACCTGCGGCGGCTCGACCTGCCACTGGCTCATCAACTCGATGGCATTGCCTTTGAGCAGCGTCATCCGCGCGGCGATCGCGCCGACCTCGGAGTCCGCTGCCGCGCGACTCAGGCCATCCTCCAGCAGCGCGGCGATCAGCGGCTGGCGTTCGATCAGGCTAACCTCGCAGCCCAGCGTCGCCAGCACGAACGCATCGCGCCCCAGCCCTGCGGTCGCATCCAGCACCCGTGGCCGGACGCCGGGCTGGATACCCACGGCCTTGGCGATCATCTGACCGCTGCCACCGCCGAACTGACGTCGATGCGCGGCAGCACCCTCGACGAAGTCCACACGCACCGGCCCCGGAGCCTGTGCCTCAAGCAGCTGCAACTGCAGACCGGCCTCACCTACCTGCAGCGCAAATTCGGCCCCTTCCAGCTCCTGCGGTAACCCCAGGCGCAGCGCCCAATCATGGGCTGCGGCAGCAAATTGCGCAGCGAGCGGCTCGACCCGAACCAGAGGATTGCTTGCAGACATGGGACACCAGCAACGATGAAAACGGCGCATTGTGCCAGAGCATTCCCGGCAGCGCCCGAATGGTCAGCGGCACAT
>JGI2924J29684_1077912_pt1 | contig 25273 bp, 25 predicted proteins | sample BenlonsequencITS_FD_29684 | JGI IMG/M metagenome (IMG submission 29684)
CGAAGGCGACTCGACCGTCCGCCGTCGCGTCGAGCCCGCCGATCCAGCCCGTCGTCCGCGTGAATTCTGTGCGCTCGTCGGTCTCGACGTCGTGCTCGACGAGATCGTAGATCACCGAATCGTCGGGTTGGTCGCCCGCTTTCGTCGCGTAGTAGACGGTTCCGGCGTCCCCCCACGTCGGGCCGACGTAGTCGTCGTCGCCGTCGGTAAGCCGGGTGATCGCCGCACCCGTGTCGTCGCCGTCCGCGGGATCGACGGCTCCTTCGAGGGCTGCCTCGACCTCGAGGACGTAGACGTGGCTCCGTCTTCCGTCGACGTACTCCGTCCCGGCGCGGTAGATCATGCGGTCGATCACCCGCGGATCGGGCGTCTCGGGTTCGTAGTCGGGATCGACCGTGCGGTCGCGTCCGTCCTCGCGGTCGGCCGCAGTGACTCGCTGGGTGAAAAGCAGCCGCTCGCCGTTGGGGCTCCACTCGAGGTCGTCGATCCCGCCGACGACGCCGGTAAGCCGTCGAGCTTCGCCGCCGTCGGTCGGCAGGAGCCACAGCTGCTGGCGGTCGTCCTCGCCGCGGGTGCTGGCGAACGCGAGGAACTCGCCGTCGGGGCTCCAGCGGGGCTGGCCGTCGACGCCGTCGGCCGCGGTGAACTGTCGCGGCTCGCCGCCGCCGACGGGAACGACGTGGATCGTCGCCGCGGTGGTCTCCTCGTCCTCGGGGGTTCGGCGAACGAACGCGACCCGCTCGCCGTCCGGCGCGAGTCGCGGCTCCGTCGCGTGTACGATCTCGTGGTAGTCGGCCGCCTCGATCCGGTTCATGCCAACAGGCGCCGTGGAATCGGCGAAAGTATTTCGATTCGTAGGCGGCTCGACCGTCTGCCGAGGACGACGTCCTCGACGCTCGTCCGCTCCAAGCGAATACTGTTGTGGTTCTCAATCGTTCCGAACGTCGCGAGTGTACTTTCCGTCACCCTGGTCGTTCGGGCGCGAACGAACGGGAAAAATCCGAAGCAGCTATTAACGTATTCCTCATTATATATCCCGTATGGTTCGAGACATCAAGCGGCGCAAGTTCATTGCGCTCGGTGGGGCTGCTGGAATCGTGGGAGTTGCCGGTTGTATCGGCGAGGACGCCGAGGAGGCGGAGAACGGAGACGACGAAAATGGCGACAACGGCGAGGACGACCTCGAGGAGGCCCAGCCCGAGGAAGGCGGGGAAACGCTCTCGCTGCACGCCGGGGGGACCGAAGGGACCTACTACCCGCTCGCGGGTGACATGAAGTCGATCGTCGAGGATCAGACGCCACACGGCATTCAGGTGCAGTCGACGGGAGCGAGCGTCGAGAACGCGGCCAGCCTCGGCCGCGAGGACACCGAGCTCGCACTGGTTCAGAACGACATCACCTACTTCGCGTACAACGGCGTCGAGCTCGACGAGTTCGAGGATGAACCGCTCGAGAACATCCGCGGCATCGCCTCGCTGTACCCGGAGACGATCCACATCGTCACTCAGGAGGACTCGGATATCGAGACCGTCGAGGATCTCGAGGGCGCGTCGGTCAACACCGGTGACGCCGGCAGCGGGACGCAGGTCAACGCCCTGCAGATCCTCGAGTCGGCGGGCGTCGAGGAGTTCGACGAACAGAACACCGACTTCGGGACCGCGGCCGACCAGATCGGCGACGGCGACGTCGACGCCGCAATCACCGTGGGCGGCTACCCGCTGGGTGCGATCGAGGACCTCTCGGCGACCCAGGACATCTCGTTCGTCGAGATCACCGACGAGGCCCGCGACAACCTGCTCGACGACGCGGAGTGGCTCGCCGAGGACGAGATCCCCGGCGGCACGTACGACGGCGTCGACGACGACGTCGAGACGGTCTCGGTGCAGGCGATGCTGGCGACCCACGAGGGCGTCGACGCGGAGGTCGTCGAGGAGGTCACGGCGGCGATGTTCGACAACGTCGACGACTTCACGACCCAGTCCGAGTTCATCGACGTCGAGACCTCCCAGGAGGCGATGCCGATCGACCTCCACGAGGGCGCTGAAGCGTACTTCGACGAGCAGGACGTCGACGACGAGGACGCCGACGACGAGGACGCCGACGACGAAGACGAGGAGTAACGGCTCACAACGACGCACTCGGCCGACCGTCGGCACACCACCGTGGATCACCCGACCCGACGAACCGTCCTCGTTTCCGCGGTCGCGCTGTTCGGAGCGACGGCCGTTACGACCGCCTCGGTCGCCGACAGGACGCTGGTCGTCGCCGACGCCGAGTCGGGTGATCGACTGTTCGAGATCCCCGTCGATCAGGGCGATGCGGTGACGATCGCCTACACTCACAGCGTCGAGAAGACGCCGATCGAGGACGTCTACGTCGTCGAGGACTCGTCCCTGCGGGCCGATCGGTCGGTGTTTCATTCCTTCGGCGCGGGGTTGCCGACGAGCGACGTCGAGCGAACCGAGGAGGGGTACGTGGTCGAGGGCACCGAAACCCACGACGAGCTTCGGCTCGCACCCGGCGAGATCGCCGGCCACGAACTGCGTGTCGGGGAACGACGGTATCCGCTTGCGGAGGCTGCCGATGGTCGGGTCGTCCTGTTTCTGACCGACCGGGGGATCGGCGACGCCGTCACCGACGGTAACTCGAGCGAACGAACCGAAAGGATAACATCACCGACGGCGGCAAAAATCACTGGGACGAATTTATGAGCGTAGATAGGGGCGACGAAGCGGGACTCAGCGACGAGGAACAACAGGAACTCATGGAGGAGGTCCAGCGGCGCCGATCCCACCGGGGGCTGGCGGTCGTGGTCGTCGCCCTGATCGCGATCGCGTTCTCGACGTTCCAGATATGGATCGCCGCACGCGGGTACGCGTTCGGCGCCGAGCTGCCGGTGATCGGGGAGGTCCAGCTCGCTGCCCTCCAGCAGCTCCAGGTCAACGCGATCCACGTCGCGTTCGGGCTGGTGCTCGCGTTCCTGCTGTTCCCGACGAGTCGCGGCGAGGGGTTCCTCGCCCGACAGCTCGGCCGGATCGAACCGGCCGTCAGGAGCCGATTCGGCGACGACCACCCGCTCACGCGAGGCACCGCGAACGCCGCGGGCGCGACCAGGTGGGCGTTCCTCGATCCCGACATGGACCGGGTCGCCCCGGCCGACGTCGTCCTGGCCGTCCTCGCGATGATGCCGGCGTACTACACCGCGACGAACTACGACGAGATCCAACAGATCGCGGTCCACCGCTTCGAGGACACCCAGTCGCTGGGCGAGGTCTTCGCTCCCCTCGCCCCGATCGAGGCGGGGCTGACCGCGATCGGTATCCCGATGGCCGACGTCTCGGCCGCGTTCGTGCTGAGCGTCCTCGGGATGTTGCTCGTCCTCGAGGCGACCCGCCGGGCGCTGGGCCTCCTCCTGACGTCGCTCGTCGCCCTGTTTATCGTCTACGCCCGCTGGGGATACCACATTCCCGGAGATTCGGCGATCGGCGCGCTGTCGATCCAGCCCGACACGTGGGCTAACATCATGTACAACCTCTGGTATACGGTCGAGGCGGGGGTCCACAGCCAGCCGGTTTCCGTCAGCGTTCGCTTCATCTACATCTTCATCCTGTTCGGCGCCTTCCTCGAGATGAGCGGGGCCGGCCGCTGGTTCATCGATATGGCTTACTCCGCGACCGGGACTCGCAAGGGTGGTCCCGCGAAGGCGAGTGTCGTCTCAAGCGGGTTCATGGGGATGCTCAGCGGCTCGTCGATCGCCAACACGGTGACGACGGGGGCCTTTACGATCCCGCTGATGAAACGGTCGGGCTACTCGCCGGAGTTCTCCGGAGCAGTCGAGTCCTCGTCGTCCTCGGGCGGGCAGATGCTTCCGCCCGTGATGGGTGCTGCGGCCTTCCTCATCGTCGAGTTCACGGGGACCCCCTACGCCGACGTGATCATCGCCGCGACGCTGCCCGCACTGGCATTCTTCTTTGGGATGTGGGTGATGGTCCACTTCGAGGCGGTCCGGGGCGGAATCGGCGGGCTCCCTCGCTCCGAGCTGCCTGACGTCCGTTCGGCGCTGCGCAGCGGCTGGTTTTACTTCATTCCGCTCGTCCTGTTGCTGTACTTCCTGGTGATCGCCAGATACTCGATCAACCGCGCCGGCTGGCTCACGATCGTCGCCGTCGTCGCCCTGCTGGCGATCGTCGCCGCCTACGACGAACGCACCCGGGTTCCGCTACTGGCGACGCTCGCAGCGGCGTATCTCGCCCAGGCCGGCTCCTACGTGGTCTTCGGCGGCGGGCTCCTGGATACCGTCCAGGCGCTTGCCGGCCTCGAACCCGCCGGTGAACCGCTTGCGATCACCGACGCTGCGGTGGCCGCGATCGGCGACTTCGGCGTGATCGCGATCCTGGTCAGCGCCGTCTTTATCCTCCTGCGGCCCCGCGCCGACGCGCCGTTGCTCGATTTCGACCCCGAGGTCGACGCGGCGGCCGAGCGAAGCGCGAAGACGTTCAACCGGCCGTCTCTGGCGGGCAACCGGGGCTACCGGTTCGGTGCCTTCGTTCTGAAGTCGATGGATTCGGGGGCCCGAACCGCGACCACCGTCGTCGTCGCCGTCGCCGCCGCGGGGGTCGTCCCCGGCGTCATCAGCGTCTCCGGGCTGGGGCCGAACCTGGCCGCGCTCATCAGCGAGGTCAGCGGCGACTCGATGCTCATCCTGCTGACCCTGACCGGTGTCGCCGCGATCATCTTCGGGATGGGGATGCCGACGACGGCGATGTACATCATCCTGGTCGCGATGCTCGAGGCGCCGCTGGTCGAAGCCGGCGTTATCGTCCTCGCGGCACACCTGTTCGTCCTCTACTGGGGACTGATGGCCGACGTCACCCCGCCGGTCGCCGTCGCCGCCTTCGCCGGCGCTGGTGTCGCGAAAGCCGAGGAGATGAAGACCGCGGCGATCGCGTTCCTGCTGTCGCTGAACAAGGTGTTAGTGCCGTTCGCGTTCGTCTTCTCGCCGGGCATCCTGTTGTTGCGTGACGGCGAAATCATGGGCTGGGGAGACCTCACTGACCTGGGCTACGTCGTTCCGGATGTCGTGATTCCGGTCGTAGGGATGTTCCTCGGGGTCTACGCGCTCGGCGTGACGATCATCGGCTACCAGTACACCGAGGTCACACAGGTAAACCGCGCGCTGTACTCGATCGCCTCGATCCTGCTGATGGTCCCCGAGATTCCGCTGTTGCTCGTCGAGGGAATCCTCACGCTCGCGGGCGTCCCCTCGGCGCTGACGATCTTCGAAATTACCGCCTCGCTGCGCGGTATCGGCCTTGCGATGCTCGTGGGACTGAGCTATCGGAACCGCTCGCGGGCCGACCTCGAGGACGCCGACGCCGACACGGCCACCTCCGCGCCGGCAGCCGGCGACGCCTGAGCCGCGATCCCATCATTATTTCAACCAGTCCGGCGTAGTGGGTGGCATGTCCGACGCCAGCAAGCAGCCCGCCGATTCTTCGAGTCGCGGGTTCCGGACCGTTCTCGGTCTCTACCTCGGCGTCCTCGTCGCCGGCGTCGCCGCCTCGGTGGCGGCGACCCAGTCGGTTTCGGAGGCCGTCCTCGTCGCGGTCTTCGCCGGCGGCCTCGCGACCGGGGCGATCCTCGGGGTCGTCGCCGCGCGACTCGATGACGATCTCGCGATCCGTCTCGGACGGAGCCGACGCCGTCGCGCGCTGTTGTACCTGCCCGGGATCCCGGGCCTGCTCGGCGCGGCGGCCGTCGCCACGTCCTGGTCCCCGATCGCCTCGACGTTCGTCGCGACCGGGTCCTCGCTCTCCGTTCTCGTGGTCGGGTACGTCCTCGGCGGTATCGCCCGAAGCGAGTACGTGGAGGCAGTCACCGCGGGCGAGCCGACAGCCACCTGGAGCTGGACCCCGCCGGGCGGTGGCAAGGTCGATACGTTCGTCGCCCTCGCCTGGCTGTTCATCGCGTTCGCCAACGCCGTCGGTGGCAACTGGGCCGCCGCCGTCGTCTGGCTGCTGATCGCGGTCGGCTGGATCGTCGCCGGCGCTATCGAAGGTCGCTGGCAGACACGATGGGGAACCCACCCCGAAATTCGGGTTCACGATGACGGGCTCGTCAAGCGTCGTCCGTTCACGAAGACGTTCGTCCCCTGGGACGAGGTCTCTCACGTTCGGCTCCACGAGGACGAACTCGTCCTCGATCGCGGGCTGTTCGACGTCCGCCTCGAGCGCTCGGAGCTCGCCGAGCTCGAGGCTGCTCGGGAGACGATCGAACGGTGTATCGAGACCGCAGGCGCGGACGCACGGTCCGTACCGTAGCTACGCGAGGTCGGCTCGTCCGCTGGTCGCACTTTGGAGCCGATCCCGCAGCGCGTCGGCCTCCGCGACCGGAACCCGAACCTCGAACGTGACCTCGGCCTCGTAGTCGGCCTCGAACTCGAGGGCCTCGCTCTCGAGGACGCTGCGGACGGTCCCCGAGTCGTCGTACGCGACGGTGATCGTCACCCGCTCGTGGGGGCGCTGTTCGACGATCCCCGCGTCCTCGACGGCTTCTTTCACCGCCCGGGAGTAGGCCCGCACGAGCCCGCCGACGCCGAGGTTCGTCCCGCCATAGTAGCGGGTGACGACGACCACGCAGTTCTCGAGTTCTTGCTGGGCGAGGACGTTCAGCGCCGGCTTGCCCGCCGAGCCGGAGGGTTCGCCGTCGTCGCTCGAGTACTCCCGGAGAAACTCCCCGTCGGAGTCCGCCCGCACCCGGTAGGCGGGGACGTTGTGGGTCGCGTCCTCGTACTCCGTGGCGACGCGGTCGATGAACGCCTCGGCGTCGGCGACGGCGTCGACGGGCCGGACGTGGCCGAGAAACTCCGACCCCTGAACGACGAACCGCGCCGTCGCGGCGTCGGCGACGGTTCGGTACGTCTCGCTCACCCGGGTTCACCCCGGCTCCCTCCCGGATCGATCATGGAGGTCGTACTCCCGCTATCGAAAAGAGCTCGTCGGTCGCCGCGGGGCCGGTTCCGGATCCGCTACGTTATTGACCCTCGGTACGGTCTGTCACCGCATGGACGACGCGATCATCGACGAGACGCTCGTCGACGAACTCCGTAGCGCCTGTCGAACCACCGTCGGCGACGAGCTTCGCAGCATCACGTATCTCACCGAGGACGACGTCGAGCAGGTGTACCTGCGGTCGGATCTCGACCGGACCGCCGATCTGGTTGGGTTCGCCGAACACGAGCGACGCGGGTTCCACTCCCAGTCGGCCTACCGCAACACTCAGCTCGGCGAGTACCAGGCGACGATTCGGATGTTCGAGAACGGCTACCTGTCCCGCGTGATCCGTGGATCACACGGCGTCTGGGTGACGACGGACAACATGTCGATGGAGCGGTTCGAGGAGCTGACGAGCGCGCTCAGCGCCATCCTCGAGGACCACGAGCCGGCACCCTGACCTCACTGCAGTTCGATCTTGCGGACGAACTCGAGGTCGCGGATCTCGGTGATCACCGCACCCGGCAGATCCTGGTCCGTGACGAGATAGAGCCGGGGCTCGTCGGTAAACTCGGGGTCCTCGCTGATCGTCTGGCGGATCGAGATCCCGTTGTCGGCAAGCGTCCCCGTAATCCGGGCGACGATCCCCTCCTGGTCGGCGTCGTCGACCGCGATCGACAGCACCGTCAGATCGAGGACGGGCGCCAGATCCATCAGGCTGGGGACCTGCGAGATGTTCTGGAAGATCCGCCGAAGCTCGGGGTCCTCGAGAATAACGTCGGTCGTCGAGTCGACGACCCGTCGATCGACGCCGATCTCGCGTGCGATCCCCGTGTTCGGGATCTCGATGCCCCCGGAGACGACCCGGCCGTCGTCGTTGACGGAGAACCCGCGCTCGAGCAGCAGGCGGATCACCGCCTGCTGGCTCGGCGATCCCTCGAACTTCTCCATGATCTCGTCGAACATGTCCGTGCAGTACGCGGGCCGAGGTATAAGGATCGGTGATCGACGCCTGTCCGTGCTCGGAACGGGACCACCGCGGCCGCTACAGGGTTCCCTTCGTGCTCGGGGTTCCCTCCCGGCGGTCGTCGATCCGGGTCGCGTCGTCGAGGGTGCGCGCGAGCGCCTTGAACAGCGCCTCGACCTCGTGGTGGGCGTTCTCACCGTCGACCTCGAGATGCAGTGTCAGCCCGGCGTTCATCGCCAGCGATTCGCCGAAGTGGCGAGCCATGTCGCTCGTGAACTCGCCGATCGCGTCCTGAGAGAACTCCCCGTCGAAGTAAAACCGTGGTCGGCCGCTAACGTCGACGACGGCACCCGCGACGGCCTCGTCCAGGGGAACGCGGCGATCGGCGTAACGGACGATCCCCGTGCGATCGCCAAGCGCCTCGTCGAACGCCGTTCCCAGCACGATCGCGACGTCCTCGACGGTGTGGTGGTCGTCGATCTCGAGGTCGCCGTCGCAGCTGATCTCGAGGTCGAACAGCCCGTGTTTGGCCAGCGCCGTCAGCATGTGATCGAAGAAGCCGATCCCCGTCTCGACGTCGGCCACGCCGGTTCCGTCGACAGCGACGGAACAGTCGATGGTCGTCTCGCTGGTCTCGCGGCTCGCTGTCGCCGTTCGATCGCTCATGGTGAACCGATACCGCCGCCGGTACAAGGTGGTTCCGCTCGGCCCGGCGGCGCGGAACCGCCGCCGACGGGCACTCACTGAGAACGGGCCATAAAATCTCTAACTAGTTCTGGGCCGGTTTCGAAACGTCCGTTACGACACGGTGACACGATAAAATAGCGCTAATCAGCCCTAGTATTCTATTGTTTATATGACGGCTGTAGTGAATGTGTTGGGTACAAAGAGGTCGGTCACGCTCCCATGTCGAACCACTCCCCGCTCTCGAACGAATCGGTCGCCCCCTCCAACCCGGACGCCGGAGCGGAGCGGTACCACCGCCGGCTCGCCCGCTCGATCAAAGGCCCCGCCCAGTTCCTCGCGTTCTGGGCCGCGATCGCCCTGCCGTTCGTCCACCTCCCGCTGCTCGCACGCGGCCTCGGCGACCCCGACGCCGTACTGGCGTTCTCGTTGCTGCTTGGCTGTAACGTCGTCGCGCTCTACGTCGGTCACGACCACAACCGTGAGTGACCGCCAGCGACCGTCGCCGCCTCCGGAGCGGTTCCCGACCCTTGCGTTCGCGTTCCGAACTCATTATCTACCCGCCACCCACACCGTCGGACACGCGTGACCGTTCGTGTCGACTGGCGCTCGAGCTGTAGCCTCACCGGGACGGTACTCAAGTGGCTCGCCGTCCCCCTAGCCGCGCCGCTGGCGCTTGCGGTCTTCGACGGCGACGACCCCCTGCCGTTTCTCGTTGCGATCGTTCTTACCGGGGTGGTTGGAATCGCGCTCGAGACCCTCTCCGAGGAGCGCTCGCTCGGCCAGCGGGAGGCGTTTCTGATGGTCGCGATCACCTGGCTCGGGGTCGCCGCGGTCGGTGCCGTCCCGTTCGTCCTCGCCGGGCTCGCGGCCGGGCCCCAGTCGGCGTTCTACGGCGGCCTCGGCGGACCGGTCAACGCTCTCTTCGAGAGTATGAGCGGGCTGACGACGACGGGTGCGACCGTAATGAGCGGCTGGGACTTCGCGAACCAGTCGCGAGCGATCCTGCTCTGGCGCCAGCTGATCCAGTGGCTCGGCGGGCTTGGGATCCTGATCGTCGCGATCGGTCTGCTCTCGAGTCTGATGGTCGGTGGCGCCCAGCTGATGGAAACCGAGACCCAGACCCGGAACGTCCGCAAGCTCCGGCCCCACATCAGCGATACGGCCCGGCTCATCTGGGGGCTGTACGTCGGTATCACCGTCTTGGCGGCCGCGACGTTCTACGCGCTTCACCTGGCCGGGCTCGGACCGAACATGGATCCGTTCAATGCTGTCTCCCACGCGTTGACCAGCGTCGCTACCGCCGGCTTCTCGCCGGAACCCGGCAGCGCCGGCGCCTTCTCCCCGGCCGTCCAGTGGGCGATCATTCCGTTCATGATCCTGGGGTCGACCAACTTCGTCCTGCTGTACTACGTCACGCAGGGCGGCTACCGCCGTCCGTTCGAGTCCCAGGAGTTTCGCTTCTACATCGGCGCGCTCGGGGTTTTCTCTGCGCTGGTCGTGGCGATCCTCCTGCTCGATCCCGACGTGAATACGGGTCTCGAATCGACGATCCGACACGGACTGTTTAACGTCACGTCGCTGGTGACGACGACGGGCTACGCCTCGACGGACTTCGATCTGTGGGGGCCCGGCGCGAAACACCTCCTGTTTCTGTGTATGTTCATCGGCGGGATGGCCGGCTCGACGACCTGCTCGATCAAGTCGCTGCGCTGGCTGGTGACGCTGAAGGCGTTTCGCAGAAGCCTCTTCACGTCGGTCCACCCCGAGGCGATCCGCCCGCTCCGGCTCGGCGACGAGGTCGTCGACGAGGAGACGGTCCGGGACATCTACGCCTACATCCTGCTCACGCTCGTGATCTTCTTCCTGCTGACGATCTTCGTGGTCGTCGATGCGGCCCGCACCAGCGACCCCGTCGGCGAATTCGAGGCGATGGGCGCCTCGGCGTCGATCTTCCTCAATATCGGCCCCGCCTTCGAACGCGCCGGCCCGATGGACAACTACGCCGGCTTCTCGGTTACCTCTCGGAGCGTGATGGTGATCATGATGTGGATCGGTCGCATCGAGATCATCCCGGTGCTCGTACTACTGACACCAGCGTTCTGGAAATCGTAGCCGTCGACGGACGCGGTTCAGTCGTCGACCGCGGCCGTCGCTTCCTCGAGCGTAAACCGTCCCTCGTACAGCGCGCTCCCGACCACGACCGCGGCTGCGCCCGTCTCCTCGATCGCCCGTACGTCCTCGAGGGTCGCGACGCCCCCGCTCGCGATCACCGGGATCTCGGTCGCCGTGACCAGCTCCGCGACGGGCTCGGTCGCGACGCCCTCGAGCTGCCCCTCGACGTCAACGTTCGTAAAGAGGATCGCCGCGGCACCCAGCTCGGCGTAGCGTTCGGCGGCCTCGACGGGCGTGACGCCGGCGCCCTCCGTCCAGCCCTCGACGACGACCTCGCCGTCCTTGGCGTCGAGGCTGACGACCACGCTGTTGGGGTATTCCTCGCTGATCTCGGCGACGATCTCGGGGTTTTCGACGGCCGCGGTGCCGAGGACAACCCGGTCGACGCCGCGCTCGAGCAGGTCGGCAGCGTCGGCTGCGGTTCGGATCCCCCCGCCCAGCTGGGTGGGGACGTCGACGGCGTCGATCACGGCGTCGATCGCGTCGGCGTTCGCGCGCTCGCCCTCGAAGGCGCCGTCCAGATCGACCAGGTGGAGCGTCTCCGCGCCGGCGTCGACCCAGCGCTCGGCGGCCTCGACGGGCTCGCCGTAGCTCTTTTCGGTACCGCGCTCGCCCTGAACCAGCTGGACGACCTCACCGTCCTGGACGTCTACCGCAGGAATCACCTCGAACCCGTCGTCGCTCGCGTCGGCGGTCATACTCGAGTGCGCGGGGCCGAGGCGAGTAAAGGCGACGGTTCCGGCGACTGCCACCGACCGTCGATCCGCCGGCGTCGCTTCTCGCTTCAGTGACTCCTTTCGAGTCGGTGTGTCACCGCAGTCGTTCCTGTCGACGTCGCTGTTAGGGTAACCCCGAAGCTCCCGTCCGTTTCAGTATCACCGTGGCGTACAAAGAGAGTTCAACATCTACTTGAAGATACCACTCGCAGTACTCAACAATGGTCGAGACTCTTCTACTGATCGGGGTAATCGCATCGATCTTCGTCGGCTTCAACATCGGTGGCTCCTCGACCGGGATCACGTGGGGACCGTCGGTTGGCGCCGGAATCGTGACAAAGTCGACTGCGGCGGCGATCATGACGGTTTTCGTCTTTCTCGGCGGGATCACCGTCGGACAGAACGTCATGGAGACGCTCAGTGAGGGGATCATTACGATCGATCTCACGCTATCGGCGGGGGTCGCCGTCCTCTTCTTTATCGGACTGGGCATTCTCGTCGCCAACGTCTTCGGCGTCCCTGTTCCGACCTCGATGACGACCGTCGGCGCGATCGCCGGACTCGGACTGGCGACCGGGACGCTCAACTACACGACGATCGCCGAGATCATCTCGTGGTGGGTCGTGACGCCGATCATCGGCTTCTGGATCGGCGGGATCATCGGCCGGTACATCTATCCGGAGGTCAACCGTCGCGTACAGATCGAAAAGACCGACGGACCGCTGCTCACGCTCGAACGGGACGGAGCGATCCCGAAACCGGTACTCGGGCCGAACACGACCCCGTCGGAGGTCGCTACCACCGCCGTCGTCCTCGTTATCGGCTGTTACATGGCGTTTAGCGCCGGTGCGAGCAACGTCCCGAACGCCGCCGCACCGCTTGTCGGCGAGGCCGGACTGGAGGTAAACACCGCGGTCGTCATCGCCACCCTCGCGATCGGGATCGGTGCGTTCACCATCGCTCGCCGAACGATGGACTCGGTCGGCGGGGAACTGAGCGATATCCCGCTGCTTGCAGCGCTTTTCGTTATGGTGACGGCGTCGACGATCACGACGATCCTCTCCTATATCGGGATCCCGATCAGCCTCGTGATGGCGACGGTGATGACGATCGTCGGGATCGGCTGGGGTCGGGCGACCCGACCGATCACGTTCCGCGAGGCGGTCACTCGCGACACCGAGGCCCAGGAGCGCGATATCAAACTGGGCGCGATCGTCACCGAGGAAGAGAAGGATAAACCGGCGCCCCCGATCGGCGAAGCGGAGACCGAAGAGGTGCTTCACGGGAGCGACCTGTTTAACCCGCGAGCGGTGATCAAGTACGTCTCGATGTGGATCATCGGCCCCTCCATGTCGACGTTGCTTGCCTACGGTTTCTTTACGCTTCTTCCGGGTGTCGCCTAATCGACAGGAGACTTACATCATCGGCTGTCGTATCTCGGCCCATGCTCTCGCAAATTCTCGTTCCGATGGACGACTCTGACCCTGCCAGCCACGCCCTCGAGTACGCGCTCGATAACCATCCCGACGCCGAGGTCACCGTCTTGCACGTCGTCGGCGTTCCGTCGATGATGATGGGCGATGCGGTAGGGCTGACCCTCGAGGGCGACATCAGCGAGGGCGCTGCCGACCGCGCCGAGCCGGTGTTCGACCGCGCCCACGAAGTCGCCGACGAACGGGATCGAGAGATCCGGACGATCGTCGGCGTCGGGCATCCGGCTCGGAACATCATCGACCGCGCCGACGACTACGAGACGATCGTGCTCGGAGCTCACGGGAAGGATTGGAACCGTGCGACGCGTCGCTTTCTCGTTGGAAACGTCGCCGAGACGGTCTCGAAGCGGTCTCCGGTACCCGTGACGATCGTCCGCTAACGCGCGAAGCCGGTTCCTACTGGTTCGAGTCGTCCTCGACGGACTCCTCGACGATCTCTTCGACTTCTTCCTCTCTGGGACGCCGATCGACGCGTTCGTCGACGGCCTCGACCTGTGCTTGCACTTCGTCGACCTGTTTCTTGACAGTATCACCGACGGTCTCTTCGACCGTCTCCTCGACGGTCTGCTCGACCTGGGCCTGTACCTCGTCGACCTGTTTCTCGACGGTCTCGCCGACAGTTTGCTCGACAGTCTCGCCGACAGTCTGTTCGACGGTTTCGCCAACCTGTTTCTCGACGGTTTCGCCGACCTGTTTCTCGACGGTCTCACCGACGGTTTCTTCGACCGCCTGAGTCATCCAGTCGGGGTCGAACCGGGCCATCTTCCAGACGACGTGGACGACGTAGGAGGCAAAGACGCCAACGCCGAACGCGATCCCGATGTTGGTATCTAGTGTCGCGATCAGAACGATCGAGAGCGCGATCAATGCCCCGTAGGCGAGATCGATGGCTGCGTCGACTCGAATCGGATTCAGCATCGTCGACCGTCACCCGCCCACTCCAACCCGGCACCTTCCGATCGTGCGATGCCGCGATCGCATCGCTCGCGTCCCACCCAACGTTCGATCGATCGCCGATCCCTCGACTGCAGCCGGTTCCGGACGGTGGTCATACGCCCGGGGTTCGGCGCGCGAGCGGTTGAATCCTTTGGGATTCGGCGGCGAATCGGTCTTGGAACAGGCGCACTTTTAGGCTTCCTCTGAAAAGTATATCTGTGAGCGAATTACTGCTCGTTGTCGGGCTCCTCGTCGCAGCCTTCGTCGGTTACAACATCGGCGGCGCGACGACGGGACCCGCGTTCGGACCGGCCGTCGGCGCGAACGTGATCACGAAGCTCATGGCGGCTGCGCTGATGGCGGTCTTTTTCTTCCTCGGCGCGATCACCATCGGTCCGAACGTCGTCGACACGCTCGGCGAGGAACTGGTCACCGATACGGCGATCTTCACGATGCGGTCGAACGTCGCCGTCCTCTTTTTCATCGGCGGCGCGCTGTTCGTCGGCAACTACGCCGGCGTGCCCGCCTCGACGTCGATGACCGCCGTCGGGGCAATCGCTGCGCTCGGTCTCGCGACCGGCGAGCTCGACTTCGCCGTCCTCGGGGAGATCGTCGTCTGGTGGATCGTCGCTCCGATCATCGGATTCTGGGTCGCGGGCGTTGTCGGCCGGTACTTCTATCCGCGAATCAACGAGCGGATCGCCATCGAAGGCAACCGCGAAGGTCGCGAGATGATCACGCTCGATCGTTCGAGAACGGTCCCCCGTCTACAGTTCGGTGAGGGGGCCAACCGCCGCGAGATCACCGGCGCGTTCGTCGTCGTCGGGATCGGCTGTCTGATGGGCTTTTCCTCTGGGACGAGCAACATCGCGAACGCAATCGCCCCGATCTACGGTACCGGTGACGTCGACATGATCCCGCTGATCCTGATCGGGTCGGCTGCCGTCGCGGTCGGCTGTTTTACCATCGCCCGACGAACGCTCGACACGCTCGGCAACGACATCACCAACCTGCCGCTGACGGCCGCGATCGTGGTCGCGGTCATCAGCTCAACGATCGTCGTCGGCCTCTCCTGGATCGGTATCCCCGCTAGCTTCGTCGTCATCGCGACGATGAGTATTATCGGGCTCGGATGGGGCCGAGCCTCACGGACGACGACGATTTCGGACGCACGAGAGGGCGAAGAGACCCACGTCTCGGTTGGTGCACTCGCCGCAGAAGAGGAAGGCGAACAGTCACCAGAGATCGGCGAGGAAAACCCTGAGGATATCCCGAAAGCGTCGGATCTGTTCGACCCCTCGACGACAGCGCGAGTGATCCTCATGCAAAACGTCGTCCCGATCATCTCGACGGTCGGTGCCTACCTCACGTTTCGGTTTATTCCCGTGTTCGGGCTGTGATGGGTTTCGATCGCTCGCCCGCGCCCGAGAACCGCCGATTTTGGTAACTGAGGGTACAGGATCCGGCGCTGAGACCCCGTTAGTCAGTAAGACGCCTGCAGTAGCCGGCAGCGGGTCGGAACGAACAGCAAGCTATACCAAGGCGGGCCTCGAATCGCCGTGTGATGCCCACGGTAGAATACCTCAACTACGAAGTGCTAGACGACCAGGGCTGGGAAATGGACGACGACGACCTCTTCGAGCAGGCCGCAGACGCCGGCCTCGACGAGGAGGACTACGGTACGCTCGACGTCGCCGAGGGCGAGTACATCCTCGAGGCCGCTGAGGCACAGGGCTACGACTGGCCCTTCTCCTGCCGTGCCGGCGCCTGCGCGAACTGCGCAGCGATCGTCTACGAGGGCGAGATCGACATGGACATGCAGCAGATCCTCTCGGACGAGGAGGTCGAGGACAAGAACGTCCGTCTGACCTGTATCGGCTCCGCCGAGACCGACGAGGTGCAGATCGTCTACAACGCGAAGCACCTCGACTACCTGCAGAACCGCGTCATTTAACGACTCGGCCTCCGACTTTCCGTTTTGCTGTACGTGCCCGTAGCGGTGGTGCTCTCGTTCGACGAACCGGTCCCCTATACTTTCCTATGGGGAGAGTTTGGAAGCAACCTCTTCCGCGGCCGAAAAGATAACGCCGGAGCGCTCGAGAGTGGCGACCCGTGACACCGCTCGACGCCGCGACGGCTCCGGATCTGCTCAGGCTGTGTGCCGTTCCCGTCCTCGGCTGGGCCGCCGTGCGCGACGTCAGAACCAGGCGGATCCCGAGTACGCTCTGGATCCCGCTCGCGCTGCTAGGAGCCGTGCTGTTGGTCTGGGACGGACTGCTAGCTCGCGGCGTTAGTTCAACGATCTGGCAGTACGAGTTTCTCGTCCCGGCGGCGATCAGCCTCGGGTTCGTCGTCCCCTTCGCGTACCTGTGCTGGTGGGTCGGCGGGTTCGGCGCCGCCGACGGGAAGGCGCTGCTGGTGCTCGCCTTGCTGTTCCCGACGGTACCGCAGTACGCGGTCGGCACCTGGTCGCTCCCGGTCGCGACGGCACCCCTCGGGGCGTTTTCGTTTACCGTTCTGACCAACGCCGTCCTCGTCGCGCTTGTGATTCCGCTCGTGCTTGCGGTCCACAACGCGGCTTCCGGACGGTTCACGCGGCTCATGTTCGTCGGCAGACCCGTCGCCTGGGACCGCGTACCGACGACCCACGGCAAGCTGCTGTCGGCGCCCGACGAGGACGCGGGTGGCGGCCTCGACCTCGACGCCCTGCGGATGTACCTGCGCTGGCGCGGCCTGACGCTGGCCCAGCTTCGCGAGCGAGCCGACCGCGCCCGCGATCCCGCGACGCTGCCCGCGGAGCCGAATTCGCCGACCGACGGTGCCGTCGGCGCTCGTCCCCGCACCGACGGCGCCGGTGGGCTCGAGGACGCGGCCGACTCTCACGAGTACGACGACCCCTGGGGCGCGGCGGCGTTTCTTGACGATATCGACGGAACGGCGTACGGAACGACCCCGGCGGAGCTGCGAGAGGGACTCGAGACGCTCGCCGTCCGGGATCGGGTCTGGATTTCGCCGGGACTGCCCTTCCTCGTCCCGCTGTTTCTCGGGCTCGTGATCGCGCTCGTCTACGGCGACGTGTTGCTGGGAACCCTACTGTAGGGACCGTTCGTAGACCGGGACGAGGACGGTCCAGAACAGAACGATCCCTGCTCCGATCACGACGACCGACAGCCAGGGCCACTCGGCGCCGATCGGGAGCCCGCCGAACAGGAGGGCGACGGTTCCGACGAGCAACAGCGCCGAGAGGAGGACGCTCGCGAGTTCGATCGTCGCCGCGACGGGGTTCGCTCGCAGGCGAGCGCCGACGTCGGGAACTGTCATACCCGTAGCTCACACGGCAGGCCCAAAACCCTCACGGCGGTTCCGGATCAGATTCGGGACTCGATGTCGTCGGCGATCCCGTCGAGTTCGTCGTCCGCGAGGTCGGGCGCCTCGCCCGCGACGCCGTGGATCGGGCCGCCGCCGTCGCCCTCGAAGCGGGGGACGATGTGGCAGTGGACGTGTGGCACCTCCTGACCCGCGGCCTCGCCGTTGTTGAAGGCGACTGTCGAGGCGTCGGCGTCGACGCTCTCCTCGACGGCCGGCACCAGCCGGTGGATCGTCGCGTACAGATCCGTCGCGACGTCCCCGGGGACGTCGTTGAGCCGCTCGTACTCGTCTTTCGGGATCACCAGGGTGTGGCCCGGCGCCAGCGGGTTAGCGTCGAGGAAGGCGACGGTGGTCTCGTCCTCGTAGACGATGCGGGCGGGGATCTCTCCCTCGACGATCTGCGTGAAGATCGTGCTCATACGCCAGTGTGTGTCGGCTCGCCGTAAGAAGGTTACCGCTGAACAGCGTGAAAGCCCACGACTTCGGTCGTGGGAGGACGTCAGGATCCGTTGGTCGACACGGAGCGTATTCAACCCTGATTCTTATCACCCTGTGTTTGTTCCTTCCCGACACCGATCGCGACCGCCGAAGTGGGTTCCGTTCTATCCCTCGATCGCCGTCTCGCAGCACGGACCCCGTCGAACCGCCGATAGACGCCGTCGTCGAACGCACCATGAGCCACTTACCTAATCATGCGGACGATCTGGGGCTCGAGGACGGCCTCGAGGCGCTCCGTGCGGAGTCGGATTTCTCGGGCCCGATCGATCCGGCAGACGAGCACGACTCGTACGACCACCTCGCGCTCGTCCACGAGTCCCGCACCGAACAGCTCTCGACGGTGATCCCGTTCGTCGAACGCGGCCTCGAGCGCGGGGAGCGGTGTGTGTACGTCGCGGACGAAACCGAACCCACGGCGATTCTCGAGGGACTCCGGGACGCGGGCGTCGACGTCGACGCCGCGCTGGAATCGGGTGCACTGGCGGTCCACACCGCGGCGGACTCGTTTCTCCGAAACGGGTCGTTCGAGCCGGACGACGCGATCGCCGTTCTCGAGGACGCCATCGCGAACGCCACCGAGGAGTACGACGGGCTCCGGATCGCCAGCGAGATGACCTGGGCGCTGCACGACGCGTCCGTCGAGGCGCTCGTCGAGTACGAGAGTAAACTCAACCGTCTCCTGCCGAACGAGAACGGGATCGCGCTCTGTCAGTACGACCGCGAGCGGTTCCCGCCGTCGGTCCTTCGCGAGATCATCGAGACCCACCCTCATCTGATCTACGACGGAACGGTCTGTCAGAACTTCTACTACGCGCCGCCCGCGGAGGTTTTCGGCTCCGACGAGCCGGAGCGCGAGCTCGATCGAATGATGGGGACGCTGGTCGACCGCACCGAAGCCAGGGCCGAACTCCAGAAACGCCATCGACACCTCGTGCGCCAGAACGAGATCACGGCCGATCCCGACGCCTCGTTCGGCGAGCAGCTCCAGCGGCTGTTCGACCTCGGCTGCGAGCGGTTCGACCTCGAACTCGGCGCGATGGCCCGCGTCGATACCGAGCGCGACCGGTTCGAGGTCGAGTACGCCAGCGACGACCACGAGTATCTCGAGCCCGGCGTCGAGCTACCGCTCTCGGAGACGTTCTGTGCCGGCACCACCGGCGTCGAACCGTCGGAGTGTGTCGACGATCCGGAATCGGACGGGTACGGCGACGCGCGCGTCTACGAGGAGTTCGGGCTGCAGTCGTATCTGGGCACCTACGTCGAAACCGACGCCGGCGCCGACCGCACGTTCTTTTTCGTCTCGTCGGACTCGCGGGACCGTCCGTTCTCGGACGCGGAGCGGACGTTCCACCACCTGATGGCCCAGTGGATCGCCTACGAACTCGAGTACGAGGAGCGCGAGCGTGCACTCCAGGCGTCGAACGAACGGCTCGAGCAGTTCGCCTACGCGGCCTCTCACGACCTGCAAGAACCCCTGCGAATGATCACGAGCTATCTGCAGCTACTCGATCGCCGGTACGGCGACGACCTCGACGAGGACGCCGAGGAGTTCCTCGCGTACGCGGTCGACGGCGCCGACCGAATGCGCGACATGATCGAGGGGCTACTCGCGTACTCCCGGATCGAAACCAAGGGCGACCCCTTCGAACCCGTCGACTTGAACGCGGTGCTCGAGGACGTTCGCGAGGATCTCCAGCTCGCGGTCCGGGAGAGCGACGCCGAGATCACGGCCGAGGAGCTGCCCCGCGTCGAGGCCGATCCGGGTCAGCTGCGCCAGGTCTTCCAGAACCTGCTGGACAACGCGATCACCTACAGCGGCGACGATCCGCCGCGGGTCCACGTCGACGCGAGACGGCGGGGTGAGCGGTGGGTCGTCTCGGTCCACGACGATGGGATCGGGATCGAGTCCGAGAACAGCGAGCGGGTGTTCACCGTTTTCGACCGCCTGCACAGCCACGAGCAGTACGAGGGAACGGGGATCGGGCTCGCGCTCTGTCAGCGGATCGCCGAACGCCACGGCGGCGAGATCTGGGTCGATTCGGAACCCGGCGAGGGGGCGACGTTCTCGGTCGCGCTGCCCGCTGTCGGGGAGTCGCCGACCCCGTCGCGCTGATCGGCGCCGACTAGAACTGGATGTGGGAGCTCGAGCTCGGCCCCTCGTCGCCGTCGTCGTCGCTCGTCCCGCCCTCCCGGAGGAAGCTGACGTCGTCGTCGGTTAGATACACCGCTCCGTCCTCGACGGCGATCTCGACGTCGACCAGCGTCGTGTCCGCCGCCTCCCCGTTGTCGCAGTAACCCGAGCAGGTCTCGAACATCGAGCCGTGTTTCGGGCAGACGATCTCCCCGTCGCGGATCACGGCGCCGACGTCCTCGCGGTGGAGTCGCTGGTCCTCGTGGGTACACCGGTTGATCCACGCCTCGACGGGCTCGCGGTCGTCGTCGTGACAGGGGACGAGGATTACTTCTTCCTCGTCGCCCCGACCGTCCCGCACCGTAAACAGCCAGGAGCCGTCTTCGAGAACCGTTTCGACGCTCGTCAGTCGGTGGCGAACCGCCATACCCTCGCTTGGACGGCGGGTGGCTTAGGCGTCGGGGCCGCTCTCGACGAGTTCCTCGAGCGTCGCGCCGATTTCGGCGAGATACTCCTCGGGCTCGTACCCCATACGGACGATCCAGACGTCCTGATAGGACGGGTGGAGGATCGGAACGAGCCAGGTGTCGAGGGTCTCGCAGCGAACGGGCTCGAGGACGGCGTCGATGAACCCGTCGAGCACCCGGCCCTCGGCCGCCAGCACGGATTTCGTCGCGTGTTTGCCCGTCGCGAGGACGACGTCGGGCTCGAGGGTCTCGACCTCGGTCACCAGGTGGGCCCGGCAGTTCGCCCGCTCCTCGTCGGTCGGCTCGCGGTTGCTGGCCGAGGCGTCCTCGCTCGCGGTTTCACCGCTTTCAGTCGAGGAGCGTGGCTCCTCGCTCGCGGGAAAACACTTCACGGCGTTCGTGTAGTAGGCGTCCTCGTCGTAGCCGACCGTCTCGAGCATCCGTCGGATCCGTCGGCCGGAGTGACGGGAGGTGTAGGCCTTGCCCGTCCAGTTGCCGCCCTTCCAGCGGTCGGCGTCGGGGTTTCCGGAGCCGGGTGCCTCCCCGACGACCAACACGTCGGCGTCGAGCGGTCCCGTTCCCCACGAGATGCAGTTGCGGTTCTCCGCGAGGGCGGGACACCGCCGACAGCCGGGCTCGATGACGTTTCTCGAGTCGGGAAACGGCGGCTCGACTGGTCCGGAGTCGTCGTTCGAAGCTGGCACGGGTTCGCTCGGCGCTCGAGGGGGATAGGCGAGTCGGATCGGAACGGGCGAGGGACAAGCTTACCTTCGTCAGGCGGCTCTCGGAGGATAATGGCTTCCGAACTCGTTGCAGAATCGCTTTCGTTGCTACTGTACACCCTTGTTGCCGTCGTGCTCACCGCGGGCGGGCTCGCCGCCGAGTACGCGAGCGCCCAGCACTTCGGCTCCGGGGAGGCGATGGTCGCGGTCTGGCTCGCTGCCATCGGCGCGATCATGCTGTACGCCGGCGTCTACGGTATCGGCTATCAGAAGGTCCTGGCGTCGCTTCGTTCGAGCTAGGCGGTGTTGGCGAGCGCGGCCGCGTCGTGGACGAGTTTTCCCAACAGCGCGAGTCCGCTCCCGTAGTAACAGATCGTACCGGCGACGACGGTGAGCGTGCCGATCCCGTCGGAGAGCGCACTCAGCAGGCCCGGCGACGCGACGCCTCCGCTCGCCGTCGTTCCCGTTTCGATCAGCCACCACCCCAGCACGACGAGGACGACGAGTTGCACCACCGCCCGATCGACCAGCAGGCCGATCGCGTCCCGTGCCGCGAGCGATCGGGGGGTCGGTTCAGTCGCCATCGGATCGCTCCCCCGGGACGTCCTCGTGGCTGGATCCCCAAATCGCGGCGTCCCGCATCGCGAGCCGGGTACCGACGTACGACGCCGCCGTCAGAACGGCGAAGACGAACGTGAGCCCGATCAAACTGTTAATCGCCATGCGGAGTACAACAGTAATCCAACAGATAATATTTGTTCTACGTTCGGATGGCGAACGGAAAACCGACAGGGTCCGGAACGGACGCTTTCGCACCTCGCGTCGACGGTGACTGCGGGATCCGTCCTCGAGCTGGACCTGCAATATCGATTCCTCTTTACCGTCCCGTGCAATTACGTCTGGTATGAGCAGGTTCGACGAGGTCGACGACCAGTACGACCCCCACACCCTGGAACAGCGGGTGTTCGACTACTGGGACGACGTCGACGCCTACGAACAGACGGTCGAGCACCGATCCGACGGCGAATCCTTCTTCTTCGTCGACGGCCCGCCGTACACGTCGGGGTCGGCCCACATGGGTACGACCTGGAACAAGACCCTGAAGGACGTCTACATCCGCTTCCTGCGGATGCAGGGGTACGACGTCACCGACCGTCCGGGCTACGACATGCACGGACTGCCGATCGAGACCCGCGTCGAGGAACGGCTCGGCTTCGAGAACAAGAAGGACATCGAGGAGTTCGGCGAGGAGAACTTCATCCAGGAGTGTAAGGACTACGCCGACGAACAGCTCGAGGGACTCCAGCAGGACTTCCAGGACTTCGGCGTCTGGATGGACTGGGACGATCCCTACCGGACCGTCGAGCCCGAGTACATGGAGGCGGCCTGGTGGGGGTTCTCGAAGGCCGCCGAGCGCGGCTTAGTCGAGAAGGGCCACCGCTCGATCTCGCAGTGTCCCCGTTGTGAGACCGCTATCGCGAACAACGAGGTCGAGTACGAGGACGTCGAGGACCCCTCGGTCTACGTGAAATTCGACCTCACCGACCGGGAGGGGTCGGTCGTCATCTGGACGACGACCCCGTGGACGATCCCGGCGAACACGTTCGTCGCGGTCGACCCCGATCTGACCTACCAGGGCGTACGCGCCGAGAAAGACGGCGAGGAGGAGGTCATCTACGTCGCCGAGGACTGCGTCGAGGGCGTCCTCAAGGAGGGCCGCTACGACGACTACGAGGTCGTCGAGGAGTGCTCGGGTGAGGAGATGATCGGCTGGGAGTACGAACACCCCCTCGCCGAGGAGGTTCCCGGCCACGTCGACGTCGACGACGCCCTCCAGATCTACGACGCGGAGTACGTCGAGGCCGACCGCACCGGGCTCGTCCACTCCGCGCCCGGCCACGGTGAGGAGGACTTCCAGCGGGGACGCGAGCTCGGCTTGCCGATCTTCTGTCCGGTCGCCGGCGACGGCGTCTACACCGAGGACGCCGGCAAGTACGAGGACCAGTTCGTCAAAGAGGCCGACGAGGAGATCATCGCCGACCTCGAGGACAACGGGGCGATGCTCTCGGCCGACACCGTCCACCACAGCTACGGCCACTGCTGGCGCTGCGATACGGGGATCGTCCAGATCGTCACCGACCAGTGGTTCATCACGATCACCGACGTCAAAGAGGAGCTGCTTTCCAACATCGAGGACAGCGAGTGGCACCCCCAGTGGGCACGGGACAACCGGTTCCGGGACTTCGTCGAGGACGCCCCCGACTGGAACGTCTCCCGCCAGCGCTACTGGGGGATTCCCCTCCCCGTCTGGACGCCCGAGGACCGGGACGACGACGAGGACATGCTCGTCATCAGCGACCGCGAGGAGCTCGTCGAGCGGGTCGACCAGGAGATCGAGTACGATTCGGTCGACCTCCACAAGGACACCGTCGACGACCTGACGATCACCGAGGACGGCAAGACCTACACCCGCGTTCCCGACGTCTTCGACGTCTGGCTGGACTCCTCGGTAGCCTCCTGGGGAACGCTGAACTATCCCTCGGACGACAGCCGGTTCGACGAGCTCTGGCCTGCCGACCTCATCCTGGAGGCTCACGACCAGACCCGGGGCTGGTTCTGGTCCCAGCTCGGGATGGGCACCGCGGCGATCGGTGAGAGCCCCTACCAGGAAGTGCTGATGCACGGCCACGCGCTGATGCCCGACGGCCGCGCGATGAGCAAGTCCAAGGACATCCTGATCGACCCCCACGAGGCGATCGACAGCCACGGCCGGGACGTGATGCGACTGTTCTTGCTGTCGAACAACCCGCAGGGCGACGACATGCGCTTCTCCTGGGACGGGATGCAGACGATGGAGGACAACCTCCGGACGCTGTGGAACGTCTTCCGGTTCCCGCTGCCGTACATGCGTCTCGACGGGTTCGATCCCGGCGTTGCGACGGAGTCGCAACGAGGCGAAGGCGGCGAAGCCGCCGGAGCGACGACCCTCGAGGACGTCGACGACGACCTCGAGCTGATCGACGAGTGGGTGTTGGCCCGGCTGCAGTCGACGAAAGCCGAGATGACCGAGAGCTTCGAGGTGTACCGCCAGGACAAGGCCCTCGACGCGCTCCTCGAGTTCGTCGTCGAGGACGTCTCCCGCTTTTACGTCCAGGCGGTCCGCGAACGGATGTGGGAGGAAGACGACAGCGCCTCCAAAGAGGCCGCTTACGCGACGATCTATCGGGTCCTGCGGGAGACGGTCGCGCTGCTCGCCCCCTACGCCCCCTTCGTCAGCGACGAGATCTACGGCACCCTCACGGGCGAGGCCGAGCACGACACCGTCCACATGTGCGACTGGCCCGCCGTCGAGGAGTACTGGGTCGACGACCAGCTCGAGGACGACGTCGCCTTCCTGCGGGCGATCGAGGAGGCCGGCGCCAACGCTCGCCAGCAGGCCGGCCGCAAGCTGCGCTGGCCCGTCCCGCGGGTCGTCGTCGCTGCCGACGACGAGCGCGTCCTCGAGGCCGTCGAGCGCCACGCCGGCCTGCTCGAGGACCGGCTCAACGCCCGCGAGATCGAGCTCGTCTCGCCCGACGACCGCTGGGGTGAGCTGAACTACAGCGCCCAGGCCGACATGAGCGAGCTGGGTCCCGCCTTCGGTGACCGCGCGGGCCAGGTGATGAACGCGCTCAACGAGGCCCGGATCGACGAGCCCGACCTCGAGGCCCTCGAGGCAGCCGTGAACGACGTCCTCGAGGACGACGAATCGATCACCGAGGAGATGGTTTCGTTCGTCACCGAGACCCCCGAGGGCGTCGCGGGCACCGCGTTCTCGCTGAACGGCGACGACCGCGGGGTGGCCTACGTCGACGCCTCGCTGACCGACGACATCGAAAGCGAGGGGTACGCCCGCGAGGTCATCCGCCGGGTCCAGGAGATGCGCAAGGAGCTCGATCTGGACGTCGAGGAGCGGATCGTCCTCGACGTTGAGATCGACGACGACCGCGTCGCCGACCTCGTCGCCGAGCGCGAGGGCCTGCTCCGCGAGGAGGTTCGGGCAGACGAGCTCCGGACCGTCGAGGACGGCCACCGCAAGGAGTGGGAGGTCGAGGGCGTGACGATGGAGATCGCCGTCGAACCG
>JGI2924J29684_1077911_pt1 | contig 25234 bp, 21 predicted proteins | sample BenlonsequencITS_FD_29684 | JGI IMG/M metagenome (IMG submission 29684)
CCCAACGCCCCTGCCGATGGCGGTCGGCGAAGGGGCTGCGCGCGATGGCCGCGGCCAGTTCATCGGCTTCGGGACCGTCGCCGAGCCAGAGGGCATGCAGACGAGGCTCCTCGGCCATGGCCAGATCCAGCGCAGCCAGCAACGAAAAAATACCTTTGCTGCCATGAATGCGCCCGCAGTATCCGACGACGATGGCCTCACCGGGGATGCCCAGCTCGTAGCGCATGCGCTGCCCCTGGCGGGCATCGGGGCGAAACTGCAAGGTGTTGACCGAGTTGTAGATCACCTTGACACGCTGCGGGGCAATGCCCTGATCCAGATAGGCCTGGCGGGCATGAGCGGAGACAGCGACAAAGCAGTGGGCCAGCCGTGGTATCAAGGCCGCAGAGATCTTGCGCATGGGGGGCGTGCGGTGCCGGAACAGGGCGACCGGAATACGGAAGCAACGACCCAGCAGAAGGATCGGCGTGTACTCCTTGCCGAAGTTGCCGATCAGCCAGTCCGGCCGCAGGTCCCGGATGGCCTTGACCGACGTGGCATAGCCGCGCGGATCCAGAATATTGCGGAACCTGGAGGGATATATCCGGATGCCGCTGCCGGCCAGCTGTGTCGCTATCAGTCCGTCCGGATACAGCACGGCACTGACCTGGTGGCCGGCTTCGGCCAGTGACTGGGCCAAGGCAATGAAATGGGTCGCCGCACCGGTATGCTCGGGGTTGGTACCGATCAGCAGGAATTTCATCGGCGGCGATCCTCGTAGCCGCTCAAGCTGCGCCAGGCGAACTGGGGCAGCAGGTGATGGCGGGCGATCTGGATGCGCGGCAATTCCCACAGGCCGGGACTTCCCGACGGCCGGGCGCGGCCGCGGCGAGTGGTGGTCGCGGCGTGATAGCCGGCCTCGATGGCAGCTTGCACCACCCGGGGATCATGATCGCCGTAGGGATAGCAGAACTGGGTGACCGGCTGACCCAGCAGGTCTTCCAATTCGGCCCGCGAGCCCAGCACCTCGTCTCGCAGCTCGCTGTCGTTGCAGCGGGTCAGGTGTGGGTGACTGCGGGTATGGGCTCCGACTTCCTGGCCGGCCGCTGTCCATTCCTGCAGCTGCGCAGGGCTCATCAAGGGTTTGCAGATGCCCAGTTTGCTTGCATCCCACCGGTTGTACTGACCGACCCGGCTGCTGACCACATAACAGGTGGCGGTAAAGCCGTGGCGCTGCAAGACCGGCAGGGCGGACTCGAGATTGTCGGCATAGCCGTCATCCAGAGTGATGACGACCACCTTGCCGGCCTTCTCGCCGCGCAGATGGGGCATGGCATCGCGCATCGACAGGCCACGGTAACCCAGGCCATGCAGCAGACTCATCTGCCGTGCGAAACGGGCCGGTGACACATACAGGCTGCGATAGCGCTCGATCTCGCGCGGGACCCGGGCGATGTTGTGGTACATCAGGATCGGAACGGGACGACTGGACAAGGAAGCACCATCAGCAAGTGGGAGATCGCGATGGCCATAGGCGCCCGGACAGCGGCCGGGCATGTCGCCATCAGCGTATGGGGGGCACTATCGGGGGGATGGCTTTCGCCGGGCTGTCGGTGTTGCCGGCCGATGCCGGCGTGGCGGGAGGGCGATCTTTCCTTCAGTAGATCCCCGGCTCACCCGGCGGGCGAGTCTTGAAGCGCTTGTGCACCCACAGATATTGCTCGGGAGCCTTCCGCACCATCTGCTCGATGCATAGGTTGATCCGTGCCGTGTCGGCATCCACGTCCTGACTGGGAAAGTTTTCCAGTGGCGGACCGAGTCGCAGGACGTAGCCGGCATTGTCCGGCAGCCGCTGGTGCTGGAAAGGCAGCACCAGCGCATTGGACATCCGGGCCAGATGATGGGTTGCGGTAATGGTGGCTGCCGGCACGCCAAAGAACGGCACGAAACGGCTGTCCTTGCTGCGCATATCCTGGTCCGGGGCGTACCACAAGGTGCCTCCCTGTTTGAGATGGCGCACGGTGCCGCGAAGATCGTCTTTCTCGAACATGGCGTAGGCATAACGCTTCAGGCGGGCCCGCAGTACGGCCCACTCGAAGACTTCCGAATCCATTCGGCGGTACATGCCTGCCACCGTAGTGGCATTGCCTATCATGCGAGCGGCAATTTCCAGATGGGAAAAGTGGCCACCGACCAGGATGGCTCCCCGACCGGTCGCCAAGGCGGCCTGAAGATGCTCCAGGCCTTCGATCCGGGTTGGAACCCGGGGCCAGGCGCGGCGAGGAGTCATCCAGCCTAGCGCGAATTCCACGGCCATCAGGCCCATATCACGCAGATTCGCTTCCAGCAGGGCGGCATGCTGGTCCGGCGGCAGATCGGGAAAGCACAGAGCGAGGTTGCGGTCGGCAACTTTGCGGCGCGAGGAACCCCATCGCACGGTGAGCGCACCCAGCCGGCGCCCCAGCCACATCTGGGCGGGATAAGGCAGCATGGCGATCAGTTTGGCCATGCCAAGGCCCAGCCAGGCACCCCAGTGACGAGGGCCCAGCAGATGGGAGGGGAAGGGTTTGGGGATGGCTCCGGGCATAGCCGGTCAGTTTAGCAGGAGCCGAGGCGCAGGTTCAGTGCCCGCAGGTGGTCAGTCATCGTGACGGCAAGGCAGGATCGGGCGACAGCCTGCCACCCGAGGCCGCCCGGCGCTTCGCGTATACTGGCCGCCCCTACACGGACTCTGCGATCTTGGGTTTTCTGTATACCTTGGTGATGTACCTGGCGATGCCCGTGGTGGTGGCCCGGCTGTTGTTCCGGGGCGTACGCAACCGGCAGTACCACTATCGCTGGCGCGAACGTTTCGGCCGCTTCAAGGCGCCGGGCTTCAGTCAAAGCCTGTGGGTGCATGCCGTTTCCGTCGGTGAGGTCAATGCCGCCGAACCCTTGGTGAGGGCCTTGCAGGCTCGATATCCGGAGCGGCAACTGGTGCTGACCACGGTCACGCCCACCGGCTCGGCCAGGGCCAGACAGCTGTTCGGCGATTCGCTCTTCCATGTCTACCTGCCCTACGATCTGCCTTTCGCGGTGGCTTCCTTTCTGGGGCGGATCCGCCCGGCTCTTGCCATCATCGTGGAAACCGAGATCTGGCCCAACTTGTACCGTGCCTGCCAGCGGCGCGGCATTCCCCTGCTGATCGTCAATGCCAGGCTCTCCGAGCGCTCCATGCGGGGATATCGTGCTCTGGGGCGACTGGTTTCGGACTCGCTGGCCTGTGTCAGCTATGTAGCAGCTCAGTCGCAGGCCGATGCAGCACGGTATCGCGAGCTGGGTGCTCCGGCCGAGCGGGTCGGGGTCACCGGCTATATGAAGTTCGATACCCAGGTGCCGCCCAATGCCATGGAAAAGGGCATGGAATGGCGTCGGCACTGGGGCGAGGACAGGCCGGTATGGATTGCGGCCAGTACCCATGAAGGGGATGAAGCCGCCGTGTGGCAGGCACATGCCGCCCTGCTCAGGCAGATGCCAAATGCGCTGCTGCTGATTGCCGGGCGTCATCCCGAGCGGTTTCGATTGCTGGAGTCGCACGCGAGAGGGCAGGGATTTGCGGTCGCCACCCGTCGTCAGCATCGACTGGCCGGACCACAACATCAGGTCTTCGTGATCGATTCGATGGGAGAATTGATGCCGTTCTTCGCGGCATCGGACGTCGCTTTTGTCGGTGGCAGCCTCTGTCCGATCGGCGGCCACAATGTGCTGGAGCCTGCCGCGCTGTCCAGACCTGTCGTCGTCGGTCCGTATACCTTCAATTTCGAAGGCATCACATCCAGTCTGCTGGAGGCCGGTGCGGCCGAGCGGATCAGCGATGCTGCCGGACTGGCCCGGGCCATCGGAGCCTGCCTTGCCGATCCGCAGCGACGAGCGCAGATGGGCGAGGCAGGCCGCCGGGTATTCGAGCGCGAGCGAGGCGCCGTCGGTCGGGTGATGCAGCTGATCGACAGCGCGCTGCACTGACGATCAGCTCCCATCCATGAAACGGCTTACGGAGAAAGAGGCGGCAGCCCGTTGGAATCGGCGGTCAGCAGATTGTTGACCTGGGTCAGGTCGCTGAGACCCAGCACGCCGGCCGCCTGCTTCAGTGCCAGCTGGTACAGCACGAACTGGTGACGAGCAGTGGTATAGCTGCTCTGGGCACTGAACAAGGTCTGCTGGGCATTCAGCACATCGATCATGTTCTCCGTGCCCGCGGTGTAGCCGGCGACGGTGGCGTCGCGGGATTTCAGGCCCGACTCCACGGCCAGCCGATCAGCCTGCACCGTATTGATGCCGGCCAGGATCTGGCGATAGTTGTTGAGCGTGTTGCGGGTGACGGTGCGGCGCTCGGCCTCGGTCGAATCCACGGCGGCATCACGGTTGTAGATCGCTTCGCGGACCTGGGACTGGATCACCCCGCCGCTGAAGATCGGGATATTCAGCGAGACACCGATGACGGTATCGCCGTTGTTGCCGGTCGAGGTCGGGCTGCCGCCGTGCTGATACCAGCTGCGGGAGTTGTTGTAACTGGCGCTGGCACTCAGCGTCGGCAGATGGCCGGCACGGGCCACGTCGATGCTGCGTTCGTCGGCCTGTACGGTGTACTGGCTGCTGAGCAGGGTCGGATTGCTGTTCAGCGCCTTCTGGACCCACAACGCTTCGCTGGCCGGCTGCGGCGGATCCAGCGGCATGTCATAGCGCAGGCGCTTGAGTTGACCGGTGGGCTTGCCGGTCAGCTGGGTCAGCGCCTCGCGGTCATCCGCAAGGGTCGCCTGATCGGTATATACGATGGCCTGAGCCTGCTGGTAGGCGGCCTTGGCCTGCAGCAACGACTGGATCGCGGTCAGACCGTTGTCGAACTGGGCCTGGGCCTGGTCGAACTGGCCCTTCAAGGCGGAGGCATTGGCCTGGGCGTAGGCCAGCTGCTCCTGATCGGTCAGGATGGTCAGATAGGCCTGGGCGACGTTATAGGCCAGCGTCTGCAGGGCGGCTTCGTAGCTCTGCTCCTGGGCGGCGGTGCTGGCATGGGCCACCCGGACCTGACCGAACTGGGCGAAGTTGATCAGGGTCTGGCTGGCCGTCGCGGTCCAGGCCATGGTCCGGGTATGTCCGGTGGTGCCGCCGTTGGTGACCAGACTCTGGGCGCCGTAGTCGCGGACCAGCGCCGTGCCGCCATTGGAGGTCGGTACCGTGGCGTAGACCGGTACGGCGCTGGACAGGCTGTAGCTGTTGCCATTGGTCTGGCTGAAGCTGCCGGTGCCGTTGATCTGCGGCAGCAAGGCGCCCCGGGCCTGCGCGATCGATTCGCGGGTGGCCAGATACTGGGCATTGGCCTGGGCCAGGGTGGGGTTGTTCAGCAGGGCTTGCTGATACGCTTCCACCAGGTCCTCACTATGGCCTAGTGCGGGGATGGCAGCTGCAGCCAGCGCAACGGTCAGGAGCTTCAAACGCATGGAATGCCTCGTGGCAGGGTATTCGGAAAATTCACCGAGCCGTCGGTTCAGAACACGAACTGGCGCGACGGTTCGGCGTGGGTCAGGTAGGGGACATCGGTTTCAAACAGCTCGTCCTCTCGGATCTCGCTGCCCTGGCCGCGGGTCAGCAGCACGGCCTTCTGCGCCGGCGACTGACCATGGATCACGAACAGCCGACCGCCGGGCTTCAGCCAGTGCAGGAAATCCTGTGGAATCCGGGCCGAGGCCCCGCTGAGGACGATGGCATCGAAGCTCTGTTGCGGCAGGCTGTCGCCAAAAGCATCGGCGGCCAGCAACTCCACATGGCGGAAGCCGGCGGAAAGCAGTTTCGGCGCGGCCTGGGCAATGAAGTCAGGTTCGATGTCCAGACTCAGCACCTTGCCGGCAGGCACCAGTGCAGCCAGACAGGCGGTGAGAAAGCCCGAACCGGTGCCGATCTCCAGCACCGATTCGTGCGGCTGCAGCGCAAGCGCCTGAAGCAGCCGGCCTTCGATCACGGGCTTCAGCATCACCTGGCCGTGTCCGATGGGCAGGGCCAGATCCGCGAAGGCGAGCTGACGATAGGCCGCGGGCACAAAGTCTTCGCGAGGCACTCGCGCCAGTACATTCAGCACGTCCGCATCGAGGACGGCCCAGGGCCGCACCTGCTGTTCGATCATGTTCTGGCGCGCCAGTTCGAGATTCATAGCCATTGTTCAGACCGCCTTCAATCTGCGATGAGTGAATTGGGAAACCTGCTTAGAAACAACGTCCAATGATGACACAGCTTGCGGTCGCGCCATGGTTGCCCTGTAGTGCCGGAAGTCACTTGCCGGCACCTTGACGCAGGCCTCTGATCGATTCGAGCATCTGGCGGGAGCATCCCTCAGGTGCCGACTTGCGAGCCCCCTTGGACAGTAACGTCCGGCGACAGACCCGCAGTCATTCGCCGGAGCGCGATCTATCTGTTCAGGGTCGGCAGCTGGCTGTCGTGAAAATAAGTGAACTATACCGTATAATAAAGTGACGTGGCTAATTTGTGAAGGTATTCAGTGATGAGCAGGAGTCCGGAGGTGCGGTGCCAGGGACCTGGCCGACCCAAGGATATGGAGAAGCGCGCGGCGATTCTGAAATCGGCGACGACGCTGTTCATGCGCAGCTCCTTTGCGGGCACCAGCATGGACGCCGTGGCCTCCGACGCCGGTGTCTCCAAACTCACGGTCTACAGTCATTTCGGGGACAAGGACAGCTTGTTCCGTGAAGTCATCCGCGCATGCATGCAGGACGCGATGCCGGATGAGCAGTTCACCTACCATCCGGAAGTGGACGTGGTCCATGTGCTGACCGATCTGGCCCGTCGGATGGTGCATATCGATACCGATCCGCAGATGGTCAGCACCTTCCGGGTGATCTTCGGCGATTGCCAGCAGGGCAACCCTCGCTACGGCCGGCTGGTCTGGGAAGAAGGTCCCTTGCGCGGCCGCAAGCTCGCGGCCGGCCTGCTGCGGCAGGCCGAACAGGAGGGCAAGCTCGATCTGGGAGGGCTGACCCCGGAGGTGGCGGCCACCCAGTTCTTTGCCTTGATCAAGGGCGACGTGATGATGCGTCGCCTGTGTGGCTGCGACGACATGACGGATCCCAGCTGCCGGGTGGCGGTGGAAGAGCATGCGATGGCCGGCGTGAAGACCTTCCTGCGGGCCTTCCAGCCGCGCTGAGCTGATCGGCTTCTATGACGGCGGACGGTAATCGCGGCTGAACGGCTGATTTGTCAATGGCCTTGGGGCGGTGCAATGATGTCGGCATTGCCGCCGGAAGACCCGGCGCAAGGCTCAGGTAGCACTCACCCACTCTTCACGAGGAGGCAGGTATGACCGACAAGCCGTTTCTGACCGACATGGAAACCATTCGCAAGCGTGCCAGGCAGCATATCGACCAAGGTGCCGTCACCGCCGGTTACACGGCGGACAGAAAGGTCGTGGTGGATCTGCTGAACGCCGCCCTGGCTACTGAAATCGTTTGCGTGCTGCGCTACAAATATCATTACTACATGGCTTCGGGCATCAACTCCAAGGCGGTCGCCGCCGAGTTTCTGGAACATGCCAATGAAGAGCAGGGCCATGCGGACCTGATCGCCGAACGGATCACCCAGCTTGAAGGCAAGCCGGATTTCTCGCCGAAGGGCTTGTCCGAACGCAGTCATGCGGACTACGTCGAAGGTGACGATCTGGTCGACATGATCAAGGAAAATCTGGTGGCCGAACGGATTGCCATCGACACTTACCGCGAGATCATCCAGTATCTGGGACATGAGGATCCCACTACCCGGCGCATGCTGGAAGGCATCCTTGCCAGCGAGGAAGAGCACGCCGAGGACATGGGCAGTCTGCTGGAGCAGCTGGGCAAGAAGGGCGAACCGGCGAAGCCGGCTCCGGTGCGGGTTCGCGCCCAGGCTTGAGACCCGGCCGAGCCGCGCTTTGCGGCGGGTGGTGGAAATCCGGGCGGACAGTCGCATTGGCGGCTGTCCGCCCGCATTGTTTTGCAGAAGGCAGGAGAGTTGTGATGAAAACCTTGTTCCGCCCCTCTGGACGAGGCTGGGGCTGGATGGTACTGCGTGGTCTGGTACTGGTCCTGCTCGGCCTGCTGGCCGCTTTCAGTCCGTTCAGTACCGCCCTGAGCCTGGCCTGGGTGCTGGGCTTGTATGCCTGCATCGATGGCGTGCTGCTGCTGCTGGCCAGTACCGCTCACGGCATCAATCGCAAGCCCTTGCTGTGGGCGGGCGGACTGGGTCTGGTGCTGGGCCTGGTCAGTCTGATCTGGCCGCAGATCACCATTTTGCTGGTCCTGACCGTGGTCGGGGCCTGGGTGCTGCTGGCCGGTGCCCTGCAATGCATGGCTGCCTGGCAGTTGCCCCCGGCCACGCCGGGAAGGGGCTGGCTGACGGTGAGCGGCCTGCTGTCGATATTGTTTGGCCTGCTGCTGCTGGTCCATCCTGCCGGTGCTCTGGCCGCGCTGATGACAGTATTCGGCGTGTGGGCCGTGGTCAGCGGGGTTTTCATCCTGGTTCATGGATGGCAATTGCGTCGGCAGGGACCGGCTTTTTGAGCCCTTCAGACCGCGCCTGGCTGGTGACGGGGCGGATCGCTGTCGTGGAATACGCAAAAGGCGCCGGGATCATATCCCGGCGCCTTTTGCGTCATGGGCTGGCCATGGCGGGTGTCGCTGCCAGCCTCAGGCGCGGACCTCAGCCCTTGTCGGCGGCACGCTTGATGCCGGCGATGATCTCGGCCTTGGCCGCTTCGGCATTGGCCCAACCTTCGACCTTGACCCATTTGCCTTTCTCGAGATCCTTGTAGTGCTCGAAGAAATGGCCGATGCGGGCCAGCAGGTGGCTGTCGACCTGCTCGATGTCCTTGATGTGGGCATAGTCGGCGTAAAGCTTGGCGACCGGCACCACCAGCAGCTTCTCGTCGGCACCGGATTCGTCGGTCATCTTCAGCATGCCGATCGGATGGCAGCGGATCACCGAACCGTGGACCAGGGGCAACGGCAGCACGACCAGCGCATCCAGCGGATCGCCATCGCCACCCAGGGTGCCGGGGATATAGCCGTAGTTGCAGGGGTAGCGCATCGGGGTCGACAGGATGCGATCGACGAACAGCGCGTCGCTGTCCTTGTCGACTTCGTACTTGACCGGCTCGGAATCCTTGGGGATTTCGATGATGACATTGATTTCGTTCGGCACATCGCGGCCGGAGGTGACGTCGTGCAGACCCATGGACTGTCCTTGAATGGATAAAAACAATTGGCGGAGAGCATACGCCAAACCGTTATCTGACGCAGCTGCGGCGGCAGATCCTCAAGGCACGGGAGGTGCGCGCCATGGCCGCAGCCACAAGGCGTAGCCGGTCAGGCAGAGGGCACCACCCGTGACGGCCTTGATCCAGGCCAGTGTTCCGAACTGCTCGGGCGCAAAGCCCAGCCAGCTTGTGCCGCCCAGCACCAGTGCGGCGACCAGCCATTGCCGCGTCAGTTGCAGTTCCGTCTGCAGCTGCAGACGGCGAGCCAGCAGCTGGGCGGTCAGCATCACGCCCAGCAGGGCGGCGATGGCAATCGCATTGATTCCCAGCCAGCCAGGCAGCAGCAGCAGGCCCACCGCATTCAGCAGACTGCCGGCCAGTTCGCAGCGGGTCGGGGTCGCGGTGTCGTGGTGGGCGTAGGCATAGCGGGCGAGCATGGCATTCCAGCCGCCGACCACCAGGGTCACGGCCATCCAGGCCAGCAGGCCGGCGGTGCGGGCTGGATCCATGTTCTTCGGCAGCAGCAGGTGGACCAGCGCAGGCGCGATCAGGATCAAGCCGACCGCTGCCGGCACCGTCAGCAGCGAGGTCAGTTGCATGCCGCGGGCCAGTACGGCCTTGCGCTGAATGCCTTGCTCGGCGCTTCCCATCAGGCTCAGCAGCACCTGGTTCAGGCTCATCAGGGCGACCAGGGGCAGATTGTTCAGCTTGCGGGCAAAATTGACGATGGAAATGGTGCCGGCACCCAGATAAGAGGCGCAGATCCGCTCCAGCCAAGCCAGCCCCTGACTGGCTCCGGCACTGAGCAGCAAGGGCAGCAATCGTCGCTGCAATTCGAGGACGGGTTCGCGCAGCGGCACCCGCTGCCAGGGGCGCCAGCCGTCGGCCCAGGGCAGGGGCAGCAAGACCAGGCTCATCAGCGCGCTGCCGGCGACGAAGGCCCAGGCCAGCGGGGTTTCGCCGGTGGCATGACCTTGCCAGGCCAACAGGCCTACCGCCGGCAGGTTGTACAACAATGAACCCAGTCCGGCGAGCACATAGCGTGAGCGCGCCTGGCTGGGAATCACCAGCAGGGCCTGCAGGCAGATGCCGGGCAGGCACCAGGCCAGAATGCCGAGACTGTGGCCCGCACGGAGCCTGTCAGCGACGGACTGGCCGGGGCCGATCGCCCGGCTCAGCCAGGGCGCGCCCAGGTGCAGAAGCAGGGCGAGCAACAGGCCGATGCCCAGCAGATGCCAGAACTGCGCGGTCAGCCAGGCCCGCTGCCGCTCGGCTGTGCGGGCCTGATACAGAGGCAGGCCGGCGGCATTGAGCAGGCCCGCCGCCATCATCATGCGGGCGGCCTCGGGCAGGAACATGGCGACCAGAAAAGCATCGGTACGCGCCCCCACGCCCCAGTCGGCCAGCAGCAGCCATTCCCGTCCGAAACCGGCGGCCAGACCGGCCAAGGTGGCCAAGGTCAGCCAGGTCGTCGCGCCCAGCACAAGTCAGTGCAACAGGGTGAACAGGCCGCGTCCGCCGACCCGGTAGTTCAGATCATGCGGCCGCTCGCCCATGGGTTTGGCGCCGCTGCCACCGACGATCTTGTAGGCCGCGATCCGCTTGGCGACCAAGGTCTGGGCCGTGACCACGCAGCCGCGCTCCAGATGGGCGCCATGGGCGATCAAGGCCCGGCTGGCAACCCATACGTAGTCCTCGATCACTATGGGGGCCGATACGGACCAGAATTCGGGCGCCGTCAGATCGTGGCTGCCGGCAATGATCAGCACATGCGAGGCGATCGCGACATGATCACCGATCCGCAGGCCGGCGCGGGCATCGATCTGGCAATGCCAGCCGATGACGCTGTCATCGCCCATGATCAGGTTGTTCACCCCCAGCACCTCGGTATGGCGCCAGATCGAAGAGCCCTTGCCGATTTTCGCACCGCCGCATCGCAGCCAGCCGATGCGGATTGCATGAACCGGAATCTTGTTGATGAAGATATTGTAGATCTGCTCCCAGATCCGCAGCCAGCGGTCCTTGAAGGTGGGCCAGTTCAGGCCCATCCGAGGCACGAACTGGGCGGGAATTTCCTGCATCAGCAGGGTGTACAGGCGCCTGGCATCGGCGTCCTCGATCCGCGACTCGATATTGACCGAGCATATCGATACACGGATGCCTTCGGCCGAGAGTTCCTCGAACAGGCCTTCGTGCGTCAGCAGCCACGTGTAGGCTTGCTCGGTCTGCTGCAGGCTAAGGCCCAGCCGTCCGGCATAGTCGTCCAGGTGCTCGCGCAGGTTCAGGGAATGGAAAATCCGGTGCTTCATGGCAGGCCTCCCGGCGGGCCGAGGCGCGCCGTCAGATCGGGGTCAGCTTCGGGCGGCGGCCCGGCGGTGGTGGAATCGGGCCGTTGCCGTGCACCCTGCAGATTCAGTCCAAGCATCAGCCAGAACAGAGCCACCAATACCATCGTGAAGCTGTAGTAATGGTCGAACACGCCCGTCAGAAGGGCACCTCCCAGGCCGGCCAGACTGCCAAGCCAGACTGCATTGGCCGGTGTCGGCCGCTGGGTGCGACCTTGCGGGCGGGTCTCGCGCCACCATCGGCCCAGCACCACGCAGAACAGCAGCATGCCCGGCAGACCGATCTTGTAGATATAGTTCAGCCACAGATTGGAAATGCCCAACAAGCCGCTGCCCGGTACCGGCGGATCTGTCTTGAAACCGATACCCAACGGATAGCGTGCCATCGCCTGAGGGAAATGCCGGTATTCATCCATCCGTACCTCGGTACTGGCATTGCTGGAATCGAACATGGTCGAAAGCCGTTTCTGCAGCGGCGGATAGAACAAGGCCATGGCAACGCTGAGGGCGAGTCCGCCGACAATGAGGCGACGTGAAGTGGGAATGCCGGTCCAGGCCATCCAGAGCAGTACCACGGCCATGCTGAGCAGGGCACCGCGCGATCCGGTCAGGACAATCGCCACGGCGGCGAGCACGGCCACGGCCAAGGCCAGCACCCTTCCCCAGCCGCGCCGGACCAGGGCCAGGACCATGGCCAGCGGCGCAAACAGGATCAGTGCCCCACCGCTGAGATTGGGATGAACCCAGGGCGTGCCGAGCCGGTTGCGCATGCCGCCGAAAATGTCCTGCATCGCTTCGGGGTGCGCATAGTGCAGATGCTTGAGCAAGGGGATCATGTCCAGCGCATTGCGATGGCGGGCAAACATGCCCAGCGAAACCACCAGCATCGCCAGATTGCCCAGCAGCAGCAGATTCACCAGCCATTCGCGGCGGCGTCGATCGGGCAGCAGGAGCGGTACCAGCCACAGCGTGGACAGGTTCAGCAGCCAGCGGATCCAGTTCACGGTCCCATTGCCTTCGGCATGGATCGTGACCTGGCCGACCAGAAAGGGGATCACGCTGAAAACCATCAACAGGGCCAGGGCTTTTTCGGTACGCCCCCAGTGCCATTGCAGCTGTTGGGTGAACAATTGCCAGGCCGTGCCGGCCCAGGCCGCTGCCAGCAAGGCTTCGCAGACCGTAATGCGAACTCCCAGCCGGACGGTGGCCAAGGGCATGAACGTGGCGCTGAGCGCAAAGCCGGCCAGGCCATAGAACGGTGTGCGCAATACCAGCAGGCCGACGATGACGGCGATCAGGGCCAGCAGAAAGGTACCAGGGGGCACGAAGACAAGCAGCCCGCCAAACAGCAGACCGCAAAGCAGGGCGAGGATGGCCAGGGGCCTGGTAGTCATGTTCTCAACTCGGCAATCAGGCCACGCAAGCAGCGGGCATAGGCTTCGGGAGCAAAGCGGGCGGCAAAGTTCTGCCTCGCCCGCTGGCTGCCGCCGGCGGGCGTTTTCCCCAGCCGCAGCATCAGCTGGGCGATGGCGCTGGTGTCATGCGGATCGAAACGTGGTGCATCGTCAGGAGTGACCTCATCCAGGGCGGTGCCGCGGGCCACCGCGACGGCGGTGCCTGCCGCCAGGGCCTCGACCACGGGCAGGCCGAAACCTTCGGCCCAGGCGGGATGCCACAGGCATTCAGCAGCCTGATAGATGGCGCCCAAAGCCTCGTCATCGACATCCCTGATCAGATGCAGGCCGGGCCAGTCCCGCAGACCGGCCGGCAGATCCTCACGCTGCCCGACCAAGACCAGATCGGGCACGGCTGCCCCCTGCGTACGCAGGCCGGTCCAGGCCGTCAGCAGCCGCTCGATGTTCTTGCGTGCGCCGCGGGTACCCACGGCCAGCCAATAACGGGCGGGCAGGGCCGACAGCACCTCGGGGCGCTGTCCGGGCCTGAACGAGGGTAGCGGCGGCACGCAATTGGGCAGCCAGCGCAGACGCTGCTGCAGCATGGGGAAGCGCCGCGCGGCCTCGTTCATCGTATAGCGGGATGGCGCCCAGATCACATCGGCACTGCGCAATGAGGTGCTCAGCGAAACACGCTCGATCATCCGGTAGGCCAGCGCCTTGAGCGGCCGTGCCTGTATTTCGGGCTGGTCCCACTGAAACAGGTCATGCAGCAGCAGCACCCGCCGATAGGACGGCCGGCGCAACAGCCAGGGCAGGCCGCGATTGGCCGTGGCGATATAGACTTCGATACCGTCCCGGTCCAGGGCATGAGGCAGGAAGCGGGCTTCGAAAGGCAGTCGTTCCTGCGGTCGGTGCATGCCATCGACCGGTTGGAGGCGGGCCGGACAGCTGACGGGCGGCAAGGCCGGCCAGGCATCCGAACCCTCTGCGACGCCGCCGCTGTAACGCAGCAGCTGATCACCTGGCGAGCTGGCCAGTACTCGGGTCATGGCCAGCACCTGGCGACCGATGCCGGACCAGGGCGCGGCGACGGCAGGGCGATAATCGATGCCTATCTTCATGCGGCCATCTCCTCGTAGACCTGCTCCAGCGTATCGGCGACCTGCTGCCAGCTGTGATGGCGGCGGACATAGTCGCGACCCGCCTCGCCCAGCATGCCGGCCCGTGCCGGGTCGGACAGCAGCCGGATCGCGGCAGCGGCCAGACCGGCACTGTCATCGGCGGCCAGATAATCGCGATCCGGCCGGGCGAGCAGCCCGGACACGCCCTGGGCGGTGCTTGCCAGCGGCAAGCCGGCGGCCATTGCTTCCAGCACTTTCAGTTTGGAACCTCCGCCATCGCGCAACGGAGCGATGAACAGGCTGCAGCTGGCCTGCAGCGCGGGCAGATCCGCCACATAGCCCTGCCATCGCAGGCGCGGATCCGGCCAGCGTGCCGCCCATTCGAGAGGCATGGCGAAGCCGCCGACGACAAGGCGCGCTTCGGGGCGTTCGGCCCAGATCCGCGGCATGATCTCTTCGGCCAGCCAGCGAACGGCTTCGAGGTTCGGGCTGTACTCGTAATTGCCCAGGAACAGCAGTTGCCCGGCCATGAGGTCGGGATGCACCCGGGACCCCGTCTCGACGTCGGCACCATTGGGCACGACCCGCACCGGGGTCGGTGCCCAACCGGCCAGCACTTCGGCATCGGCCTCCGTCATGGCAATGACCTGCCTGGCACGGTGCACGGCCAGCTGTTCCCAGCGTCGATAGCGCCATTGATCCCAACGGGCCAGTGGCCGCAGGATGGCCGGCAGTCGCTGCCAGGTGGTGCGGCTGAGCTCCGATTCGATATTGTGTTCGGTCAGTGCGAAACCCGGACGATAGCCTTGCAGGACCTGCAGATAAGGCTGCAGGCTGTAGCTGTGCTCAATCTGGACCACATCCCAGGATGCCTCCAGCAGTTCCGCCAGCTTGCGACCCAGCACCGGATGGTAGCCATTGATGCTGGCCAGCAGCGGCGGCCCGGCGAACACGCCGGCCAGCAAGGTCTGCCAGGAGCGCAAGGGGCGACGCGGATAAACCCACAACTGCTCCACCCAGGGCTGCAAGGCTTCGCGTTCCTCCGGCGTCGGCAAGCTCTTGGTCAGGATCAGCAGGCTGATCCGGTGGCCGCGCCTGGCCAGTTCACGCAACAGCTGGAATTGACGCAGCTTGCCCCCGCTGGTCGTCGGCCAAGGCATATAGGGCAGGATCCACAGCAGGCGCCGGCTTTCCATCAAGGCCACTCCAGGATCTGCAGCTGGCGACTGACGGGGACGGTCAGCACGCCGCCGCTGGCCTGCAACGCGGTGGTCGTGTCATGCAAGGGATCGTATAGTCGGGCCGCCTGGAGGTCAGGCAGTTGCACGCTGCCGGGCTGGTCGGCCCAGAACATCAGCAGGTGCTTGCCGTCGGCCTTGTCGGCACTGACCGTGATCAGTGATGCCGGCGGGTTCTGCAGCGCCGGCGCGGCGGCCGGCATCAGCTGCGGGCCAGTGAAGCCCAGAAAGCGGGACAATGCCTGATACACAGGCTTGGGCTTGGCATCGGTCGTCAGCAGACCGTAGAACTGGTCGCGCACGGAGGCTCGGCTGTCCAGATCGCTGAGGGCGAACAGGAAGATCCGGTCGTAATTGAGCGCCGTCATCAGGGCCAGTCGGCGCAGCACGAAATCGGCCTGTCCGTCTTCGCCGATCACCGGTTGCTCCTGTTTCGGGCCGGGATAGCTGGACCAGCCCCACTCATCGGCCCAGACCTGACGGGCGCCGGCTGACCGCAACATCCGGTCGGCCTGTTGCGCGCGCAGGATGAAGTCACGCTGGGCCGGATCATCGCCTTCCGGATAAAGCGAATAGGGGTGGTAGGCGATGATGGTGTCCAGCGAAAACAGGCCCAGCGCGCCCAGATCCTGGATCATCAGATCATGATTGGGCATCTGGCTGTAATAGGCCATCCCTCCCAAGGCCACCTGCGGCGGACGAGGCAGGCTGCGCAAGGCCTGGACACTGGCTTTCAGCAAGCTGCCGTAGGCGGCCGGATCGGGCTCGGGATACCAGAAACCCGGCAGATTGGGTTCGTTCCAGACCTGCCATACCGGAATCTGCGGATAGCGTTCCGCAAGCGCCCGCAATGCCGTGGCGTAGAGCTGGGGATCCCGCGGCGGGTACTTGTCCGGATAGGGAAAATCCGGCGGCGCGCTGGAGGCATAAGGGCTGGAGCCCACCAGATAGACTTCCGCCTGCAAATGCTGGTCGCGGATCTGCTGCATCACCGGGTCCAGCAGATCCCAGCGGAACTGGCCGACCCGGGGCTCGAGCCTGTCCCAGTGCAGGTCCAGCCGCACCCAGTGCAGACCCAGAGCCTTCAGCATGGCGATCTGGCGGGACGCGATTTCGGGACTGAACCACAACAGATGAGCGTTCACGCCGAGAAAGTCGGCCCAGACCACGGGCTGCCGGGGACTGAGCTGCAGCGGCTTGAGCTCCTGCGGGCGAGAGGTGCCAGGCAACAGCAGCAGGCCGGCAAGGACTGCGAACACGGTCAGCAGCACGACGGGGATCCAGTGTCGGGCGCGCTTTCGGGGCTGGAGGGCTTCAGTCATGGTGGCGTCGCTGCAAGGCCTGGGTGAAGGTGGTCATATATTGCTCCGCAATGCGCGGCCATTGCCGCTCGACGGCCAGTTGCCCCGCGTGGCGGGCCCATTCGCCGGCCAGCGAAGGTTGAGCCGTCAGGGTTTCCAGCCGGCGTTGCAGGTCGGCTGGATCGCGGTGCCGGAATTGACAGCCATTGCCATGGGAAATTTCCTCGGCGAAGGCGCGCGCATCGGACACGATGGCGCCCCGTCCGCAGGCCGTCGCCCAGGCCAGAGCCCCGCTGGTGCTGCGCATCTGGCCCAGCCAGGCCAGTTTGCGGGATTCGCGGTAGGGCAGCACCATGACATGGTGGGCCTGGATCAGTTCGATGATTTCCGTGCCGGGCACATCGGTCTGCCAGTCCACCACATGGTCCAGTTGATGCCGATGGATCTGCTGGCGCAATGACTGCACATAGCTGCCGCGCGCGCCAAAGGCGATATCCGGCGCGGTACCGCCGGCCAGCGTCAATCTGACGGACATGGCCTGGTCACCGCCCTTGGCGCGCAGTCCGGCAAGGGCTTGCAGCAGGTCCTCAATACCCTTGCCCGGATAAATATAGCCAAAGTACAGCAGCCGCAGCGGCCCGGGCGGCAAGGGCCGTGGCGGCACGCTGATGTTGCCGTGGGCAATCGTGTAGCTGAGCCCGGCAGCCAGCTGCATGCGCCGGGCCAAGGCCTCGCTGCCTCGCCGGGTCATACAGACCAGGGCGTCAAGCTGCCGTGCCAGACGACGCTCCATCCGCAGTACACGGCGATGATCCAGCAGTCCGGCCAGCTGCGGCATGGGGCCGGGGCAGGCCGCCAGCCAGGCCAGCGATCCAGGCAACTGCGCCGCGCGCCAGATCAGCCGTTCGGGATCGTGCACCGTGGCGCCGAAACCCAGTTCGGGGCGGAGCTGGCGCAGCTGCCGCAAGGCCTCGAATTCAGCGACGCGGCCGCCGCCGAGTTCGGCATGGATCCATTCGATCCGATGCTGGTCCAGGGCCTCCAGCAGCGGTGGCAGCCCCGCATCCAGCGGCGGGCAGACCAGCTCGGCACCGGAGCCCTGCATGGCATCCCGCCAATGCCGGGCGTAGTCGGCGATGCCGTTGTGTGCGTCGGCCGGTGGTGCCAGATGCAGGATGCGCATCAGTTCACCCGCAACAGACCGCCGAAACGCTGCAGGAAGGCGGCCGGAATCTCGAATCGACGGCGGTTGAGGATGGCGCCGTCGATATTGCCGAAGGCGTGCCGCAAGGTGCTCAGCGAATATTCCACGGTGGGGACGCTGGTATGGCGCGCCTCGATCACGAGCAAGCGCACATCGACATCGCGCAGCTGCAGCAGCGCCCGCTCCTTGCTGATCGGTTCGGCGGTGACGAGGGTGACGCAGCCGGGCTGGCGAGGTGCTCCGATGTCGTCACTGATTTCGACATCCAGGCCGGCTTCCCGCAGCACCAGCCGCAGATGGTTGGCCACGAAATGGACACCCTCGCCTTTCTGCGAAGCGGTCAGGCCGAGAATCAGACCTTGTTGCTGGATGCGGTCCCGTGGCAGCAGGCCGTAGATCCGGAACAGGCCGGTATTCAGATGGGCACCCGGGGGGCGGTTAGGGTCCTGCATGTCCGGCAGACTGGCCCACAGCGGCAGGCCGAAGGTCGCCTGCATCCGGCCGCCGTCATGGATGCGCCGATCCAGCAGGTAGCACAGGAAGATCACCAGCAAACCCACGCCGATCGCGGCCGGCAAGGCCAGCAAAAGAATGGGTACGGTTTTGGGGAATACCCGTGCCGGCTGCAGGGTGGGTGCCTCGATCAAAGTGGCATTGCTGAGTCGCTGGCTGTCAAGATCACGCATGATCCGGGCGTGCAGCAGGTAGTCGGTGTACTGGGTATAGACCCGCTCGGCCGTACTCAGCTGCAGGCTGAGCTGGGACAGGTCCGGCTCGGCTGCCAGGACCTGGCCGCGCAGTTGACGCAAGGCACTCATTTCGCCGTCGATGGCTTCGATGCGGGCATTCAGACCGGCGGTCTGGTTGACCCCGTCGATCATGTCCTGTTTCAACTTTTGAGCCAGCCCGTTGGGTGCGATATTGCGTGACAGCTGCACATTGGGCGCCATCGCCTGCAGCTGCGCCTGCAGTGCGGCAATGCTTTCATCCATGGCCTTGACCGGCGCCGCCGTCGGCAGATAGACCCGCAGCAGGGTCAGGCGCTGATCGATCAGACCGTTGAGTTTCAGCTGCATGTCCGAGCGTGCCGGATTCAGTCCGTAATTGCGGGCGTTCTCTATCTCGGTGGGCAGCTTGCCCAGTTGCTTCTGGGCGGCGTCAAGCATGCTGCGGGTGGATTCGCGGCTGGTCACGGCGTCCTGGCGCTGTTGCTGCAGACGCTGCAGCTGGGTGGCGATGCTGTCCATCTGCTGCTGGATGCTGGGGGCATCCAGAGTCTTCAGTCGCTCATGCAGCTGGCCTTGCAGCTCGATGATGTGCCGGCTCAGTTGTTCGGTCTGGCCCTGGTAGAAGGCAAACAGCTGGGCGCCGCCCGAAGCCTTGGCGCGGGCATTGAAATAGGCATCGACCCAGGCGGTATTGATGGCCTGGGCCACGGCCGGATCACCCCAGCGGAAAGCGATATCCATCACGTTCGAGCCGGGATCGTGGCTGACCTCGAATTTCTTGGCCAGAGCCCGGGCGGCCCGCTCGACGGGGGAGGCATCGTCCAGAATGCCGAAGGCCACCAGGGTGCGGCGGGCCAGTTCCTTGCCCAGACCCGCGATCTTTTTGGTGTAGTACTTCAGGTGCTGCCACAGACCGGGCGGCGGAGGCGCGGCCTCGGCACGCAGATAGGCCTGGGCGACCTCGGTGATCACCGGCTGGCTGGTCAGCATTTTCTGTTCATCCAGCACCGGATCACGCTGGGTGCTGGGCTGCACGAAACCATTGTCGGCGCTCAGGGTGGTGGGGGCCGGCGGGCTCAGGCTCTGGTTCGGCCGGACCAGGATCCGGGCCTGCGACTCAAAGCGCGAGGGCAGGAACAAGGCGCCGGCCACGGCGATCACCAGGGTGGCGATCGCGGCATAGATGAACTCACGCCTGAAGATGAAGAACAGGCGGATGATATCGCGGAGGCTGCGTATCTCGATCATCAGAGCGTCCCCCCCGAATTGAAGGTTCCGCTGGCGCTGTTGATATTGTTCTGGTTGTTGGTGGTGTTGTTGTAACGCAGCGAGGCTGCATCATTGATCTGATAGTTCATGCCGAAGCCGACGCCACGGAACCAGGGCAGCAGCTGGGTGATATACAGATCCATGGTATGCACGGCCCGCCCGATCGGCGACAGGGGCACGAACAACAGATCGCCCCGTTGCAGAAAGATCGGTCGCGAGTGGCCGCTGGCGCTGTCCTTCAGCAGGTCGGCGAAATTGAAGAAATAGACCTGGCGCACGCCATGGGCATCCAGCCGGATCAGCGCGATATGGCGGGCATCGGCCTGCGGAATCAGCCCTCCGGTACTCATCACGGCCTGTTCGGCCGTCACCCCGGCGGTCAGATCGAAGACGCCGGGATTGCGCACGGCGCCACCGACAAAGACATGGTTGCCGGGGCTGCTGGCGATATTGGCGGTGACATGCGGCTCGCGGTAGATCGAGGCCAGACGGGCCGTGATCTCGTTGCTGATGTCTTCCGGGGTGCGGCCTTCGGCCTTGACCGTGCCGATATAGGGGTAGGCGAACACGCCGTCAGGGCGCACCACGAACATGTCGGTGGTACCGCTTTCGGCAGACGGCTGGGCATCGCGTCGAATCCGCAGCACGTCGGCCGGCAGCACCACGACCCGGGGCTGGGGCAGCTGGTCCGGGCGGAACACGCCGGCATCATGGTCGTGCATGGCCTTGGCGTCGGGCAGCCGCACCACGTCGGGTTGATGGCAGGCCGTCAGCGAGGCCAGCAGCAGGCCCAGCCAGACGAGGCGGGGCATTCGAAATCGATGCGATCGGATCATGAGGATTCGGACTCATTCCAGAAGGGAGGGAACATGCTGATACGTCGTTTGATACCGGCCGGCAGCCGGGCTTCAAGCGCACCCAGCCGATAGCCGAGCAACTTCATGGCATTGCGCAGGAGGGCCGAGGGAATCAGGTCCGGGCGACCGTGGCTGCGCAGATAGCGGAGCTCGCTGCGGACATAGCGCAGACCTTCGCCGCCGGCCCGGCCAAAGGCTTCACCTATCCAGCTCTCGCGGTGATAGAACACGCCGATATCGAAATAGCGGCGGAATTCCTCGGCGACGCGATAGTCATGGGAGTGACAGACCTGGGCCTCGGCGCAGTAGCGGACGGCCATGCCGGCCAGCAACATACGGGCAGCGACATAGGCGTCCTCGGTGCCGATCACTCTCCGGGGAAAACCTCCCGCCTGTACCAGTGCGGTCCGGCGGTAGGCGGCAAAAGCGTCGGAACTGAAACAGGTCTTGATACCCAGGCGAGAGGCATCGGTCAGCCAGCGGGTCTGGCTGTGCGGGGGATAATTGAAGCGGCGGGCATGGCAGGCCAACGGTCCCGCACCGGGGTGCGGCAGCTGCCGTCCGTAGGCCACGCCGATGGCTTCGTTTTCCAGCAGGGCGTCCTGCAATCGTGCCAGCGCATCGGGCGTGGCAGGTACGGCGTCCTGGGTCATGTATATCAGACAGGGCGCCGATACCAGCTGGCTGGCCAGCCGGCGAGTACCGCCGTGATTGAACTGATCCGGCGCCACCGATACCACCCTGGCCCCGAAGGCCTGCCATTGCTCGGCACTGCCGTCGCTGGAGGCGGTATCCATGATCAGCAGCTCGGCCGGCGCACGGGTCTGCTGCTGCAGGGCCGGCAGCAGCCGTGGCAGATAGGGGCCGCTGTTGCGGGTGGGGATGATCAAGGCATAGGGCGGGATCGACATGGCGTGGCTCAATACACCTGCTCGCTGGCCAGTACGGCAGGAATGGTCTTGATCAGGATCCGCAGGTCCAGTCCCAGGCTCCATGTCTCGATATATTCCAGATCGTATTCGACCCGGCGCTCGATCTTCTCCAGGGTATCGGTTTCGCCGCGATACCCATGCACCTGGGCCAGACCGGTGATGCCGGGCTTGACTCTGTGCCGGGCGCTGTATTCGGCGACCGCGTCTTCGAACAGAATGTCCGCCGCACGGGTGGCCGTGGCATGCGGGCGCGGGCCGACCAGCGACATCGAGCCCCCCAATACGTTGAACAGCTGGGGCAGCTCGTCAATGCTGGTCTTGCGGATGAACCGGCCGACCCGGGTGACGCGCGGATCCTGGCGAGTGGTCTGGCGGCTGGCATCCTGGTCGGTGAGGTGGTGATGCATCGACCTGAACTTCAATACATGGATCAGGTGCTCGTTGTAGCCGTAGCGACGCTGGCGGAACAGGATCGGTCCCGGCGAGTCCAGCCGGATCGCCAAGGCCACCAGTGCCATCAGCGGCGCCAGCAGCAGCAGGGCCAGTGAGGCGATGATCAGGTCTTCGGCTCGCTTCAGCATCGGTGACCAGCCCTCCAGCGGCAGGTCGGCGACATTCAGCATGGCGACGCCACCGATGATGCTGATCCGGGTCTTGGCATAATTGAATGCCGTGATATCGGGCACCACCATGACACTGACAGGCAGACGGCGCAGTCGGTCGATGAAATACTGATGTCTGGAGTCCGCGCTCCAGGGCAGGGCCAGCATGACGACGTCGACGGTTTCGCTGCGTATCATCCGCTCCAGCAAGCGACTGTCTCCCAGCAGAGGGGGCAGGGTTTCATCCAGCGCAGGCAGCCGTTCCGGCTCCCGGTCATCGATAAAACCCAGCAGGCCGCAGCGGATATCCCTGTGCTGGCGCATATAGCGGGCGAGACGCAAACCATTTTCGGTGCAGCCGAGAATGACCGCCCGCTGCAGATATTGGCCCCGCCGCATCATGCGCCGGAAATACAGCAGAAACAGCAGGCGAACCGCCCCGAACAGCAGCAAACTGCTGACGAACCAGATCAGTTCCATGGTTGGCGGCACATGGCTCAGATAATTGAGCTGGCTCTGGCCCAGCAGCAGCAGGCCAAAGACCGTGCTCCAGCCCAGCAGGGTCCGCTTGAACAGCCACTCGTTGCCGAACAGGTCCCGTGCATACATCCCGGCATTCTGGAACAGCAGAAGGCAGAGCAGACCACCGCCCATGGCCATGGCCAGAATACGGCGAATGACGGCAGTATCCTGCAGCCCGGTGGCATAGATCAGCGGCAGGACGGGAATAACGACGGCAATAATGTGTGAGACCCTGAACGTCAGGGACAGGACTCGGGGTGAAACCCGGCCACTACGAGGGCGACCATCAATATTTGCCGACATATCCGGATATCCGCACTGGCAGTTGCGTTTCGGTGAGAAGTCGTCCTGACCGCAATTCCCCTGACCATTGGCCATATGAACAATATCTGCGAAACGGGGCTCTTGAAAGAGCCTTTCGCCATATGAATCAAGCTATATTGCCATGCGAGATAGTATTGCTGATTCTTTGAATCAGTACAACATGAAATGTGATGGATGTCATGTTTGCATCGAGAGGCCAGACACTCCGTCGCGAATCGCAATATATTGCGATTCGATCGCTGCTGCCAGCTGTCGTTTTGCGATACACCTTGAACAGCGCCGCGCACGGCAACGATGAGAATGGCCTGTCGGCCTGCCCTGGTTCGTGATGCGGCAATTCACCTCTGATCGGCTTCAAGGCCCTGTCCTGACTGACATTCATCCGCGCTGGATCTTCGTTGCCGGCTGGTCGATGGTTTGACGCCGATCCCTGCAAAAGCTACCTTTGTGGACGTTTTGGCACCTGTCCGTCGGCCTCCGCAACGAGGTGGCGACAGACTCTGAGGAACAGCATGCGACTTGTACTGCTTGGTGCGCCCGGTTCGGGCAAAGGTACCCAGGCGGCCCGCCTGAAAAATGAACTGGGCGTTCCGCACATCTCCACCGGTGACATGCTGCGCGCTGCCGTGGCAGCCGGCACGCCGCTGGGCCAGCAGGCCAAGGCCGTGATGGACGCCGGCATGCTGGTGTCCGACGACCTGCTGCTGGGCATGCTGGAAGAGCGTCTGGCCCAGCCGGATACGGCCAAGGGTTTCATTCTCGACGGTTATCCCCGCAATCTGGCGCAGGCCGCGGCGCTGGACAAGCTGCTGAGCCGCATCGGCCAGCCGCTGGAAGCCATCGTCAAGCTGGAAGTGCCCAGCGAGGCCATCATCGGCCGCACCGAACTGCGTTTCAAGGCCGAGGGCCGGGTGGATGACAATCCGGAGACGGTGCGCAAGCGCCTCGAGGTCTATGCCGAGCAGACCGCGCCGGTGGCCGAGTTCTACCAGAACAACGGCAAGCTGAAGATTGTCGACGGCGTCGGTGATGTCGATGCCGTGACCGCACGGGTCAAGCAGGCGCTCGCCGCCTGAATCAGGGCTTCCCGCCCTCCGGTCGCCCCAAGGCGGCCGGCTCCCAGATCACATCTCCGGCTGGATTGATGATGCGCCTGCATATTCTTGGCATCTGCGGTACGTTCATGGGCGGCGTCGCTGCCTTGGCTCGTGAGCAGGGCCTGACGGTGGCCGGCTCCGATGCCCAGGTCTATCCGCCGATGAGCGATCAGCTGACGGCACTGGGCATCAGCTTGCATTCGGGCTATGACGCCGATGCGCTGCAGCCGGCGCCGGATGAAGTCATCATCGGCAATGCCTTGAGCCGGGGCAATCCGGCTGTCGAACATGTGCTGGACGCTGGCCTGCGCTATCGTTCCGGCCCGCAGTGGCTGGGCGAACAGGTGCTGTCTGGTCGTGAGGTGCTGGCGGTGGCCGGCACCCACGGCAAGACCACCACCACCAGTCTGCTGGCGCACCTGCTGGAGTCGGCGGGTGCGGAGCCGGGCTTTCTCGTGGGGGGCGTGCCCGCCAATTTCGGCATTTCAGCGCGTCTGGGGCAGGGCCGCTCATTCGTCATCGAAGCGGACGAATACGACACCGCGTTTTTCGACAAGCGCTCCAAATTCGTCCACTACCGGCCGAAGATCGCGATTCTCAACAATCTCGAATTCGATCATGCCGACATCTTTCCCGATGTGGCGGCGATCCAGCGCCAGTTCCACCACCTGGTCCGCACCGTGCCCGGTCATGGACGCCTGATCGTCAATGCCCATGACCACCATCTGGCGGAGGTGCTGGCGATGGGTTGCTGGACCCCGGTGGAGACTTTCGGCCTGGACCAGGGCGACTGGCAGGCCCGGCTGTTGCATGAGGATGGCAGCGCCTTCAGCGTGCACCATCATGGCCGCTGCCTGGGTGAGGTGCATTGGCCTTTGCTGGGGACCCACAACGTGCTCAACGGACTGGCGGCGCTGGCCGCCGCCGCGGCCCAGGGGGCCGACCCGACGGCCTTGCTGTCAGCCTTCGCCGAGTTCCGCAATGTGAAGCGGCGGATGGAGCTGATCGGTGAGGTCGGCGCGGTGAGAATCTATGACGATTTCGCGC
>JGI2924J29684_1077910_pt1 | contig 25181 bp, 23 predicted proteins | sample BenlonsequencITS_FD_29684 | JGI IMG/M metagenome (IMG submission 29684)
CCCGACCCGAGTCGCCGCCGCCGCTGTTTGGCGCCGCGCTCTCCGAGGAGACCGCCCGCTGGCTCGGCACCTGCGAGTGGGTCGAGGGACTGATCACGATCGCGACGCCCGACCACGAAGGGCTCGAGAGTCGGATCGAGGCGTTCCGCGAGAACGCCCCGGAGAAACCGATCGCCCTCAAGGTCCAGCTCGCCTACGCCGAGGACGACGACGCGGCCCTCGAGGGCGCCTACGACCAGTGGCGCACCAACTGCGCGCCCGGCTCGGTCACCCAGAAGCTGCGCACCCCCGAGGAGTTCGACGCACTGGGCGAGCAGGTCACCCGCGAGCAGGTCGAAGAGAGCGTTCGGATCTCGGCCGACCCCGAGGACCACGTCGAGTGGCTCCGCGAGGACCGCTCGCTCGATGTCGACAAACTGTTGTTGCACAACGTCACCCGCGAGCAGGAGCGGTTCGTCGAGGACTTCGGCGAGGAGGTCCTTCCGGAACTCGAGTGATCAGGCTTCGGCCCGGTCGATCCACTCCCGTGCCCGTGCGGTCGAGACCTCCGCGGCCTCGGCGATTGTCTCCGGATCGGACCCCGTCAGGTCGTCGACGGTCGTGATCCCCGCTTCGGATAGTCGGTCGCTGGTCATCGTTCCGATACCGTCGATCTCCTCGATCGTGCGGTCGGAGCCGATCGGAATCGACGTTCCACCGGCCTCTCGAGCCTGTTCGGCTTGCTGCTCGAGTTGCTCCTGGATGGCGTCGATCTGCTCGGCCTGGGTCTCGAGGAGCTTCTCGACGTCCTCGGTCCGGTCCTCGAGCTGGCTCTCGAGTTCGTCCTGTAGCTCCCGGGTCCGCTCGAGCTGTTCGCGAAGCTGCGCGGAGAGCTCGTCGACGTTCTCGACGGTCCGGTCCTCGATCTCGTGTGAGGACTCGAGCAGCCGTTCGGTGCTCGTCTCCATCGCGTCGGTAAACTCCGCGGAGAGCTCGTCGACGCTCTCGACGTCCCGCTCGAGTTCCCGCTCGAGGGCGTCGTAGAACTCCGCGTGGGTGGTTTTCAACTGGTCGAAGCTCTCGTCGACCCCTCCCAGGATCGGCTCCTGGTTCCCGCCCGGAACCATCGCGGTCATCGTCCCGATCGTCCCGTGGGTCATCGCCTGTGCGAGCTCGAGTTGCTGGCGCTGGAGTGACTCCTGACTCTTGACTCCGGTGAGCATCATTCGACTGACGGTCCCGCGGGTCGCGAAGCTCCGCTCGACGAGCTGCTGGCTTCCCTCGATCGTGGCTCGCTGCAGATCGAACATCGCTCGAATCGGTGAATCTGACTGGCTCATGCGTTTCCCACCTGGCTCCACCACCGCTCGTAATAAAGACCGAGCTTGCACAGAGAGGACTCGCACGGGGCCGAGAGGATATGCGGGCTCGCCACGCAATTCATACGGAACTGTGATAGTCGGCACTCCGACGACGACTCTTAAGATCCCGGTCGTGGTCGACCGATTATGGTCGACAGCCGAACCTACGAGTTCGAGGGTACTAGCCCGTCGATCGACGACGAAGCCAGCGTGAGCGGGGACGCGATCCTCGTCGGCGACGTCGAAGTCGCGGCCGAAGCGAGCGTCTGGCCGGGGGTCGTCCTCCGGGGCGACGTCGGTCCCGTTCGGGTCGGGCAAGGGACCCACGTCGGCGACAACGCGACGCTGCACGCGGCGACCCTCGAGGAGCGGGTGATGGTCGGACACGGCGCCGTCCTCAACGAGGCGGTCGTCGAGACGGGCGCGCTGGTCGGATTCAACGCGACACTGAATACCGACGCGACGGTCGGGGCTGGCAGCATCGTCGCCGCGGGGACCGTGATCCCCGACGAGTACGAGATCCCACCGGAGTCGTTCGTCCGCGGCGTCCCCGCCGAGGTCACGCCGCTCGCGGAGACGGGGATCGACCCCGAGGAGATCTTCGAGGAGTTCTCCTCGGGAGCGTACACGGATCTGGCCCGACGTCACGGCGACCTGTTCGAGTAGCGCCACGTTGCCGTCGTCTCAGCGAACCGCGTCCGACTCGAGCAGTCGGTCGATCGCCGCCTCGTCGTACCCGACCTCGGCGAGGTACCGACGGGTGTGCTCGCCGTGGCCGGGCACGGACTCGGTCGTCTCCGTCGACGTCTCGCGGTGCCGAGCCGGAAACCCGATCCTCGGGGGTGCGTTCTCGGAACGTTCGACGAGCCCGCGGGCCCGGAACTGCGGGTGCGCAGCCAGCTCCGCAGGCGCGTAGACTCCGGTGACGGCGGCGTCGACGTCCGCCAGCGCCGTCTCCCACTCCTCGCGGGTTCGCTCGCGGAAGACGTCCTCGAGTTCGGCCCGCAGGGCCGCCCGCACGTCCGGATCGTCCGTTCCGTGCTCGTCGACGAGGTCCTCCCGACCGACGGCCTCGCAGAACGCTCGCCAGAACTTCGGCTCGAGGGCCGCCAGGACCAGCCACCGCCCGTCGGCGGTCTCGTAGCTGTCGTACCACGGTAGCGCACCCGTCAGCGGCGTCTCGCTCGGTCTGGGCTCGGCAGGGTCGCCGGTGAGCGACTGGTAGGCGACCGCCTGGGAGAAGGAGGCGACGACGTCGGCCAGCGCGATATCGACGTACTCGCCGTCCGCGTTGCCGAGTTCCCGTGCGAGGACGGCCTCGACGATCGCGAACGCCGCGAACAGCCCGCCGGCCATGTCGCCGATGGGGTAGCCCGGCGTCTGGGGTTTCGCGTCGGGCGACTCGCGGGTCATGTCGAGCAGTCCCGCGACCGAGACGTAGTTGAGGTCGTGGCCCGCGCGATCGGCCCAGGGACCGTTCTGGCCGTACCCTGTGAGCGAACAGTAGATCAGCTCCTCGTTGTGCTCGAGTAGCGTCTCGTAGTCGATCCCCAGTCGGTCGACGACGCCCGGACGAAAACTCTCGAGGACGACGTCGCTCTCCTCGACGAGCCGGTAGAACGCCGCCCGGCCGTCCTCGCTTTTGAGGTCGAGCGCGACGCTTCGCTTCCCCCGATTCACCATCTCGAAGATCGCGCCGGTGTCCCGATCGGTGAGCGGCTCCATCGCGCGCGCGTAGTCGCCCGCGTCAGTGTCTTCGACTTTCACCACTTCGGCCCCGGAGTCCGCCAACAGCTGGGTCGCGTACGGGCCCGGCAACAGCCGCGAGAGATCGAGGATTCGAACGCCGTCGAGTCGCATACCCGAACGGTCGCGACAGCGATACTTTACCTTGATCCCCGCCGTGTCGTCGATCCGTCCCCTGCTTACAGCCGCTCGACGATCGTCGCGATCCCCTGGCCGAACCCGATACACATCGTCGAGAGCCCGACGTCCTCGCCCGTCCGCTCGAGTTCGTGGACCAGCTTCGTCAGCAGGGCCGCGCCAGTCGCTCCCAGCGGGTGGCCGTGGGCGATCGCCCCGCCGTTGACGTTGGTTCGCTCCCAGGGGGCGCCCGTCTCCTCGAGCCAGGCGGCGACGACCGACGCGAACGCCTCGTTGACCTCGAAGCGGTCGATATCGGAGAGCTCGTAGGCCGACTGCTCGAGGACGCGCTCGGTCGCCGGGATCGGTCCCGTCAGCATCGTCACGGGGTCGACGCCGACGACCGCCGTCTGTCGAATTCGGGCCATCGGCTCCCAGCCGTGAGCGTCGGCGGCGTCCTCGCTCGCGATCAGCAGGGCCGACGCGCCGTCGACGATCCCCGAGGAGTTGCCCGGGTGGTGGACGCCCGCGCCGTCCTCGCGAAAGGACAGCGGGAGCTCGGCGAGCGTCTCGCGATCGGTCTCGGGACGGGGGTGTTCGTCCCGCTCGACGACGACGGTCTCGCGGCTCGCTTCGTCCCCCGCTCGACCGTTCGAGTCGTTCGTTTCCCCGTCGAGTTCGGTTTCCACGGGAACGATCTGCTCGTCGTACCGACCGTCGTCCCAGGCCTCGCCCCAGCGGCGCTGGGAGTCGACCGCGAGCTCGTCGAGTTCCTCGCGCGTAAAGCCGTAGTTCTCGGCGATCCGCTCGGCGCCCTCGCCCTGGTGGGTCAGCTCGTCGAAGTGCTCGAAGTAGGTGTCGGTGACGGCGCTCTCCCCGGCGACGCCGTCGACGCCGTCCGAGCCCAGCGGCACGCGGGTCATGTGCTCGACGCCGCCGGCGACCACCACGTCGTGTTGGCCCGCCATCACGTTCGTCGCGGCGAAGTTGACCGCCTGCTGACCCGAGCCGCACATCCGGTTGAGCTGGACGCCCGGAACGGCGTCGCCCCAGCCCGCGACCATCGGCGCGATGCGGCCGATGTTGAGCCCCTGCTCGTCGACGGGAGTGACGCAGCCGTAGATTACGTCCTCGATCGTCTCCGGGTCGAACCCGTTGCGCTCCTCGAGGGCCGCAAGCGGCGCGGCCGCGAGATCCTGGGGGTGGGTGTCCCTGAACGAGCCGCCTCGCTTGCCGAACGGAGTCCGAACCGCGTCGACGACGACTGCCGTTTGCATGGCGTATACGTACCCGACCCCGCCTATAATCGTTCGGGCCCCGGCGTCGGGGCGGGAGCCGCCGTCGCCCGGATCGATCACGTCCGTTTCGCTCGCCCGATCCTGGGCACCGTTTACGGTCTTCGGGACCCTATCGGAAGCTGATGACGAACGATCCTGAGATCACGGCCGACCGACCCGACAGCCCGATTCGCCTCGCCGGCACCGACCACATCACGCTTATCGGCAGCAACGAGGACGACACGATCGAGTTCTACCGGGACCTGCTGGGGATGCCGCTGGTGCTCAGACAGCCCAACCTCGACGACCCCGAGTCGACCCACCTCTTTTTCGACACGGGAGACGGGCGGATCCTCACCTTCTTCGTGAACGACGACCGCCAGTCGAACGAACAGCCGCTTCGCCACCAGGTCGGTTCGGTACACCACCTCTCCTTTTCCGTCGAGCCCGAGCGGTTCGTCGAGACCAAGGGGGCCCTCGAGGACGCAGGTCGAGGGTACAACGAGTTCGATCGGGGGATCTTCCACTCGCTGTACACCCGCGATCACAACGGGCTGACGATCGAGCTCGCGACCGACAAGTTCGACGTGCCCGACGACCGCCGCGGCGAGGTGCTGGCGACCGCCCAGCGGCTCCGGGTGGAGGACGGCGCCGACTTCGCCGAGGAGCGCCACCTCGAGGCGGCCCTCGAGGAGCTGGGCATCGACAGCGAGAAATACGACCTGCCCGACGCCCCGACGGGTGCCGGACGCTAGTTAGTCGGGCAGCTCCTCGAGGACGCCGCCTATCAGCGAGCGGACGTGTTCGCCCTCGTTCTCGAAGGTGGTCGGATAGACGCCGAGGGTGGCGACCAGATCGTCGCCGGCCGCGACGGTCTCGGTGACGAGGACGTCGACGTCGACGGTCCGACCGCCCAGTTCCGCCTCGCCGGTGAACGTCGACAGCGTCGTCGACTGCCCGAGGACGGTCACGTCCTCGTCGGTTTTGTGGTCGACGTCCCCGATCCCGCCGTAGTTCGTGACGACCAGATCGACGAGCTCGGCCGTCGATCGCTCGCCGATCGGGTTGAGTCCCCGACCGAGGAGCTCGACCTGCGGGCTCGAGAACGCGACGAACTCCGCACCCTGGTGTTCGCCCAGCAGCCCCAGATCGAGCGTCTTCTCGTACTCGGTGAGTGCGTTGACCAGCACGATCTCCTCGGACAGCACCGAGACGTCGACGGTCTCCTCGAGGCGAAGCTCGTCGACGGCGGTCCGTTCGTAGCCGGCGTCCTCGCGAATCTCCGGCTCGATCCCGGCGGGCGTCGCCTCGTGGCTGTCGAGTCCGACGGTCCCGAGACAGCCCGCGAGACTCGCGAGCCCGACCGTCCCCGCTCCGGCGATGATCTGTCGGCGCTTCATTCTTTCATATATTTCAATCAGTACTACAAGACACTTTGGGTATCGAACCACTCTCGGACCGGAGCTTCGGATCGGTCTCCTACGTGGAGACCGGCGCAATAGCCGGGTTCGCCGTCGTCGGTTCCGAACTCTCGGTCTCCTCGATGACGTAGCGCTGGCCCAGCATCGGGTCGAGCAGGCTGTCGACAGGTGCCCGGTCGTCCCGCAGGACGGGGACGTCGTCGGTCTCGGGGTCGGCCATGTAGTGATCGACCTCGTCGCTCAGGTCGACCCCCAGCTCGCGCTCCTCGTTTCGTTGCTCGAGATCGCCCTGCGAGAGCGTCTCGCTGTCCGTGGTCGCGACCAGCTGGATGTTCTGGACCGAGTCCTCGTCCGACGTGCGGAAGCTGTAGACCTCCGGGAACGCCTCCTCCATCGTCGCGTACTCCGCGCGGTAGAACTCCGAGGCCGAGCCGCTGGGCGCCGAGACGACGTTCGCGAGCAAGACGCCGTCGTCGCTCAAGCGGTCGGCGGTCAGCTCCATGAACTCCGCGGTCGTCATATGAAACGGCACCTGGTCTTGCTTGTAGGCGTCGAGGACGATCACGTCGTACTCCTCGTCGGCGTTCTGGAGGAACTGCCGTCCGTCCGTGGCGTAGCTGGTCATCTCCTCGCCGTGCTCGAGACCGAAGTACTCCTCGGCGGCCTCGGTGACTTCGGGATCGATCTCGACGACGTCGACGTCGACGTCGTACCGCTCCTCGAAGTCCTGGGGCCCGGTGTACCCGCCTCCGCCGATAAAGAGGACGTCGTCGACGTCCTCGTGGTCATCAACCGTGAGCATCGGCAGGTGGAAGTACTTCGTGTAGGCGAAGACGTGGCGGTCGGGGTCCTCGAGGTCCATCGCGCTGTGGCGAGCGCCGTCCAGGTACATCGTCCGGATCTCGTCGTCATCGACGACCTCGAGGTGCTGGTGGGGGGTCTGGCTCTCGTGGATGACGTCGCCGCGGTGGTCGAAGTCGACGGGACCCCCGCCTGCGGCGGTGACGAGCAACAGGACGACGACGACGCTCGCGATCGTCGGATTCCGCGGGAGCGAGGGCAACTCGAGCGCGAGCGCGGTCGCGACCAGCACGATCCCGAACAGCAGTCCGATCTGGGCGATGCTCAGGTAGGGGATGAGGACGAACGTCGTCGCGCCGGAGCCGAGGATGCTCCCGATCGTGCCGAGCGCGTAGACGTGGCCGGAGGCCTCGCCGATGCCGCGTTTTCGGGACAGCTCAGCGGCGTAGGGGCTGATAAACCCCAACAGGTACGTCGGCGGGCCGAAGAGGATGATGACGGCCGGTAGCGAGGCGTACCGGGGTGGGATCGCCAGCGTCGACGTGTACGCGAGCAGGAAGTCGCTGGCGTAGATCACCACCGCGACGTACACCGCCGTCGCGAGCATGAGCCAGGACATCTCGCGGAGCGTCGCGAGCGACGCCCGTTTGCCGCCCTGCCAGTAGCCGAGGCTCAGCGCGGCGAGCAACACCGTCAGGATCCCGCCGACGGTGTAGATGTGGCTGCCGAACTGCGGCGCGACGATCCGTACCGCGAGGATCTCGAGGCCCATGCTGGTGATCCCCGAGACGAAGACGGCGAGCTCGGGCTTCGTGGGCCGGTAATCGGGGAGGGCGTTCCGCATTCGTTGTTCCCACAGTGTCGTCGGGTTCGTGAGTACCTGTCGGCTCGTCGCCGCCGTGATCGGGCCCGCCTACGGACGCGTCATCACGAGCGCGAGGACGAACAGCACGGCTGCGGCCGCGACGACGGTCGTGAAACTGACCTCGACCAGCCCGACGACCGCCGCGCCCGCGACGATCATCCAGCCGAACAGCAGCGATAACACCGCGTTGAGAACGAGCAGCACGCGCGGATCGCCCCGGGAGGACTCGAGTCCCTCGCGGAACCCCTCCGGGTCGGCGTCGGGGTCGGCCATACCCGAGTACGCGAACGTGGCTCACTTAGCCGTTTCCGTCGACCGCCGTCACCGGTATTTATCCTGCTGCCCGAGAACGGCAGGATATGCGGGAAGTCACGGTCTCTCGGCGGGTCGACGCGACGGCGGTCGAACTCTCCTCGCGGTTCGATCCGCCCGCGATCGTCGAGGCGGAGGGGAGCTTCACCGTCGCGGACGTCCGGGACGAGGGCGACGCGACGATCGTCGTCGCCAGCGGGCCCGGAATGCAACTCCCGCTCCGGTTCGAGTACCGCGAGGACGCACTCTACTACACCCAGGAGGGCGAGCAGGGACCGTTCGACCAGATGGAGACGTGGCTCGAGTTCGACGAGCGCGAGGACGGCACCGAGGTCCGGTTTCGGTCGTCGGTCTCGCTCGCGGCCCCGCTGCCGTTCGGCGATCGGATCGCCGCCTGGAAGCGAAAGGGAGAGCTCGAACGGGCGCTCGAGGCGATGGCCGACACCTTCTAGGGTTCCCGGAGGACGACGGCCTCGTCGTCCGCGTCGGGGAACGGGTTCTCGAGCCCTGCAGATCGCTCCCACTCCTCGTCGGTGACCAGACAGTCTCGAAACTGCGAGCGCAGCGAGTCGTCCTCGAGGTCGGTTCCGATGAACACGAGTTCGGTCCGACGATCGCCGAACTCGTCGTGCCACTCGAGGTCGGGACGGTTCGACCGGTAGAGATCGCGTTGCACCGCCGGGAGCGCGGCGATCCAGGGACTCTCGCTCGTCGCCCGAACGGACGGGCCAGCCTGGGAGATATCGACCTTCGCGTCCCGACCGGGGAGCCACGCGACGCCCTTCGATCGGACGACGTTCGGGGGGAGCTCCCGGAGGAACGCGGCGAAACGTTCCGGATGAACCGGGCGACGCTCCCGGACGGTGATCGGGTCGACGCCGTAGACCTCGTCGGGGTGGCGGTGGTCGTGGTCGTCGTGACCGTGGCCGTCGACGGCTTCGACGCCCGCCGTCTCGCTCTCTTCCGCCAGCGCCCGCTGCCACCCCGCTCCCTCCCCCAGCTGCCCGGGGTCGAACAGGTCGACGCCGAGGAGCTCGTCGGGATCGACGGCGCTGAACTCCGTTCTGTGCAGTTCGGCGTCGGGCCGGAGCGCCCGGACCAGCGACTCGGCCTCCTCGAGCTCCGCGGGCTGGCAGAGATCGGCCTTGTTGAGCACGACGAGGTTCGCGACCTCGAGCTGCTCGATCAGCAGGTCCGAGAGCGGTCGGTCGTCCTCGTCGGCGTCGGTGCGCCGTTCGGGGACGTCCTCGCCCGCGAAGGTATCGAGGAAGCGTCGAGTGTCGAGCACCGTCACGAGCGCGTCGAGCTCGTAGCGGGCCGCGACCCGCGAACTGGTCGTAAACAGCCGGGCGACGGGCTCGGGCTCGGAGATTCCCGAGGACTCGACGACCAGGTGGCCGAACGAGCGTTCGCGGGCCAGACGGACGACCGCCGTCTCGAGGTCGTCCTGCAGCTCACAGCAGATACAGCCGTTCGAGAGCTCGGCGACGCCGCCGGCGTCGAGATCCGACCCGTCGGCGACGAGCTCGGCGTCGACGTTGACCTCACCCATGTCGTTGACCAGGACCGCGAGCTCGCGGTCGCCGGCGTTGCGAAGCAGGTGGTTGAGCAGCGTCGTCTTGCCGGCGCCGAGGCCGCCCGAGAGGACGGTGACGGGAATCGCTGACATACGGCTCTACTCGTGACTCGAACTACTGAACTACTGTGGTCCGAGTCGGGCTGGCCTTTCCGTTTCAGCGTTGTGAGGTCGGTTCGCGTCGGTGTCGTCCCGCCGCACTCTTTATACGGTTGTATAGTATTCGTATAGACATGGGGACCGATAGACAGTCCGTTCCGGTGTCGTTGCCGCCGGAGCTTGTGAACGAACTCGATGCGCTCGTCGACGAAGGTGTATTCAGCTCCAGATCCGAGGCGCTTCGATACGGCGCTCGTCTCATCGTTCGTGAGGAACGCCAGATTCGTCTCCACGAGCGAACCGACGATGAAGCCCGAGACGACGTCCGCGAGCGCCTGGAGCGAAAGCGTGTATCTTGATACGGATCCAGTCCTCGCGGTGCTGAAAGATGACGATTGGCTCTCGAGCGAAGTCGACCTCGAAGCGATCGACACGCCGAAAACGTCGGTTGCGACCGCGATCGAAGTCCAGTACGTGATGGAGGACAGTTGGAATCGAGACGAACTCTCGGAAGCTCATCGAACGATCGCTGCCGAGGGGATCGAACTCGTTCCACTCTCCGTCGAGATGATGGATGCTGCGGGTCAGCTACGTCGACAGTACGATTCGCTCAACGTTTTCGATGCGGTTCACCTGGGAACAGCGCGAGTGCTCGAGGAACCGATCGTCTCGACGGATACGCTCTACCCGAATATCGCCGAAGTGGATCATATCGATCCGCGCGACCTCGAGTAGTCCTGTTCCGTTCGGGGTCAACGGATTCCTGAAAACCATGCCGCGAGCCTGTTCCGACCGATCCCGTTCTCGCGTCGGCTCGAGGACGGGAGCACGACACCTTTTAGCCTCGAGCCCCGAGGATCATCGACAATGACGCTCGCCGATCGAATCGCGCGGTTCCGAGAAACCCTCGAGGAGTGGCTCCGCGGGCTCTACCACGGGATGATCACTCATCCGGCCTACGAGAAGATCGAGGCCGAGGCCGAGGACCAGGAGGACGCGTTCATGCTGGCGTGTTTCCCCGACGCCTTCGGGATCCCGAGTCCGGTGTCGTACTATACGGCCGAGCTGCTTCCCTACCTCGAGGACGAGTACGAGGCCTGGCAGCGACGGCTCTGGGACCGGGGGTCGGTGATCGAACGGAAGGGCCACCAGTACCACTTCTGATGACCGAGTTCGTCTTCTTCGGCGGGAAGGGCGGGGTCGGCAAGACGACCGTCTCGAGTGCGTACGCGCTGAACTGCGTCGACGCGGGGCTCGAGACGCTCGTGGTTTCGACGGATCCGGCCCACAGCACGGCCGACGTCTTCGATCAGGAGTTCGGCGACGAGCCCCAGCCCGTCGAGGGGTACGACGGGCTCTCGGCGCTCGAGATCGATCCCGAGCGGGAGGTCCAGGACCACCTCCAGGGACTAAAACGCCAGCTGAACGCACAGCTGTCGGCGACGATGGTCAACGAGGTTGACGTGCAACTCGAGATGGCCCACCAGACGCCGGGCGCCTACGAGGCCGCGCTGTTCGACCGGTTCGTCGACGTGATGCGGTCGGCCGAACCGTACGACCGGGTCGTCTTCGACACCTCGCCGACGGGATCGACGCTGCGGCTGCTGGCCCTCCCGGAGCTGCTCGAGAACTGGATCGAGCGACTGATGGACAAACGCGAGCGCAGCATCGACCTCTACGAGAAGGCCGCGATCGGCAATCAGGAACCCCGGCGAGTGATGGACGGCGATCCGATCCTCGCCCGACTCCGGGAGCGCAAGGAGCGCTTCGAGTTCGCAGGGGAGGTGTTGCGAGACGAAGCCGCCTTTTATCTGGTGATGAACCCCGACGAGCTCTCGATCAGAGAGACCGAACGCTCGCTCGAGACCCTCGAGGACGCCGCCCTTCCGGTTCACGGGCTCGTGGTCAATCGGCTGACGCCCGAGCCCGACTCCCACGAGGACGGACGGGGCGCCCGCTACCTGCGCCAGCGGGTGGCGACGGAGCGCGACCGCCTCGAACGAATCGAGGACGACCTCGACGCGCCGGTGGTAGCGACCATCGAGACTCGGATCGAGGAGGTTCGGGGGAGTCTGCTCGAGGACGTCGCGGGCGAGCTCGGGTTCGGAATCGCAGCAGGCGCGGGCGAGGGCGCGAGCGGCGACTGAGTCCTCGTCACAGCCAGGATGCGGGGCCGATTCGGCGCCAACCTGTCGGATTTCTCACCTGCTTCGGCAAAAATACTCGACGAACGTGTCGAAACTTGTCGCCGAGCTGCCCGATCCGAACTCAATGAATTATATTTATAGTGCCGCCGCGCAACCACCTGCTCGAGAAAGGATACCATGGTAGGTGTAATTTGGATCGTGGCGCTGGTGCTCGCGACGTTTACCGTCTCGTACCTCGTGTACGGGCGGTATCTGTCGCAGTTCGTGGGGCTCGACGACAGTCGGGAGACGCCAGCACACAAGTATCGAGACGGGCAAGAGTACGTGCCGGCGAAGAAGCCGGTGCTGTTGGGGCATCACTACTCGAGTATTGCAGGCGGTGCGCCCGTGGTCGGACCGATCACGGCCGCGTTGATCTGGGGCTGGGTTCCGGCCGTGCTGTGGGTCGCAATCGGGAACCCGCTGATGGGCGCAGTTCACGACTTCGTCTCGCTGTCGAGCAGTCTGCGTCACGAGGGGAAGTCGATCGGCTACATCATCGGCCAGTACGTCGGCGAGCGCGGGAAGAACATGCTGCTGTGGTTCGCGTTCCTGTTGACGATCCTCGTCGTGGCGGTGTTCGCACTCGTCATCGGGGTTGTGCTGGACGCCTACCCGCAGGCTGCGACCGCGAGCATCATCTACATTACGCTCGCGCTCCTGTTCGGGGTCTGGCTCTACCAGCTCGGGCTGCCGTTCTCGGTTGGAACGGTCGTCTTCGTCGGGGGCGTCTTCGCGTCGGTCTGGATCGGTATCCAGTACCCGCTGGCGCTCGTCCCGCCCGCGGAGGCCGGCGCCTACCCCGAGGGGACGATCGTCCTGCTCGACTCCGCGCCGGCGGTTATCCCGGCGTTGCTCGAAAGCACTAACATCGGCGCCTGGGTGCTCGTGATGCTCGTCTACGGCGCGGCCGCGAGTATTCTTCCGGTGTGGATGTTGCTCCAGCCCCGCGACTACCTCTCGTCGTTCCTGCTGTACACGGGAGTCGGCGGGGGGCTGCTGGCGGTCATCGTCGGCACTCTCATGACGGGAATGGGGACCGACGCGGTCCATCCCGAGACGGGCGCGCAACTGGACCTCGATATCGCGATCGGCGCCTGGTACGGCTTCTTCGGCGAGGGCGGCCCCCTTGCTGCGGAGGGGCTCATTCCACTGATGCCGCTGTTCCCGCTGTTGTTCCTGACGATTGCGTGTGGAACCATCAGCGGCTTCCACTCGCTGGTCTCCTCGGGAACGACCTCGAAGCAGCTGAACAAGGAGAGCGACGCCAAGCTCATCGGCTACGGCGGCATGCTCGCGGAGGGACTGCTGGCGGCGGTCGCGCTCTGTGCCGTGACGATCATCGCGATCCCGGCAGCGGACGGCGGGATCGGCCTCGCTCTGCCGAACTTCGCGACCGGCGGCGGGGCGATCCTCACCGCCTTCGGCATCCCCTTCGAGTACGCTGCGCCCTTTATGGCGCTCGTCCTCGCGAGCTTCCTCCTGACGAGCATGGACACGGCCGTTCGGCTGGGCCGGTATATGGTCGAGGAGCTCGTCGGAACGCCCGAGACGCAGGCCGAGTCCTACGCGGCGAACCGCTATGTCAATACGACGGTCATCGCCGTCGTCGCCTTTTTCCTGCTCGGTAGCGGTCGGTGGGAGGACCTCTGGACGCTGTTTGGCGGTGCGAACCAGCTGCTGGCGTCGCTGGCGCTGCTCACCGGGACCATCTGGCTCGCGAACTGGGACCGCTCCAAGCAGCTCCTCTCGACGGGCGGTCCGATGGCGCTGATGGGAGTCATCACGACGATCGGCCTCCTCTGGGTCGGCCTCTACCAGATCCTCGCCGGACGCCTGCTGGGCATCACCGCTGAGGCGGAGACCCAGCTACTCGGCCAGGTGTCGGCCGTCGCCCAGCTGGTCATCATCGCCGTCCTCATCTGGCTCGCGGTGTCACTGTTCAAGATCGGCTACGACAACCTGCAGGCGATCGAGGACGCCGACGACGGCGTCGCGGCCGACGTCGGCGCCGACGACGACTGATCGCACGGGCCGCGTTTTTTCGTTTCGCGATCGACCAGCGGCGTCGCTCGGGAGACGGTGATGTGAGAGTATCGACCGCACTGACGGCGACGACTACAGCTGCAGCCGCCTCGCGAGCAGGTCGAGGACGCCCGGCTCCTCGCGCTCAATCGGTTCCCAGAGCCGGAAGGCGGTCGCGACGTCAGCGTTCTCGCTGGCGACCAGCTCCTCCTCGTCGGGGGTGACGATGACGAGGTTGATCTCGTAGTGTCCGTTGTAGCCGTACTTCAGCAGCGTTCGCCCGTCGAAGCTGGCGACGCGCTCGCGGACCGACTCCGGGATCGACGGGGCGACGGCGACGAACGTGAAGTCCGTCGAGAAGTGATCCTCGCCGGTCTCGATCCACTCGTCGGCGAGCCCTTCGCCTACCTCGACGAACCGATCGAGCGTTCGCTCGTCGACGCGGTCGACCCGTTGTACGAACAGGTGTTCGGTCGAGCCGTGTTCCCCGATCGAGATCGACGGGTGGAGGAAGTGTTTCTGGCTCCGCAGCTCCATCCGGCCGTACAGCGCGAAGCGCTCGCCGTCGACCCGGTACTCCTTCTCGAGGTCGTAGTTGTGCAACAGCCGATCGCTCACCCGATCGACGTACTCGTCGTCCCAGTCGGGAACGTCCGCGGGGCCGTCGCCCGACGGCTCCTCGGGGTCGGACTCCGGCGGGCTGTCGACGTCCATGGCTGGAGATACCACGGCGAAGCCAAAAACTCGTCGGCACGCGGCGGCGAGTACGCTTTAGTCGCTGGCGAACGTCTCTCACGCATGGCGAAAGAACGCGAGTCCTGCGGTCGCTGCGGGGTCTCGGTCGCGGTCGAGGCCGCCGACGCCGACCGCGACGACGAGGAACGGGCCGGGCACGACCCGTACGGCGAGGCGCGCATCGAAGTCGACGAGGACGAACTCCGTCGCCTCTCACCGGGCGCCTGGCTCTCGGGGGTCGCCGAGCGGATCGGCGCGCTCGGCGATCGGCTCGCCTGGGGTCGCCGATAGAGTGAGAAACGGTCTATTTTCTCCGCAGTGATGGATATGTGAAGCAATCCGAATCAGACTTGTATGGTTGCCCCATTGAACTTTACGCCATCCTAGTATTTCGAGAGCTAGCCGCAACTGGAACGATTCACATCTCGATCAGAAGAGCGTCCGGTGATCGGTGTCCACTGCCCGTCAGTTCTACTAGAATTCTCCATCGGAGTTTGTCTAGAATTAGAACTCACTACTGATTATCTACAGATAGAAAAGCAAGAATGTAATTTCTACGTTGTATTCCTTACTTAATTATTCACTCATAATGTATATTCTCTCCACAAATCATATAACCAATGGCGATAGCCTTAGGAGCGGACATGAAGCTGAATCGACGTAACTTCGTAGTGGGGGCGGGCTCGACAGTAGCAGTCGCTGGCCTGAGCTCAACAGCAGGCGCAGATGACTCGATTCCGGTCGAGATCGTGAACGTGTATCCGGTCGAGGACGTCGTGATCCTCGAGAACACGGGCGACGAGACTGTCGACCTCTCCGGCTACCAGATGGATTGGGGGATCGACGTCGACGAGGATCAGACGGATCCGATCCCGGATGGAACGACGATCGGTGCCGGCGGGCAGCTATCGGTCTGGACGGGCTTCGAGTCCGAACGGGTCGACTCCATCGAGGCCGACGTCGTGGTCGGCGATCACGACTGGGGACGAATCAACGCGGACGAACCCAACACGCTGGGACTTCGCACACCGGGTGGGGAGATCGTCGCCGAAACCGACGACACGGTCGCTGACGACCCAGCCTACGACGCCAATGAGTACGACGAGGAGCCCGAAGACGATGTCGATGAGGAACCGGTTCGTCAGGACGTCGAATTCGAGTACCGCTATACATACGAAGGGGGAGATGACAGCGAGCTCGACGACAGGCTCGAGCTATCGTCGGCTGAGTTTTACTACGAGGAGAGCGATGAGTTCCAGGACTCCTGCTACATCGACTTCGACCTCGAGAATCTGACCGACACTGAGGAGATGACGGTATACCTCGCCGGTAGCGTGACGAGTGAGGATGGAGAGACAGAGTATTCGTATGAAGATATCGTCGTTCCTGAGCCAGGAGAGACCCTATCTGCAGGCCTAAGATTCCCCGAGTGTATCGAAGCAGATGGGGGCGAAGGTCACGTCCATGCGTCAGTGACTCGTATCGAAGAGGTCGAGGAAGCAGACGACGAGGACGAGAAAGAACCTGAAGACGAACGTCTGGACATCAAGTTCGAGTACCAGTATGACCTCGAGCAGTGGGACGACAAGTATCTCGAACAGCGCCTCGAACTCCGCAACGGTGAGGCCTACATCCGTGAGATGCCCAACCGTGACTACAACTACTGTTATATCACAGGAGAGGTTGAGAACCTAACCGACGACGAGGACATCCATTATTATATTTCGGGACGTCTTGGCGACAGACCGACGTACGAGTCGTCCACTTCGATCGAAGCAGGAGAAACGAGTGAGCTCCACTTGGAAGTGATCGAGTGTCCCAACGATTTCGATCCGGATCACGCGTCGATCCGTGCATGGGCTCCATATGTAGGCGAACCCCACGAGGAACCGGAGGACTATGAGCCCGAGGATGACGAAGACGAAGATGCAGACGCCGACGAGGAAACGCCGGAAGACGAACACGAAGAAGAGGACGACGTCGACGAGGATCCTGACGAAGAGGAAACGGACGATACCGACGAGGAACCGGAGAAAGCCGACCTGGACATCGATGTCTCCGTCTCCGCACCCAGCGACCGGGACGGGGACGCGAAGTTCCGCGTGACTGTGCGAAACCACGGTGGCGAGTCAGCAAACCCCACTCTCTGTCTCGATGTCGGAGGGGTTACGCGGTCCGGGACGATCCAGGTCGGTGCTGGAGGCTGCCAAACCAAGCGGTTCAGTGTCTCCCACAGCGAGCTCTCTGCGGGGACACACAGCTGGAAGGTCTGGACGACTACGGAAGATGAAAAAACAACTGGGACGCTGACGATCTGCTAACGGAGCGGCTCGGACGTCGAGCCTACGTGTGAGCGTTTCGGGCACGTCCAATCGACATTTTTTCCGCTTCACGTCCTCAAAGAGATCTTCGAACGCCGATTCGGTTTCACTGCAGCCAGCGGAGATGTGGCTTCTGTGCGTGAAAACTCCATGACGGCGGGTAGCTGGTTGCTTCGGCGACGTCCGAGAGCCGCTGATCGCGTCAGTTCGTCGTGATGACCTCGAGGACGTCCCGGGGCTCGACCGTGTACTCCTTGCCGAGCTGGCGGTTCGACCGACAGTCGATCGCGTGGAGGAAGCCGTCGCCGATATCCGAGTGCAGGCTGTAGGCGAACTCCTCGGCGGTCGATTCGGGCGGGATCAGATAACAGTCGGGCAAGACTTCGCCGCGCTCGTTACCGAGCCCGTTGGCGCCACCCGGGAACACCGGAACGACCCCGAGGACGTCGAACAGCGCCGACTCGAGTGCGGCCTGGACGCCCGTCGCGCCGTACTCGGAGAGAAAGTCGCGGATCTCCTCGAGGCCCTGTTCCTGCTCGCTCGAGACGTCGCCGACGATCTCGAACTCGTCGTCGCCGGGTCTGTAGTCGACGACGCCGGCCTTGTCGGCTGATTTGAGGGCCTTCTCGGCGTGGGCGCTACAGGGGACGATCGTCAGGTGGTCGTAGTCGGGATCGCTCGTAATCTCGTCGTAGTTCGCCTGCGCTTCCGGTGTATCCATCTTGTTCGCCGCGATCAGCATCGGTTTGGTCGCGGTGCGGATCTCGCGGGCGAGTTCGAGCCTGTCGTCGGCGTCCCACTCGGCGGGGTCGAAGCCGATTCCGACCCGTCGGATCAGTCGCTTGATCTCGTCCTCGTTCGTTTTGAACGCGCTCATCTGCTCGGCGAGCTCCTCTTCGATGGCGTCGTCCTCGGTCGTGTAACCCGACTCGTAGCGCTCGATACCCTTCTCGAGGATTCCCAGATACCACTGGTCGAGCTCCTCCTCGAGGAAGTCGATGTCGTCGCGGGGGTCGTGGCCCTCGGTGGGTTCGCCCTCGAGGTCGGTCTCGCCGGAGAAGTCGACGACGTGGACCAGCACGTCGGTCTCGTTGAGGTCGGTCAGAAACTGGTTGCCCAGCCCGTTGCCCTCGTGAGCACCGGGGATCAGTCCGGCGACGTCGACGAGCTTCGTCGGGACGAACCGGGTTCCGTCGTCGCAGTAGCCGACCGACGGCGTACACTCCTCGTCGAACTCGGGGGCTGCACACTCGACGCGGACGTAGGCCTCGCCGACGCTGGGGTCGATGGTCGTGAACGGGTAGGCGCCCTCGGGAACGTCGTTCATCGTCGCTGCGTTGAAAAAACTGGATTTGCCGACCGACGGTTTGCCGACCAGCCCGATCCGGTAACTCATTGTGCGGTCTGGCACGGCGACGCCTAAACGGGTTTCTTTCCGGCGCCAGCGTGCCACGAACAGTCACAGTCGGCCCGCGGCCGGGCCGAAAACCGACGCCGTTAGCTCACGACCGCGCGCCAGCTCCAGCCGGCCAGCGCGAGGACGGCGAGCGCGAGGACGCCGAAGGCGGCCCACTGTCCGGTTTCGGAGTCGGCGATCGGGGCGAAGACGTCCACGAGTCCGGTCGCCTGCATCATCCCGAGCGCAAGCAGGAGCAAGAAGAGAATCGAGACGACCGCGATCCCCAGCCAGTTGCGGGCCATCCACTGTCCCTCCTGCTCGGCTTCTTCCCTGTCCTCGGTCGGTTTCTCCGTCGGCTCCTTGTCGGGTTCGTCCATACGTACGTATAGCGGCGGTTCCTAGGAAACGGTTCCACCTGCAGGCTCCGGGTCTGGCGAGGACGCCCGGGAAATTTGCCACTCGAGACCCCGTCAGCCCAGCACGTCCGCGATCGCGTCCATCGTCCGTTCGACGCGCTCGACCCGGGCGTTGTGACCCATGTGGCCGATCCGGAGGATGTCGTCCTCGAGTTCGCCGAGTCCCGTCGCCAGCAGGATGTCGTGGTCCTCGAGAACCGCCTGCTGGAGCTCCGTCGCCCGGCCCTCGACCGAGAGGGCGGTGACGGTCGGCGAGCAGGCGGTCTCGTCGGTCGGGTACGGCTCCAGACCCAGCTCTGTGGCACGCTCGCGACATCGCTTCGCGGCGTCCTCGTGGCGCGCGAAGACGTCCTCGAGTCCCTCCTCGAGCAGCAGATCGACCGCGGCGTCGAGGCCGTACAGGTTCGAGGAGAGGTGCGTGTAAGGGAACCACTCCTCGTCGGCGGCCGTTCGCCAGGGCTCGAGGTCGGCGTACAGCGACGGGTTGTCGACGGCTTCCATCCGTTCCCAGGCCCGGTCGCTGACGGCGCAGGTGGCCAGCCCCGGCGGTGCGCTGAGACACTTCTGGCTCGCGCCGATGCAGACGTCGATCTTCCCGGTCGGCACCGGGGTCCCGCCAAGCGAGGACACCGCGTCGACGATCGAGAGCACGTCGTGGTCCGCCAGAACGTCGAGGATCCCCTCCAGCTCGTTGAGCGACCCGGTCGGCGTCTCGCAGTGGACCATCGTCGCGACGTCGAACTCGCCGTGTCTGTCGAGAACGTCTGCGACGACGTTGCCGTCCAGCGGCTCGCGCCAGGGGACCTCGCTAATCTCGGCCTCGCCGCCGTAGTTCTCGACGAAGTCGCTGAACCCGTCGCCGTAGAGCCCGTTCGAGAGACAGAGCACGCGGTCGCCGGGACCGACCAGCGAGGCGATGGCGGCCTCGAGCCCGAGGATCCCCTCGCCGCCGAGAACGACGACGTCCCGGTCGTCGCCCCCCGTTTCGTCGCCCGCCCGGTAGACCCGCTCGAGCTTGTCGGTCAGCGACCGGTAGCGCTCGAAGAACTCGGGCTCGAGATCGGGGTTCGGCGTCGGCTTCCCCATCGCCTGCCGGACGGACTCGGGAACCTCGGTGGGTCCCGGCGTCATCCGCAGCCTGTCGTCGGTCATGGCTTTACGGCCGAGTCCTGTCGCAATAAAACTGATCCGAGCGGATCACGAGAGGGCGCTCCCGCGGCGCCGCCGAAGCGTGCCACGGACGATCGGCGTCGCGGGAAAGATCCCGACCTCGGCGCGCTCGACGTCCTCGACGGCGAAGGCGTCGTGACAGACGAACCGTTCGACGGTGTCCCGGGTGAGCTGGCAGCCGCCCGCGGCGCGGCTCCAGAGGGGGTTCAGCAGCTCCTGGCCCGTCGCCCGCCAGCCGTCGGCCCGGACGTGCTCGAGGAAGCGCAACTCGCCGCCCGGCTTCAGCACGCGGGCGACCTCCTCGAGGGCGCGGTCGGGGTCGGCGATCGTACAGAAGACGAGACTCGAGAGGACGACGTCGGCGCTGTCGTCGGAGTCGGGCAGCGACTCGGCCCGCGCGTCCCGCAGGGTAACCTCGCAGCCGACCTCGCGGGCCTTCTCGGCGGCCTGGCGGCGCATGTGTGGGTCGGGCTCGATCGCGTGGTAATCGACCCCGTCGTCGAGGTACGGGAAGTTCGCTCCGGTACCCGCCCCGATGTCGAGGACGCGACCCGAAAGCTCCGCGGTCAGATACTCCCGGTGGGTCCTGAACAGTAGCCGGTCGGGAACGACGGTATCGTAGACGGCCGCGACGAACGGGTGGGCGATCTCCTCGGACTCCTGCGGACGGCTCCGGTCGAGCATAGCGTCCCCGACTCGAACGCGGGACGGCAAAAGCCTGGTTCCGGACGACGCCGTTCAGCGGATCGTATCCGGAATCTTCCCGATGACGTCGGTCGCGAGGACGCCGGGACCCTTCTCCGCGGTCGCGAGCTCGCCGCTTTTCCCGAGGATCCACGCGCCGAGTTCGGCGGCCTCCTCGCGGTCGGAGCCCTGTCCCAGTAGCGAGGCGGTGATCCCCGCCAACGTGTCGCCCGTGCCGGCGACGGTCAGCGCCGACGTTCCCGTTTCGTTTTGCATTCGCTCGCCGTGAGCGATGATTTCGTCGGTGTCACCGGTGAACGTGAGAACGGCGTTGGTTTCTCTGGTGAACGCCTCGAGAGAGTTGTAGGATTCGGTGATCGCGTCCTCCTCGGACTCGTTGGGTGTCAGTATCGCCTTCGAGAGGTCCGCGTCGAGGGAGGGTTCGATCGCGATCGCGTCGACGACGATCGGAACGTCGATCCGATCGATCGCTTCCCGTACCGCGTCGGGCTCGGCGTCGGCGAATCCGGGGCCGATCACCATCGCGTCGGCCCACTCGCTTACCTCGACGACGCGCTCGACGGCGACCGCGTCGAACCGTTCGCCCTCGTACTTGCTGGCGAGCAGGTTCGGATCGTGGCTCGCGACGATGTCGTAGATCTCCTCGCTGACGACGGCCCTGACGTGATCGGAGCCCGTACGGAGTGCAGCTCTGGCGGTAAGTGCGGGCTGGTTCGGGTAGTCGACGCTGCCGCCGACGACGCCGATGCAGCCGTTGTCCGCCCCAGTTTCCTCGGTGATGTTCGAAAGCGTTCGCTGGAGTCGTCCCATACACACTCCTCGGCCGGCTAGGGGGTAGCCGTTCGGCAGGCGCTTTCCGGTCGTCCCGTCAGTCCGTGTGACAACAAGACATAGTACGTGGACGGCGTACGATCCGTATGTTCGCGAACCGATCCGACGCAGGCGACCGGCTCGCAGCTGAACTCGAAGACCGGGGCGTCGAGGCCGACGTCGTTCTCGGGATTCCCCGCGGCGCGTTACCTGTGGCACGGCCCGTCGCGGACGTCCTCGGGACAGACCTGGACGTCGTCGTCGCCCGGAAGCTCGGCGCGCCGTCGAACCCCGAACTGGCGATCGGCGCGGTCGCCAGCGACGGCAGCGTCTGGCTGAACGACGACCTCGTCGATCGACTTGGCGTCTCGGAGTCGTACCTCGAGGACGTCCGCGAGCGGGAAGCGGCGAACGCCCGCCAGAAGGCCGACCGGTACCGGGGAACCGACACCCTGCCCGAACTCGCGGACGAACGGGTCGTCGTCGTCGACGACGGGGTCGCGACCGGGGCGACCGCGATCGCCTGTCTCCGGCAGGTTCGCGAGGCCGACGCCGAACGGGTCGTCCTCGCGGTGCCGGTCGGTCCGCCGGACACGATCGCCGCCCTCGAGTCCGAGGCCGACACGGTGATCGCGCTGATCACCCCCGAGAGCTTCCGGGCGGTCGGACAGTTCTATCGGGAGTTCGGACAGGTCACCGACGAGGAGGCGATCTCGTATCTCGAGGACGGCGCGTCGTAACCGGACGGTCGATGGGAAGCGCAGCCGCTACGGGCTGAACGCGCACCGAAAACGCGATCGACCTACTCGAGAGGCGTGGCGCGATTCCGCATGTCCGCGCCGCAGCTGGGACAGCGTCCGGGTGCCGTCGCGCTGACGACGACGGTCCCGCAGTCGAAACACTCGTATGTCGATTCCTCGCTCGGGTCGAGTTTGACGTCTTTCATGGTGGGGACGACGAGCGGTTCGGTCGAGCTGTCGCCGTGTATGAACAATATTAGGGATACTAGGTCAACGTGTCCGTCAGATACCTAGCCCCACCTCCGAAGGAGGGTTCACTATTCAACCCGCGGCGCCGACGGGAGCCCGACCTCGTCGAGGATCACCGCGAAGACCGTCCGCTGGACGCGTCGCACGTGGCGGTAGAACGCTGCCGGCGAGATTCCCAGCGTGTCGGCGATCTGCTCGCCGGAACGCTCGCGGGGTGACTCGAAGTACCCGCTGTAGTAGGCCATCTGGACGACCTCGAGCTGGCGGTCGGTCAGTCGCTCGAGCAGGCCGGCTCGCAGGTCCCGGGGCGCCGTCCGCTCGACGCTGCGCTTCGAGCGCAGTTCGACGTCCGCGAAGGCGCTCGAGACGACGTCGGTCCCTGCGGCAGGGTCGACGCTACTGGGAACGTCGACGACCAGCCGGGTGGTTTCGGGGGTGGCCTCGAGCCGGTGCAGGACCATCCCGTGGTCGGCGAGCCGCAGCGCCAGGAACGGTCGCGAGAACTCGAGCAACACCGTCGAACCGTCCTCGTCGCCGACGAGTTGAGCGCTCTCGACCGCGACGAGTTCGGTCGCAGCAGCCACGACGTCGGCTGCGGGAGCGCCGTCGACGGTGACGAACACCGCGACCGTCCCCTCGTGCTGGCGGACGCCGCCGTCGAACGAGAGCACGCAGTCGAGCCGGCGAGCGAGCCGCGCGAAGACGAACTCCTCGTCGGCGACGTCGAACTCGAGGCGGCTCCGCGAGTCCGACAGCAGCGCGCGCTTGCGCTCGACCGCGGCGATCGCGGAGGCGATCGTCTCGCCGAGCTCCGCAAGCACCGCACGGGTCGTGTTGTCGAACGCGTCGGGACGGTCGGCGTAGACGGTCAACACGCCGTAGGTAAACTCGTCGTAGGCCAGCGGCACCGCGACCACCGACTGGTAGTCCCGCGAGAGCGCGGCCCGCCGCCAGGGCTCGTCGTGAAGGTCGTCGACGACGTTCGGGACGACCGTCACCTCGCGGGTCGACGCCGTCCGCGCCGCGGGCTCGGCCGCGTCCGCAAGCGACAGCGAGACGCTGTCGAGGTACTCCCGTCCTCGCGCGCTCCCGTCGTGGGCGACCGACTCGAGGACGTCGCCGGCGGCGTCGACGGTGCCGATCCAGGCGAACGCGAACCGCTCGGCCGCGGTGAGTCGCTCACAGACCGCCCGCTCGATCTCTTCGCGGGTCTCGGCCCGGACCAGGGCGGCGTCGATCTCGCGGATGATCTCGTTCATCTGATTGAGACGCGTGAGCTGGCGGTTCCGGCGTTTGAGTTCGCGGTCGCGGTCCCGCAGGCGCCGTTCGCGCTCGACCCGATCGAGCGCGGCCTCGGCGGTCGCCCCGAGCAGCTCGGTCAGCTCCCGGGTCACCTCGTCGGCGGCGTCGACCTCGGGCGAGCCGACGAGAAAGACGCCGTGATCGCCCAGCGGCACGAAGCCGACGGTCCGCAGCTCCGTGGTCGGATCCGACAGCAGCGGCGACTCGCGAACGTCGGCGAAAAAGCGCGGTTCCCCCTCGAGAAAGACCTGTCCGGAGATGCTGTCGTCGTTTGCCCGTCTGGCCGGAAGCGGTCCGTGCAGTCGATCCATTCCGGGCGAGGACGCAACGGGTCGCAACACGTTCTCGTCGGTGTCGAACCGCAGGGCCGCGCTGGCCTCCAGATCGAGGACGTCGGTCGCGTCCGTGACGATGCGGTCGGCGATCTCGTGGTCGGTCTCGGCGTACAGTAGCTCGCGGGCGGTGCCGTGCAGCGCCGTCAGCGCCTCCTCGCGGCGCTTGCGCGTGGTGACGTCCCGGCAGCTGTAGAGGACGGTCCCGTCCTGGATCGACACCTCGCGGACGTTGACCAGCAGGGTGTGTTCCCGTCCGGCCTTGTCGGTTGCCGTACACTCGATGTTGGTCAGCACGCCCTCGGCGGCGAGCTCCTCGCGGTCGAACAGCCCCGGTCCCAACAGCTCGTCGATCGTTCCCATCTCGCGGATCTCGGCGTCGGTGTAGCCGAAGATGAAGTGGACGTTCGGACAGACGTAGGTGAACGCGCCCTCGTCGTCGGTGATGAGGACGGTGTCGGTCATGTGGTTGAGCGTCACCCGGTGGAGCTGCTCGGACTCGCGGAGCTCGGTCTCGAGGCGAACCCGCTCGGTGACGTCGACCGCGCGGGCCAGCAGCGAGCCGACGGCGCCGTCGGCGTCCCGGACGGGTCGGACCGTCACGTCGAGCGTTCGCGGCTTCGAATCGCGCTCCGCGTCGATGATCACCTCGAGCTCCCGATGGGCGATCGTTCCCGCCGCGGCCCGGTCGACCGCCTCGCGGATCGGTTCGGCGTCGGCCCCGTCCCACCAGGAAAGCGTCGGGAACGGGCGCCCCTCGAGTTCGGCCGCGGTCGTCCCGAGCGCCTCGCGCGCGACCGGGTTGGATCGGCAGATCCGGCCGTTGGGCTCGAGGATCCACGAGTAGGCGTCGGGGTCCGCGAAGATCGACTCGAACTGTCGGGCGCGCTCCCGCTCGGTTCGTTCGGCGTCCCCCGTCGCGAGCGCGCGCTCGATCGCCTCGCCGAGTTCGTCCAGCCGCCCGTCGGGGAGGTACTCGGTCGTGCCCGCGGCGACCGCGTCGCTCGCGAGCGCCTCGTCGCCCGACTCCGGGGCGAACACGACCGGCAGCGTCGGCTCGTGCTCCCGAACGCACTCGAGCAGCTCGAGGCCGGTTCCGTCCTCGAGCCTGCGGGCGGTGACAAGGCAGTCGACCCCGTCCCCGGAAAGCGCCTCGACTGCAGCGTCGACGCTCGCGGCCGTGCGAACGTCGTCCGTCTCGAGCTCGCCGACGCGGTTCGCGAGCCGGCTCGCGGCG
>JGI2924J29684_1077909_pt1 | contig 25179 bp, 21 predicted proteins | sample BenlonsequencITS_FD_29684 | JGI IMG/M metagenome (IMG submission 29684)
AACCCCTACCGCCAAATTCTTGAACACAACCACACCATATGTTGCAGGAACACCAGTCGGTGCGACCGCTTCATATTCAGCAACACGTATCCAAGGCGTGTCATATTTTGTCTGTGAAGAATTAATCCGCCATCCCGCATCTGAACTCGGATTGAATGGTCGTTTGGTCAATTTTGATAATTTAGAAGACATAAAATTGCTTTTTGTAGACAAAGAAAACGCAGATTGATCGTCACAGCACACATAATCTATAGGCTTGTTCTAGCGCTGTTATGTACTACCTATAAAGACACTATGCGCTTGTCCAATACTAAGGACGGTTGTGATTTTTATTTTAGGATTTCTTTATGTCCAAGCCCGTTTCTATCCCCGACACCCCCACCCCAAATGAAAAGCTGCCAGCGACTATACCTAGCGAAGACGCATTATCTTTTTTAGCACAGCGTCGTTCGACACCTATAAAATGCCTGTCTAGTCCCGGCCCATCTCTTCAGGACGTCAAAGCACTCCTCAAAATTGCATCTCGCGTACCCGACCACCGCAAACTTGAACCTTGGCGCTTTATTATCATTGAGGGCGATGCCCGTGTGCAATTGGGAGAAGAGCTAGCGCGCATAAAGCAAGATGAATGTCCTGATATCAGTGACGCCGACCTGACAATGGAAAAAGAGCGATTTCTAAGAACACCTATTTGCGTCGCCGTCATCTCCAGTCCGGACGTGAATCATAAAACGCCGGTTTGGGAACAGGAATTATCAGCCGGTGCCCTATGCATGAACCTGCTATTGGCAGCAAATGCTGCTGACTGGGCTGGAGCTTGGTTAACAGAATGGTGCGCATTTTCAGAAGCCTTCAACAAAGTCTTGAACATGTCGGCAGATGAAAAAATCGCAGGCTATATATATCTCGGTACGGCAATACAGCAGCCGCCAGAGCGTCCAAGACCTGATTTAGAATCAAAAATCACTTATTGGACAGTTAATTAATCAATGTGGATAGAATCCTCGTGTATTAACTTTTGATCTATAACGCAATTTGAGGCGTAATCATCCTGAAATGCGTACAAAATGCGAGCATAGCAGTCATTTTGACGCCTCAAAACTGAGCAAAGCAGCATATTTTCTCTGTCTTAAACTCTCTGTGATGGCGCAAAGCCTGCGTTGTTGTTTGTGTCAGATCAACAACGCCTTTCGCGTAGTTACCCCGTTCGTACCTTGAGCATATCATGTTCAAGGCAAATAATTTCGAATGTCTTTGCTATACACAAAGACCGCATATCTGAAGGGATAGTCCGATCATGCGCAACCTTTTTTCAGCCAGCGTTATCGCTCTTGCTGCCATCGCCACTACAGCTACAGCCACAGCTGAAGTAGAACTTTCTGGTAACGTTGCTTTGACAACAGACTATCACTGGCGCGGTGTGTCTCAGTCAAACCAAGATCTTGCTCTTCAAGGTGGGTTTGACCTAGCAACTGATGCTGGTTTCTACGCAGGTACATGGGCATCTACTATTGATTTCCTAGACGACACTGATTCAAACCTTGAAGTTGACTTCTATGCTGGTTACGGCGGCGAATTCGGTGAAGGTTTTGGTTTTGATGTTGGAGCAATCTACTACGCATACCCAGACAGTGACGATGGCGACCTAGACTTCTACGAAGTATATGCAGGTCTATCAAAAAGCATGGGTGTAGCTGATATTTCAGGTATGCTTTCATACGACCCAGACAATGAAACACTCTATGCGAATGCTGACCTAGGTGTTGCATTCTCTGACTCATTTGGTGCTAGCGTTGGTGTTGGTTCATACCTTGACGGTTTTGACGAGTACACAAACTACAACATCGGTGGAACATACTCTGTTTCTGGCTTCGACCTAGACCTTCGTTGGTATGACAACGATGCAGATGGTGCCGAAGACAACATCGTATTCACAATCGGTCGTTCTCTCTAAGGGGACTGACTGAACCGAAGAGCATTTCTTCGGGGGGAAACAAGAAAGACGTTGCCAATTGCGGCAGCGTCTTTTTTTGTATCAAAAATGCCCTTCTATTCACGTCATTTGGCTCATCAATCCCTATTATTCTAGTCAAATCAGCCCCTCAACACTAAATAATTAGTAAATTCTTGCCCATTAATACCAACAAGCAAAACAAATAGTTGGAATATCAGCTTTTATTAGTATATATTGCGGGGAAACTCATCAATGGGAGAACAATATGATCGTCGGCGTTCCAAAAGAAATCAAAGTCGAAGAATATCGCGTTGGTTTAACACCCGAAGCGGCTGCTGAACTGGTTCGACACGGTCATGACGTGATTGTCGAAACCAATGCTGGTGTCGGTATTGAAGCCTCAGATGATGACTATTTAGCTGTCGGTGCTCGCATTATCCCAACCGCAGAAGCTGTGTTTGAACAGGCTGAACTAATCGTCAAGGTTAAAGAGCCTCAAGCCGTCGAATGTGCGCGTCTAAAACCCCACCAAACACTCTTCACATATCTGCACCTTGCTGCTGACAAACCCCAAGCGGAAGCTTTGATGAAATCTGGCGCAACATGCATCGCCTATGAAACCGTTACAGACAAACAAGGCCGCCTCCCTCTCCTTATGCCAATGTCACAAGTGGCTGGCCGGATGGCAACACAAGCTGCCGCAACCGCACTTCAGCGCAGCGAACATGGTGGACGCGGCACACTTATGGGCGGCGTACCCGGCGTACGTCCTGCCAAAGTCATTATTCTCGGCGGCGGTGTATCAGGGACTCACGCAGCTGAAATGGCCATTGGAATGCGGGCCGACGTAACTGTTTTTGATCGTTATATGCCGCGCCTTGCAGAATTAGATGTTCAATTCGCTGGTGCCCTCAAAACAGCATACTCACTGCCGTCATATATAGAAAAAGCAGTGGCAGAAGCTGATGTCGTCATCGGCGCTGTTCTAATTCCGGGCGCGTCCGCACCTAAGCTGGTGACCAAAGCAATGCTAAAAACCATGAAGCCCGGTGCTGTCTTGATAGATATCGCGATAGACCAAGGCGGATGTTTTGAAACATCTCGCCCAACAACACACCAAAACCCGATTTTTGTTGAAGATGGCATATTGCATTATTGTGTTGCCAACATGCCCGGTGCAGTGCCACGCACATCTACATACGCACTCAACAATATGACGTTACCATTCACACTCGCACTCGCCAATAAAGGCACAAAACAAGCCCTAAATGACGACACTCACTTAGCAGAAGGGCTCAATGTAGCAGACAATTTCATTACATATGAAACAGTCGCAAACGACCTAAACCTTCCATACAAGAAGCCAGACTGGCTCAACTAAGAAACACTTTCCCCCCGAAACGTCGAATAGAAATGCCCTTCTGTGATTTCGATGTTCAACAAAGAAAAAGGCGATAGGTCACTACCGACCTATCGCCTTTTTTATATCTCTATCGAAGAAAAAAAACCTTAAAATTCAAGGTAATTATTCACCAAAACTCCCTGAATAGCCTGGAAACACAACAGCACTTTCAGCACCATCTTTTGAAACAGACGCCACACCAAACAGATAATTATCAATCACAACACCTTTTAAAGTATAATTATCCACATTGCCGACAAATTTGGACCATTGCCATTGAGATTGATCCGTTAACCGCCAATACACTTTATACCCTGCCAAATTCGCAGCTTCATCACCAATTGCTTGATCCCAACTTAATGTCGTATCTGGCTGAACTGCGCCTTCCACCTTAACATTGCTTGGGAAAGGCGGTGCAGCCGCCAAATTCGCAAGGGTTGCAATATTCAGACTGGTCAATTTCGCTGCATAATCAAAATCTACGCCCTCAACCACATCCCCATATTCAATGCCGTCTTCAACGCGTAAATCCTGATGTTGGCGGTTATAGTTTTCGTGTGTTTCCATTATCCGCACACCAGGAATTCTGAAATCATTGAACGGACGGTGATGTCCCCCGCGACCAAACCGGTCGAGGCGATAAATCATCATCACATCCAAATTCGGAATGAAAAGATCAGCCATTTTATCGACATAACGCGCCAAATTCCGGGAGGCAGAATCCACTTCGCCGCCTCTAAAGCGTCGGTATCTGGCTTCCTCAGCAGTCTCATCGACTAATGTGCCTTCAGAAAAAACCCGCGCCGTGGAATTATCGATAACGCCGTCGACACCTTCAATATTGCCGATCATGTCATTGTTCAAAATCGCTTTGACTTTCCAGCCATTTTCGATGGCATATTCAGCCAATATCTTGCCGCCAAATAATCCCTGCTCTTCCCCTGAAAGTCCTGCATAAACGACAGTTCCAGCAAACTCATGCTGACACATCACGCGGGCTGCTTCCATCGTCCCTGCCATTCCCGAAGCATTATCATTAGCGCCCGGACTATCATCCGTAAAATTCATCACGTCAGATATGCGGCTATCAATATCTCCAGACATTATGACCACACGATCAGGGTCAGTTACGCCGCGCTGAATCGCAACAACATTCACGATTTCGGTATCTTCTGGGATTCGAAAATCAGGACGCACAATGTCTGATACAGTCACAACTTCCAGCTCTTGTTTACATCCTTTGGAAATTGTCTTGAACTCTTCTTCTATCCAGCGCCGCGCTGCGCCAATACCGCGCGTTTCGCTCTTTGTATCTGATAGAGTGTGACGCGTCCCAAAACCGGCAAGTTTGCGAATATCATGCTCAATACGCTCAGCAGATGTTGTAGCCACCATATCATGTGTCGCGACATATTCAGCCGCAGGCACAACGCTTTTCTCTTGATTATTTTCTGGCGCTGCAAACACGTGACTTGGCAGCAGAACTCCCATTAAAAGAACTGGTAATATCCGCATGAATGTCTCCCTAATTACAGAAACCAAACTTGCAGAGAATTTTTAATGAATAAAGCCTGCAGCAACAAAATATTGCCTAAACTAGCCCATTCAAAACCAAAACATGCAGAATTACGAGAAAACTACCAGCTTCCACCCAGTGCCAAATTCAACTTCACCCATTGCGACAAACGTAATTGTTGCACATTGACCAGATTAGCATCGGCTTGGAAAACGCGTTGCTGAATGGTTAGCACATCAATCAAAGATGTTTCGCCTTCATTATAGCGAAGATTGGCAATGCGAAGCGCTTCTTCAGCTTTATCAGCAGACTCTCTAAGCGCCGCCACTCTTTGCTTCAACACAACGTTCTGATCAAGCGCTTCTTCCACTTCGCTAAACGCATCTAGCGCAGTTTGCCCATACACAGCTATTGCTTGTTTTTGTTCAGCACTAGCCTGAAGAATTTCAGCTTCATTTCGGCCACCGTCAATCAACGGTGCAGCGATACTTGTCACAGCCTGCCAAGCGACATTGGCAGGATTTAAAATGTCAGCCAAATCAGAAGATGCTCCATCCACACTTCCTATCAAACTAATGGATGGAAGATTAGCAACTTTCGCCATATGCAAGCTCTCAAAACTCGCCGCAACATTTCGTTCTGCTGCGATGATATCTGGGCGCCGCTCCAGCAAATCAGATGGCGTTCCAGCAGGCGGCAATTCAGGCACTGACGGCAGCCCTTTAATTATATCCAAATCAGCAGCAGGATAGCGCCCCAAAACCACTTCAAGCGCTCTCATCGCGCTTCGTTGCGCACCTTGCGCCGCAATCAAAGATGCCTGCGTGCTTGCTAAATCTGATTTCGCGAGGGCCAAATCTTGAGAAGACGCTAGCCCCGCTTCATATTGTACATCTACAATTCGTGTCGTCTCAGTCAAAGCTTTAAGCGATTTTGCAGTCACATCAGCTTGCAGCCCAGCTTCGATCGTCAAAAAATAAGCCTGCGCCACAGCTGCTGCTAAAGAATATTGAGAATAAGTGTAATCAGCTTGGGTTGCTTGCGCCCCGAGAGTGGCCGCGTTCACGCCTGCTTGAATTCGTCCCCAAAGATCAACTTCCCAAGCCGCAGTCAATTCTGTTCCTAAAGCTGCCACCGATGCACCATCCAGAGCACCGCCACCGCCACCGCTCGCACCAATATTGACCATTGGAGATAAACCAGCACCGGCTTGTCCAGCCAAAGCCCAAGATCTTTCGACACCTGCAGCTGCCGCTTCTAAATTCTTATTGTTTGCAATTGCCTCATCAACAAGCGCGGTTAAAGTTGGATCATTGAGCTTTTCAAGCCACCCCATCTCCACTTCACCCACACGCGCAGCAACACCCGCCCAGCTATCATCTAATTGGGGTATACTTGTACGAGTCGCCATGCTCACGTCTTCTGCCGATGTCATTGACGCACAACCGCTCAAAGTCAAAGTCGAGAGCACAAGCATTAGCGGTGCAGATAGTGCGTGATGTTTCATGCTGTCGCATCCTGTTCAGGCAATGAAGTTTCTATAGGCTTACTAACTTCATTTTTGTGAATTCCAAACATCAACGCATATAACGATGGCGTTACCAACAATGTAATCAACGTTGCGAAAGTTAAACCAAATACCAGAACAACAGTCATGGACCTAAAAAAAGCATCAAAATAAAGCGGTAGCACACCCAAAACGGTCGTAAATGCCCCCATCGTCACAGGCCGCAAACGACTTGCCGACGAATTTAACAAAGCCTCATATCGAGGCATTCCGTCCGCAATATTGTTGTCAATGCTATCAACAAGAACCAATGAGTTCTGTATCAATAATCCCGATAATGAGAGCAAGCCAAGAATACCCATAAACTCAAGCGGAGTCTGGGTGATAACAAGACCGACAACAACGCCCACTATCGCCAAAGGTACAGCAAACCAGATAATCAGAGGTTGGCGCACTGAATTGAACAAAAAGACCACGACCAACACCATTGCCAGCAATCCTAGCGGCAATGTGCTGGCTAGCTTTCCTTGAGCATCCGAAGAATCCCCATATTCACCTTTCCACTCTAGATGATACCCTTCAGGCAATTCGATTGCTTCAATCTGCGGCCGCAATCTTTCAAACAAATCCGCAGTCAATACACCAAGACCTGGATCGGTCTGTGCTGTAATTGTAAGTGCGCGATCAATCCTCAGCAAATTTGCGTCTCTCCATGTGAGCCTCATATTTTCGAGCACCTGTGCCAATGGCACGGATTGCTGAGAGTTCGCCCCCAACACTTGCAGGGATGCGATGCTCCAAGGCCCAATGCGTTCAGCTTCTGGCGCGCGCGAAATAATCTTTATCAAATCATCGCCTTCACGAAGAATGCCGCGTTCACGACCAGAGAAATTCTCCTCTAATGCCTGTGTGATATCCAAACGGGTAATACCTGCGCGCTCACCCTTTGTTTGCGAATAGATTGGCTCAATAATCGGTAATTGACGTCGCCAATCATCTTTCACCATGATTGCGTCAGGATCATTTGCCATAATTTCTTTGGCCTCATTGGCAAGACGCCTCAAAACACTCGCTTCGGGACCCGTAAACTGAGCTTCAATTTTAGAGCCGCCTCCCGGACCAAGCAGGAATTTCCATGCTTTTGTCTGACCATCGGGAAAATTCTGAACTGCAAAATTTTGAATTTGCGCGATCAATCCGTCATTTAATTCGTATTTTGAAGTTTGAATTAACAGCTGCCCCACAGACCCATTTGCTTCAGCTGGCTGATAGACCAACATATAGCGCAGCGTGCCTCCGCCAACGATTGTCTGAACTTGCTCCACGCCTTCCAAGCCGCGCACAAAATCTTCCATCCGCTTCATATCTTGGTTGGTTCGCTCAATATCTGTGCCTTCGGGTAAATAATAATCCACAACGATCTGCGGCGATGTTGACGAAGGAAAAAAGCCATCTTTAACGAACTGAAAGCCCCAAACCGATAGACAAAAAACACCAATCGTAACTATTATAACTAGCCGTTTTGCCTGCAGAACCGCATTGATCAGCTTCTTATAAATTTTATAAAAACCATGCTCTTCTTCATTCTGAGAATCTTGCGCTGCTTTAGGCTGCCCTTCAGGGAACATCCAGTAACAAAGCAAGGGGGTGAAGGTGAAGGCAAAAACCCAACTCAATCCCAACGCAATCATAACCACCCAGAAAAGATCGCCCGTATATTCGCCAACTTCACCGGGAGAAAATCCAATTGGCGCAAAGGCGATAATTCCTACCAATGTCCCGCCTAAAAGCGGTTTCATATTCTTTTGTGCAACGTCTTTGGCGATATCTAGTTTTTTGCGCCCTTCATGGATGCCGACCAGTATTCCATCTGTGATCACCACACCATTATCGACCAGCATACCCAGCGAAATCACCAAAGCGCCCAGTGAAATGCGGTGCATTGGAATGCCCGCAATCCACATAATCAGCAGTGTTGCCGCCATAGTGATCAACACCGTCATTCCCATGACAAGGCCCGAACGATATCCCATAAAAATTAGAAGCGTCATGAACACAATGACCAGCGCTGCCACCACATTCCATGCAAAATTGACAATCGCCTCATCGACCACTTTGCCTTGGTGATAAAACTCATGAAGCTCCATCCCAACGGGGCGCAGATTTTCTATTTCCGCAAGGCGCGCATCAATGGCTTGCCCGAGCTTAACAACATTCGCCCCAGAAACATTTGAAATACCAATCGCTAAAGCGGGCTGCCCGTCATGCCGAATATATAAACCGGTCGGTTCTTTATATCCCCGCACAACATTCGCCACTGCCCCTAAATTGGTAATTGAGCCATTGCCGCTATTATTGACGATGACATTCTCAATGGCTTCAACAGAATTGATTTCTCCACTCAGGCGCAGAACCACCCGTTCCGACCCCAAGACTATATCTCCCGAAGAAGACACCGTATTCTGCTGCGAAAGCGTTGCGTAAACAGCATTCAAAGAAACACCCAAGGCCGCCGCTCGTGCACGCGAAACCTCAACATATATAACTTCTTCTTGCTCGCCTGTGACGGCAACTTTCGCTACGCCGTCTACCCGTAGCAATTCTTTACGCAATGTCTTGGCATAAGAGACCAATTCTGCAGGCGTATACCCTTCTCCCGTCAGAAGGTAATAGACACCATAAACATCACCAAAATCATCATTAACTTGCGTAGGTTGCGCGCCCGGTGGCAGGCTATTTTGAGCATCCGAAATCTTGTTCCGAACCTTGGTCCAAATTAGTTTCAACTCTTCTTTGCTGGTTGAATCCTTAAAACGAATTTCAACAGAAATATCTGACAATCCAGCAGACGAGCGCGATTCAACAGTCTCCACTTCTGCCAATTGCTGCAAAGCAGATTCAAGCGGCTCAGTGACTTCATCCAACACTTCCTGAGGACTAGCCCCAGGATATTGCGTGATCACTTTAGCAACCCTGATGGTAAATTCAGGATCTTCAAAACGCGCCATATTTTCAAATGCCAACCATCCACCGATTAAAGCAATGAGCATGAAAATGGAGCATATAAGTGGATTTTTAATCGATAGGACTGCGCTGTTCATAATGCTTGTCCTATTCCGGTTTCCATTCACGCACGGTCATGCCTTCATGAAAGAAAGATACGCCTGCTGTGATGATTGTTTCTCCGCCTTCCAATCCATCCGTCACGGCGATATACACACCCGCTTCGGAAGCAAGTTCTACTTTTCGCTTTGAAATCGTGTTGGTTTCTGCATCGACAACCCAGACATATCTGGCATCTCCCTCAGCCAAAATAGATGATAATGGAACAGCAATCCCTTTGCCCACCACATCCGATGCGCCATTGACGCTAATGCTAGAAAAAATAGTTGCCGTCATACCCGGCAAAGTCACCAGATTATCAGGCGCGATAAAAGTCGCTCGCACTTCATAAGTCTGAGATGATGCATCAACTTGACCAGATGCCTCTTTAAAAACCGCCGGTATCTTCACCTCGGGTTGAGCATCCAGAATCACATAGGTATCGAGGATTTTCAATTGCGGGCGACGCGCCATAATTGTGCTCGGCAGATTAAAAACAACTTCTACAGCTTCGCTCTGAATAGAAACGATTGGCTCTTTTGCCTGAACGTTCTGGTACTGCTCTCCCCAAACTTTTGAAATATGCCCACTAAATGGGGCTTTCATAACAGTATCACTCAAAGCTTTTTCTGCTGTATCTAGAGCTGCTTTCGCGACATCTCTCTGGGTACGACGCGAATCCAAAATACTTTTGGAAATAGCATCTTGATCAAATAAACGTTCAGCCCGCGCAAATTCCGCTTCGGCATTTTCATACTGCGCTTTGGCTTGAGATAGATTATTGCGCACATCCCTTTGATCAAGGCGCGCAATAATCTCACCCCTCTCCACTTCCTGACTTTCTAAAACCTTAAGCTCACTTATCTGACCGCCAATTTGAAAGGTTAGCTGCGCTGTTTGAGTGGCTTCAACAATTGCAGGAAATGAAAACTCTCTCTGATCAGAAGAAGATTCAACCACTTCCAATTTCGCGGGTCTCACAATCTTTTTTGCAACAGGCTCATTCTTGTCCGAACATCCTGACACACATGCCGCCAGCACAAGGCCAACCCAAAGCGGTAGTAGAAGTCTCATATATTCACCTATGCATTCATTAGACCGTTGCGAAAATGATTTGTACGATCACACTAACTTGAATTTGAAACACAATTACGAAAACAAAGAAACGCTTACCAAAGGACAGCCCAGTTTAGAAAAAACGTTCTTGAAACCAGATAATGGAAGGATAAGCCGCAATCCACACCCAGAAGAAGCGATTAAGCCCAAACAAACAAGCATTAGAAAAATGAAATGCCGCCGCAATGCCCAGCCCCATATAAAGGCTATACTGAGTCAATAAAGTTAAAGGGAATACTAGCTCAAACAACATCACTGCCCAAGACATATAAAACAAATTTTGAGGCCGCTGCGCCCACCCGCGCAGGCTTAAACTCACTGGATAGGCAGAGAATGCAAACACATCCTGTAGCGCCTGCCCACGCCGCCATTCTGGATTGACCACCTTCACCCATCCCGCCATAAAATAAGACAAAACAAGCTGTATTCCCAAATAGCCAAAAGCCAGTTCTTTCAGCTGCAAGGTCGGCATAAAATGCGCCAATGTCAGACAAAACAGGATAAGCAATCCCATCCGGTCGCTGCCGCCATTATATGGCCCCTGAAAACGCTGCAACATCAGCATTGATATTACAACAAGCGCCAACAAAACCCATTGGCTCTGTAGGCCAACCATTAGTATGACGCTAAAAATAAGCCTTAGCCCAAACAATATCCTATCATTTTGATGGCTCTTTAAATGCTCAAGGCTCTGCTGGACAAACGCAAACCCCAGCAAAATTTCGGTCCACCTTAGCGCCAGCTCCAAACTCATGCCGCTCCGCCTTTATCCAATGGACGAATTGCAGAACGAAATGTCTCTTCACGCACAAGGTCGCTCAATTCTCTATGAACAGACATCAAGCGAAATTGCACAAAGCATTTTGTGCTTTCCAAGCAATCCGTAAGCGCAATATCAGCAAAGACTCGATCAAAGATTTCATCTTCACTATGCTGGGTCGGGTTAGCAAGTAGCCGTTCAGAACAACTCACCAGAAACAGAGTTTCATTCCAAACCGGATTCCACAGAATCCGTCTTAGCATGGTCAAAAAAGAGATTGTCTTAGGTCGCGGCCGCAATTCTACCCATGCAATTGGCGCTTCTTCACCATCTGTCAATAACGCGTATTCAATACGCGGCGACGGCGCGATCGCATCAAAAAAACGCCAAGATGGAATAATAACAGGCAAGACCAATTTGAGCGTGTTTCGCATCACATCAGCAATCAAAAAGGCAAGAATCAACCATGCTCGATTTCCATACAAATCCCCCAACAAATCAAGCCCTACCGCCAAAACGTATAAGAAATTGATCAATCAAAGGAATATGAATGGTACGGACGGCCGGAATCGAAACATATGCTCAACAATTTGATTTATTTGATTATTTATCAAATGAAAATTTCATATACCAACAAATATACCAACACTTTGTTTTGTGATGCGAGGTTGTTTAGAGAAGATTATAGCTTTCGAAGACAGGCTTTTTTTGAATCGTACACATAGTTTCCAATCGTCCCATCGGTAAACTTCTCTATGACTTCATCAATTACAAATAAAGGGACAAGGAACCACTCTCTTGGTTCTATTGGAAAACCAAATCGATCTTTAACATCGACATCCAAACAAGCAGACCCAAAAACCTTATGTAGAAGATTCTCAAATTTAGAACGATTGATATTAAAAAGATTATATGTTGCTACTACCTCAACATCAGCCATCAAATAGGTTGCTTGTTTCGATGCATTTGCAATACGGCGTTCTACAGTTCCTCCAGTAACCCCAATCTTATGCAATACATCACGATTAGAATTCACCCATGGGTGATCAGACTTACTTCGCAGTACGTACACAGTCCCGCTCGCAAGATCATCGTCCTCTGCTTCCTCTGAAAAAAGAGGGCCAGCGCCTGGGCTTGATACTAATCGGCTCGCTTCATCCTTATACATTGCTCTTATCAGTGAACGAAGCAAAATATCGCTCTCTGTACCATTAGAATAGATAACGCGTAACCGCGCATCTGACTCACCGTTTGGCGCTTGAATAACATCACCAATTTCTGCGATATAAGCTATTTGACCATCAACTATGATAAACTGATTTTGTTTAATATCAGTCTTGGAAAAGCCAGCATCTTTCCTGAAACGAATTGTTTTTCGTACACCATTTTCTAAGTCAGTTTTTAAAGCTGCAAACTTTGGTTCAAACTCTTCGAAATTCTCACAAAGATCACGGTTAGCGATTTCTTCAGCTGCTTTAATTTGAGCTACCGAACGAACATGTTTTAGTTCAGTTATAGAACCAGTTTCTTGCTCCACACCTAACTCACGCAGTAATGCCTCATCGTCCATTTCACCGATTAACGAAGTGCTAGTTTCTATTTGTCGCAAAAGCCCTTGACGGTCTAATCCTTCAACTAATTCGTGACACTCTGGTTGCGCTCTAATTTGATCTAAACGTGAAGCATATAGACGTTCAAATATGTCTTTGTCCTCGCCATGTTGGGGAAGACGCCCCGTTTCATCTACAAATCGTTGTATTTCTTCAAACCCAGCAATGATACGTTCTTCTCGAGGTGATCTACTTGTTGCTTTCTTAGTTTCAACTTCAACACCAAGCTCGGCAAGTAAAGCATCATCTTCAGGAGAAAATTCTTTAACCATCGCTAGCCTCTGCTTTCATTCGCGCTAAAAAGGCAACGCCCTCTGCCATTCTTTTTTCCCAGGCATCTTGCGAGGTAATCGACGGTAAACGCCCTCTTTCTTGTTTGAATAATAATGCACGCTTTGCAAGATCACGCGCTTCATCTGGAGAAAGCTTAATCTGCTTACCTGACATAATCGCTTTAACTTGCTTTAGACGTTCCTCATCCATTGTTTTAGAAAGGATTGAATAAGCCTCTGAGAAAGGGTTTATCCGGTCGATCAAATCAATATCAAGCTCAGTGACGTCTGTAACGTACTTTCTAACACCATCTACAAACGCTGTATTTACATTTGGCTCACTACCTTCACCTTGATTGGCAACGCGTTTAGCTTCTTGAGTAATATTCAGAGCAGCAATAGCACGTTGACGAACAGCTTCTTGGTCATTGGCGTCAAGTTCTGGATAGCGGTCCTTTACTATCTTACCCATGCGCACCTGCGTTAGCTCTTCTGGAATAAGTTCATCATCAAACAACCCTCGCTCAATAGTCTTCTTATCTTGTGCAAACGCAGTAATGACTTCGTTTAAGTCCTCATTGCAAATCCGCTTTGCTTCTTTTGAGGTCGGCTCTTTTAGCCCTTTAATCTCAATATCAAATTGGCCGCGTTCTTCACTGAATCCTACATTGCACTTGTTAGGATTGTATCCAGCTTCGCCATAGTCAAAATTAGCTTGCGCACCGCTAGTTGGGTTCTTAGGCGTAAAATTAAATCGTGGTGCCAAAACTTGCTCCATAAGCAAGCTAGCCGCAATCGCTTTCAATGTATTGTTTACAGCCTCTGTCACCGCCTCTTCAGACGCATCAGGCTCAGCAATGAGGTTTGTGAAGCGGGCTTTGGTTTTACCTTTAGCATCACGGGTTGCGCGCCCAATAATTTGCACGATTTCGGTTAAACTTGAACGATAACCAATGGTGAGAGCATGTTCACACCAAATCCAGTCAAACCCTTCCTTAGCCATGCCTAGCGCAATAATTATATCGACATGATCGCGATTATTCTTTTCAGCGGGGTCCTTCAGAGACGCCGATACTTTGTCTCGCTTTGCTGGGTCATCTTCTACTAAATCCGCTATCCGCAGCAACTTTCCATTTTCAGCCTCAACTAGATGAAAGCCTGTCTCTGGGTCGATGCCCTTCCAACTGCCCTCTTTTCCGCCAGCGAGTGCATCGAGAATATGATCAACCTCAATATTTTTACCAAGCTTGGTACTTTCTCGGGAATTAACGCTTGGAATATGAATGATTGTCTTTTCATTCGGATCCAACACTTTCATGATGTCATCAGCATAGGCATCAGAATAGAAAAAATAACCGATATCTAAACTTTTGAGATACTCATAGCCATTCAATTGCTCGTAATAAGTATAGACGACCTTCTCAAACTTGGCTTCATCTTCTGGCAATAAAACAGCATCTGCATCACCGCGAAAATAAGAACCAGTCATAGCAACAATATGCACTTTATCGCGCGCCATAAAATCAATTAAGTGCGCACCAAGCTTATTGTCTGGATTGGCGGAAACATGATGAAACTCATCAACAGCAATCAAACGATCATCAAATGCTTCAACGCCCAAACGGTCGACCGCAAACCGAAATGTAGCGTGCGTACACACCAATATTTTCGAGTCACTATCTAAGAATTTTCCAACGGCTCCAACCTTACCATCGTCACCTCCTGGCGCATTACACAAATTCCATTGAGGCTCGACTTCCCAATCTGCCCAAAAGCCAAATTTGCTCAAAGGCTCATCATTGAAACTAGAGCCAATAGATTTTTCAGGCACCACAATAAGCGCTTGTTTCACACCTTGATTGTGTAGCTTGTCCAACGCGACAAACATAAGCGCACGGCTTTTACCAGAAGCAGGTGGAGATTTGATAAGAAGGTATTGCTCACCACGTTTTTCAAATGCCTGTTCCTGCATTGGGCGCATACCCAATTCATTGGACTTTTTGGAGCTACCATTTTGTGCATAGTTTACGGAAACGGAGGGTACAGAATTATTACACACCATACTATTTCTGTTCCCCTTTTTTATTATCAATCAAATAAACATCTTCTGAAGTCCGTTTTATCGACCTCTTAAAATCCATATTATTCAAAGCTTCAAGCTGCCAAGCAGCAAGTTTTTGAAGCGCCTCAAAACGCGTTTTTTTATCTGCCCCTTCTCGGATCATCTCAGCGTTTTTACTTTCAAGGTTTGCTATCACATTAAGCTCGTTGATGCTGGCTGAGTCCCTTACATTTTCTTTTGCCTTTGCACGTTCTGGATTGAGTTCCCTCCACTCTTTAGCCGTACAACCAAAGACAGCAGCATTGAGAAAATCTGCCTCTTCAGCATATTCTAAATTTTTGTTCCAGAAACGCTTTGAACTTGGAAGAACATAATCTTTTATGGCGTCAGTATGCAGACGGTAATTTGTTTTGCTCAGTGTACGCTTAACATTCCATTCTAAGTTATGATCATTGTTCTCTATTTCTTTGAGACGCTGATATTCTTTAATAAGATAGAGTTTAAACGCAGGGCTAAGCCATGTCCCAAATTCAAACGCAATATCCTTGTGCGCATATGTTCCGCCATTCCGACCAGATTTAGATAAGATGCCAACAGCTTTCGTGGCATCAACCCATTTTTTGGGGGTGAGCGTAAAGCTGTTCAAACCGGCTTCTTTTCTAAAGGTGTCGAATTCGACACCTTTAAATTCGGGGTTATTCATAGCCTCCCATAACCCCAAAAACTCAACAGTATTACGATTTCTCATCCAATTTTTGATATGGTCTGCGCCTTCTTCGCCACGAACCATATCCGTTAAAGAAATATAATCCTCACCCTCAACATCATGCATGCTGATATTCTTATCTTGAACGGTGAGATTCTTCTTCCGTTTGAATAACATTGAGGCTCCTTATAATTCTCTGTTTTTTGTCATTTTGGTGTAGAGTTCGAAGAGTTTTTCGAGGCGTTCTGTGTCGTTTTTGAAGCGGCGGCCTATATAGATGCGCTCTAGGACTTCGTCATTGCGTACATGGGCTAAACGGAGGTTTTCGGGCATGTCATCGGGCTTGTATAGGTCTGCGATAGTGGCAGGGAAATGCGCCTCGCGGGCCAGCAGGATATCCTCGGCGCAGCGTGTCAGGTCGGCTTTGTTTTTCTCGGTCAGTTTGGGGACGGGAAAGGTGTTCCAGCCAAGGGTATTGGAATAGCTGAAGTCGGTGCGCATTCGGACGCAGATCGTGCCGATCCAGACCCAATGCAAGCGCGAGGCAATCAGCGCCATGTTCCAGAGCGGGGCGTCGTAGAGGGCGAAAAGTTTATTTGTAACTGTTTGGTCATTGCCCAGAAGCCCGCAAGGCAAATATGGGCGATTTTCGGATGAAATCGCAGCAATACCAATGGTGTGCTTTTTGCCGATATTCATCTCACGCATCTGGTGCGCGCGCTTGGCCATCTCATTTGCGCTTTTGTCGCGGCTGGCGATGCGCATTGTTCGGACGCCTTCGATACGAGAGGATATGCTTGGAATGGCTTGTGCTTCTTCAAGGTGCTTGTCTTTAATCCACAGGCAATAGCGTTCTTTGCCTTGGATAAATTCAGCAGACCCATATATGCGACGAATGAATCGGGCTTTTTGATCAGGCGTCAAATCCAGCGCTTCAACTTCGTCAGAACTCAAAAGCAGGTTGCCGCCGTCAACTGGCTTATTGCCAAAACTCATTTCGGCACAACCGTTCAATGGTTTGCTTGCTTTTTGAACCGTAACATCAGGCGCAGCGACCAAATAAGCATTGATGTTCTCCACCTCTTTCATCACCGCCTCACCATCGGCATTCAGGCTATAAAGCCTGCGCATTTGGTTCGACATGTTCGATACGGCAATAATTGCCACGGTCACGCCTGCATTGTGACTGGCAAGGTTGGCCCATTTGAACGAGGTATGGGCAAAGTTGATATAATGCCCTGACGCAAAGATTGCGGGCCACAGGATCGGGACTTGTTGGCCCTGACAAATTGAATTGGTGGACACGAAAGCGGCGGTGCAATCGGCATGTTGACCAAAATCGGCGGCTTTCATGAACCAACCTGCCACATAGTCCAGCGATTTCCAGCTTTGTACCCGACCGTCAAAGATCGCCTTCAGATCGCTTTTTTGTGCCGTGCTTTGCCATGTGGAGCCCAGATAAGGTGGGTTGCCGCATATATAAATCTCGCCGCCTTCATTTTCAAAATTGATCTCAGCTTGCTCTAATGGCGTTTCGAATAAATCATTCGAAGTTAGCTTTACACCGCCGCCGCCAACATCCATCAAGCTTAACCAATCCAAGCGCAGAGCATTGCCGCATGTAATCCAGTTTTGCGTATCAAGCGGCAATAATTCAGCAAGTGCTTCTTTTTGTCCGCGATAGGTCACGTCACACTGATATTCGGCAATGATAAGCGCTAAGCGAGCGACCTCGGCAGAGAAATGTCTAAGCTCTATTCCCCGAAAATTGGTGATAGGAATATCAGTCTTGCGATCATTTTCTTTGCGGCGTCTATTTATCTCAGCTTCAATTTCCCGCATCTGCTTATAGGCAATCACAAGAAAATTCCCAGATCCACACGCCGGATCAAACACGCGAATTTTTGCCATGCGCTTGCGCAAATTAAGCAGCTTTATGGGGCTATCGCCTGCCTCTTCTAGCTTTGCTCTCAAATCATCCAAGAATAGCGGATTTAGCACTTTAAGAATATTGGGCACGCTCGTGTAATGCATGCCCAATGCGCCGCGCTCTTCATCATCAGCAACGGCCTGGATCATTGATCCAAAGATATCAGGATTGATTTTCTGCCAATCCAGATTTCCGATGTGAATAAGATAGGTTCGTGCAATCTTGCTGAAAGTTGGCGTATCGACACTGCCTGAAAATAGCCCCCCATTTACATAGGGAAAGGCATCCGCCCAACGCGGAAGATTTGCATTTTCTCTGTTAGCAATCTTTGTGTTCATCGCACGGAAAATTTCACCAATTACTTCATGCGTATTGGATGAATCTCGCGCGCTCATTTGCTCTACGGTTGCTGTAAATAAATCTTTGCCATTGAAGATATCAGTATCCTCGGCAAAGAAACAGAATATGAGCCGTGCCATGAAATGGTTTAGATCATCGCGGCGCTCTTGTGTTCCCCACTCTGGGTTTTCTTCAAGCAGTTTGACATAAAGCTTATTGAGTCGGCTTGTTGCCTTAATGTCGAATGAGTTTTCGCGGATTTGCTTGACGGTAGAGATACCAGCCAATGATAAGAAGAAACCAAAATGATCCGGGAATTGGGTGTACTCACACGCAATGGTTTCGCCTGATATCAATTCTTCAGATTGGAATTCTTTGCCGTCCGTTGCCAATATGAATTTTGCTTTGGCCTTGGACGTCGCGTCACTATCCTTGAGCGCTTTAAAGGTAGTAGAGACCTCACCTTCATTAGCAACCTTGATATGGATATGATTGCTTTGAAGTACACCGCCGATATCAGACTTGTTTGTCGCGCCCTTGCGCAGTCTCTCAATCGTTGTCTTCTTATTGCCAAATGCTTCTAAGAACGCAAAGGGAAACTCATAAGCATCGAAGTCTTGCTCAGCCAGGGCAGATATAGCTTCTTCAATTTCAATGGCGTTCATACGAGTTTATCCCCCTAAGATAAGGATATCGAAATAAGCGCAATCGACGCGAGTCGGCTAGTCTCAATCAAGAGTATTTATGCATTCGAGACATCAAAGCCAAATTCATCCGCTTTTCAGCTTCATAATAGACCCGTTCATAACGTTGATAGGTCTTCCAGTGCATGCCTTTAGGTTTGTTAGGAAACGGATATACAAAGCCTGCCTCACCGCCCAATTTGTCCTTTAAGGTTTCGGCGGTTGAAAGGTTGGGAATTCGAATAAACTCATACTGGCTTGGATAGGTTAGCTCATAGCATTTTCTGCATCTAAAGAGTTTAGCGCCATACAGCACACGGCACCGCCGTTGGCATGATTTGCACACAATCCACATACGCTCATTGCCAAAGTGTTGAGGTGTGAAGGCAAGCTCAAAGCGTTCATCTATGGTTTGCTTATTGTCACCCGAACCATACGCATAAGAGAGGCGCATTGAAGATGGTGACAAGTGATAATTGATACTACCCGTCTTTTGATCGCCTCTAGTCCAAGTTACGGCCCCAGAACGATAGCGTGCAAACCAACCTTTCTTGAAGGTCGCTAGGTCCAGCTTGTGCAACTCGTCTGTCTTGTTTGCCCAACGGTTGTTATTCCCAGACCCTAAACCGCCCATATCTTCAATTCCTTTTTCGCAATCATGTGCAAAGTGGATGCTAACACATCATAAAACCTTAACTTGGTGTAGCTGTACCTATAGTTCTGTAGGCGTGTGCTTCTATATTTTTCCATTTGTTAGAAACACAATATAACACACTGAAACAAAATGATTTAATCTAATTTTCGTGCAAATCTAGATAACTATTAATTCAATCAACCAGAAGGCCTATCTTGGTTAGATAGCACCCCTAATTCGATTATTGGACAGGCCTAATTCGCTGATTTAACCATTCTGCCATTGCTGATATGGGCCTGCTACACGGCTACCATTTGGGGCAATACACAATATCTTATAAACACCGCCCGCTTGCCCTGTTGGGCCAGGTAAAAGTCCAATTCTTTCAATCCACCCTCTCTCCTCAAGTCCTGCTATTGCAGCTCTAGCTGCCGTGTGTCCTGCGCGATATCTTTTGCTGATTTGAGTGTTGGTCAATCTTACTTCGTTGCCGACAACTTTAGAAAAGTCCATCAACACATCTTGCAATATTGTCCTCTGCAGAGGTGAAAGCGTTTTAAAAGAGTCCAAATGCCGCCACTCTGAATAAAAACGGGCATGGGCTGCATTCCCATTTAAATATATTAGCTTATTGCCCGCCTCACGAATGGGGACAATATCAGCACTCATTTTTGGCCTCATACAAAGCGCGTATCTCGTCTGCTTTCCAAACAGTGACGCGACTTCCTAGTTTTCGGGGTTTGGGGAAGCGACCATCTTTCACCCCAGCCCACCAAGTCGATTTAGACACTGGAATAGGGCCATAAGGCGCGATGATTTGCTTTAGGCGTACAAAGCCTGTCTCAGGGAATTCGTATGGGTCGTACATTGGCTGTCTCCGTATTAGTTGATACGTCAACATCCCAATTTGTGTAGCTACAGAATAGAGGGGGTAGTTACAGAAATACCGCCCTAGGTTTTAAGCTATAATTGGCTAGGTTATTTATAACAACTACAACCATAAAATTCTCAAAATTCATTATTGAACTGATTTAAAACGGAATTTCACCATCTAAGTCAGCAGAAAAATCCTCCCTTGGTCCTTCTATTTTAGGTACCGGTATCTCCTCAATCACTTTTGGAGCACCTCCAATTAGAGACCAATTCGCGATTTTTGCTATCTCTTCAATAGTGCTTTCTCTTGGTTTACCATCATCATCAGCTAACCCATACTCGTTTGCATGTAACCTAAGCCACCTTTGCAGATTTTGCTTTGGGCTTAGTTTGGTGTTGAATTGATCTTCTAATGCTTCCCAAGCTTTGACTGCAGCAGCCAGTTTAGGCGCATATCTATTGTTTGATTTATCGAGATATGCTGGACCAATAATACTTTCGGCGAAAAATGGACTTCTAAAATGCCTCCGACTTTTTAGCCAATCGACAAGATCATCTACTAAAACCATTGTCTGTTCGACATTAAATGATCCTTCAACCTCAAGAAACGAAATAGCATTCAAATCTCCAAATTGTTCTACGTTCCAAACATTTTGAGCATTTAATTTTTTACGACGAATTGCACCGCAGATAGCATTACGAGTTGCAAGATAGCCAGAAGGCTGATCGCTATGTCCCCATCCCTCAACATGTTCGAACTGTTCGGGTAGGTACCAATTAATTAACAGTGCAGAATCTTTTATAGATAGCTCTTCAGATAATCTCCAAACATCAAATTTATCTAAAAACACTATCCGATCCCAGCTATCCATTTGTCTCATTTCACCATCCCCGCTATCTCTTCTGCCCACCAATTACTCATTCGAATACGCTCTTCCCAATACTTGCCGCGATGATATGCGCGGCGGATTTCGTCTGAACCGACATGCGCTAACTCTGCTTCAATCGCGTCTGCATCCCATTTACCGCTTTCATTTAACAAGGTTGAAGCGCTCGCCCGAAAGCCGTGAGATACCATTTCCGTTGAGCTATACCCTATCCGCCGCAACGCTTGGTTCATTGTGTTTTCGCTAATAGGTTTGGCGCGCCCAATATCTGAACGAAACGCAAGCTCACAATCGCCCGACCATTCGTGAAGCTCTTTAAGGATGCTTATTGCTAGCGGCGGTAATGGCTTTTGATGTGGCCGCCGCATTTTCGTGCGTTCTTTGGGTATTTCCCAAACACCCTTTTCCAAATCAAATTCATTCCAGCGCGATAAACGCAGCTCCCCTGGACGGGGGTATAGAATAGCCATCAGCTTTAAAGCAGCACGAGTTGCAGGTGATGCGCCTTCATAGGACCAAACAGCTTTCAATAGCTCCTCAAAGGCCTTCCAATCCGTCACCGCCGCCCTATGCGTGACAGGGACTGCTATCAAAGCACCTTTAAGGGCAAAAGTAGGATCATAGTCCGCCCGCCCTGTTGCAATGGCATAGCGAAACACTTCGCCTATCAAGCCGCGCACGCGATGTGCCGTCTCGTAATTTCCCTTAGCTTCGATAACGCGCAACGCGTCTAACACTTCAGGCGATTTGATTTCAGCAACAGCCCTATGCCCCAAAGCGTCCTCAACCAGACTAAAGCACCATTTGATCTTAGTTATCGTTGAAGCAGCGCGTCCCTCTTTTACCTTTTTCTCAATAAGTTCGTTCTTCAGATTGCTAAAGGTATTTTGGGTTTCAGCGATTGCCTGTTTGCGCTCTTCGTTTTTCTTCACTTGTGGATCAACACCGTCGGCAATCAATATTTTGGCTTCAAGACGCTTTTCACGCGCCTTCGCAAGCGAGACCTCAGGGTATTTACCAAACGATAGAAGCTTTTGCTTACCGCCGAATCGATAAGCCATACGCCAAAGCTTTGAGCCTTTCGGATTTATCTCCAGATAAAGCCCACCACCATCAGCTTTCTTTAGCTGTTTATCGGTTGCACGTAACTTTTTGATTTGTAAGTCATTTAGGGGCATTTGTTGGTATATTTTATTTCAAAACTGCGTTGAATTGGGAATATACCAACAATTCTACCAACAAATGGGCTGGATACCAACACCCTTTGCCGGATAGTATCGGACAACAAACTTCGTGATTTTAGAGATATTTGATTGTTTTTATTGGTATTTTTAGATCATCTCGGATCAAGAAAAACAATTAAATGGTACGGACGGCCGGAATCGAACCGGCACGGCCTTACGGCCAACAGATTTTAAGTCTGGCGCGTCTACCAATTCCGCCACGCCCGCATCAAGGCGCATTGTTACCCAGACACGCATAAGAAATGCAAGGCATTTGTGTCATGAAAAAGCAGAAAAATGCATTTTACGCCAAGAACAAAGGTTTCACACACCCATCACACCGCATGATAAGTGGAATAATTGCTGTAAAAGTCGTTATCGACCACAAAATTCGTGAAGGACATCCCAAATGTCATATCCAGCCCTTTGACATAATGCCACCAACCAACTGGCAGGAATAACACATCTCCCGGCTCCAGAATACAATCCACCATTCCGGGGCGTCGTCCGGCCTCTGCATTTGCTGCGCCTTCAATATCGACGCTCCAATCTGAAAAACAATGCTGAGAATTACGCATACGGTCCACTTCAAACCCCGGCGCAAGCACAACTTGTTTGCGACCAGAAATTTGAAGAAGGAAATTATTGGTCAAATCATGATGAAATGGCGTCAAAGTTCCCTTTGGGCCTATCCATAAATATCCCGGTGTTTTGTCCGGTTGTAGATAGTCATCCAGCTGAATGATATCATCCCACAAAGGCGCTAATGCTTTGGCATTCGTGTTGCCATTATTTGCAGTAAGATAATAATTGTTTGTCTCTTCGCCTTTGCGAAGCAAGGCAATATATTCTCGAAAATGCATCACTTTTTTATGTGAAACACTATCAATTTCATAGCGCGCATTGGTGTCACGATCAAATTGCACTTCAATTTTCGCATCGCCCAGTTTTTCTTCAAAATAATCCAAACTCCAGCGCTGCATGGCTGGCCAATGGGAAACCATATTCTTGATCAATAAAGGGGTGTTAGTCGCATAATAATTTGCAAAAAATGCCTGAGGTGTCAGCTGATCTGCCTCAAGCGACAATATCTCTTTAGAATGGGGTTGGGTACGCCATAATTTTGCTTGGACATCCAGAAACCAGCTTCGTTTTTTGGCACGTTCAACATAGCGCTTTCCAGCATTCAGATACGGACTAGTCGCCGCTTTATTGACTTCAGATCTCGCGATAGATTGACCAAAGCCCTGCCCGATTAATGTTTGCACGATCTGGTCAGGCGCATACCCTGCTAACAAATATTCTGCGATCTGCTGCCTGACACCTTTATCAAGCTTGGGTTTAGACTGTATTTTTGCTGTTTGAGGTAAACGCGCCACTTCAACACCTATTCTTAAAATTCAGCTTACTCTACCTACACGATTGGCGCATGTTTTTAAACCGTATCAATGACGTGAAACTTCAGGGATTTTTCCCAATTTTGTCGCCAGCTCGATAAGCGCTTTTTCTGCGACTTCAAGCCTAACTTCATCCACACCGCGCACCACAAGCGCAACGCCAGAATCGCTATCAGTAAACCATGGATAGGATCCAAAGCTCAGATCCGGCATTTTCTCCGCCAATATGCCTAAATCAACAGCGATATCACCTTCTCTCAATCCATCTGCTCTTAAAGTGCGCCCATATACAATTGCACCGCCTTTTAAATTTGGACCGATATTATGTAGCATCGCTTTCATAATGCGCGGCACACCCGCCATCACATGCACATTTTCGATAATAAAACCCGGCGCACCAGAAACCGGATTGGGTATTAAGCGCGCACCATCGGGAATTCGCGCCATGCGCAGGCGGGCATCTGTCACTTCACTGTCTGTCTGCGCATACCAGTCTTCCAACACTTTGCGCGCATCATCACGCACACTAATGCCAACATTAAAGGCTTTCGCGATACATTCGGCGGTGATGTCATCATGCGTGGGTCCGATACCGCCTGTTGTGAACACATAATCATAAGCAGAGCTTAGCGCCCGAACAGACTCAATAATCGTCGCCGCATCATCTGCAATCACCCGCGCCTGCGCCACACGAATGCCAAGCGGAGAGAGAAAATCAGCAATCGTTTTCAGATTTGTATCCTGCGTCCGACCAGACAGGATTTCATCTCCAATAAGTAAAACACCAGCGGTAACATCTTGAAGGACTGAAGTTTCTGCTGGCATAATAAAATTCCTAAATTGAGCATTTGGTGTGTGTCACATAGCTGCATAACTGGCATTCTATGCATGTTCGTTTCATCGCAAGACTTGAACTTATATGCTATGACTGCCACCAAACAGATAATGAAATAAATTTTGCCTTTGATCTATGGCACATAGTGTCTACGTTAGAGACATGTCTACAGATCAGATATATCTTTGATTTGTTGGACAAATAGAAACATCGTACCGGAATACCCAAATAATGAATTACATCGACGCTAACACACTGCCTCTTCGCAATACTGGTGCTATCAGAATACATGGTCCAGAAGGGTTTGAAGGCATGAAGGCTGCTGGAAATCTATCCGCACGCTGCTTGGATATGTTGGTCGATGAAGTCAA
>JGI2924J29684_1077908_pt1 | contig 25150 bp, 22 predicted proteins | sample BenlonsequencITS_FD_29684 | JGI IMG/M metagenome (IMG submission 29684)
GGGTGGAGGCTCCAACTACGCGCCTCTGTCTGAGGGACCGTGTTGTTTTCTCTCGTGGAAGATGATAAGAAGCCAGTTGTCTGCCAAACGTTGCCGGTTTTTCGAACACGTGTTTCGCCTCGAGCCGACGCGACGATCGTGGATCGGCCCGTGTTGCGTTATGCCTCTGGGCTCGGCGACTGGACCCGCGAGAGGTAGGCGGTAAGATCCGTCGTCGTTACGATACCGATGACACCCTCCTCGTCGTCGACGACGGGAAGGTGATGAAACCCGTGTTCGACCATGAGGTCCGCAGCGTCGCGGATCCCCGTCTGGGCGTCGGTCGTGACGACGTCGGTGCTCATGTACCGCGACACCGATGTTTCGGCCTTCGGCTGGCTCTCGGCGACGATGTCGACGAAGTCGGTCGTCGTCAGAATCCCCTCGAGTCGGTTCTGCTCGTCGATGACGATCACCGAGCCGACGCCGCGGTCGCGCATTACCTGTCCCGCGTCCTCGACGAGGGTCTCCGGTCGAACCGTCTCCAGTTCGGTCGACATCACCCGCGCGACGAAAATATCGTCCATACGAATCGATACTCGCTTTCGACCATAAGGATTGGCCAACCGGTCGATGTGTTCGTTCCCGCGGAACGTGACCGTCCTCGCCGCAGAACGCGACGAACCGACGACGCGACACTGACCGAGATCGAACGCGTTTATTCGCCGTCGGCCCAAGTTCGGGGTATGATCGAGGCGACGCTGTGTTTTCCCCGTCGCGAGAACGGCGGTACGGACGAGGTGCTCCTGATCGAGAAGCGCCGCGGGCTCGGCGAGGGCTGGTACAACGGACCGGGCGGCAAACTCGAGGACGGCGAGACGCCCCGGGAGTGTGCAGTCAGGGAGACCCGCGAGGAGGTCGGCCTCGAGATCGATCCCGACGAGCTCGAGAAGGCCGGCGAGCTGTCGTTTCTCCTCGACGGCGAGTGCCACACGTTCTGTCATGTCTTTCGGACACGGACGTTCGCGGGCGAACTCCGCCCCTCCGAGGAGGCCCGGCCGGAGTGGGTTCCCGTCGAGGACGTCCCCTACGACCGAATGTGGGAGGACGATCGGCTCTGGCTGCCCGCCGTCCTCGAGGGCGACACCGTCGCGGGGGAGTTCCGGTTCGTCGGTGGCACACCCCTCGACGAGGCAGATTTCGAAGAGCACGACCTCGAGCGCAGCGTCGCGTTCGACGACGCCGGGCGCTCTCGGACCAGCAGCCGCTGAGGGGAACTCGATGCGTGTCGTCGTTCGACGGTGTGGCGTCGGTTCGATTCCCCGTCGTCGGCCTTCTATCGCAACGGCAACCCACTTTCGGTGCCGACGGGTAGTACTCACGATGGTTGACAGCAATCGCCGACGAGTCCTCGCGGTCGCGGCCGCCGGTGCGGTCGGTGCGATCGCCGGCTGTGCGGACGGAGACGAGGAGGAAGGCGAGGGCGACGAAGACCTGGACGACGCACCGCCGGACGAAACCGAGCAGGAAGACGACCCGGACTCGGCCGACGACGTCGACGAGCGGGACGACGACGAGAACGAAGACGAGTAGCGATCCCGTCCGCAGCGACCAGTTCGTCGTCTTTCAGGCGAGCCCGGGACGCTGACGCCGACGATCGGTCGAATTGCGAGGCCCGCACCGAGCGAACGATCTGCCCTGGAATTCGGTAGATGGCTTTCTATCGCAACGTCAATCTCCTTCCAGTACTGGTCAGTACGTTAGAACGTCGCAATGATTGATATAAGTCGCAGGCGGATGGTAGCGATCGCAGCAACCGGGATGATCGGAGCTGTAGCAGGTTGTGCGGACGACGACGAGAACGGCGACGACGGGAACGGCGACGACGACGCGGATGACGACGGTGTCGACGACACCGACGACGGAGCGGACAACACCGAGGACGACCTCGACGGGAACGAAACCGACGACGGGAACGAAACCGATGCCGGAAACGAAACCGACGACGAGGACGGCCTCGACGACAACGAGACCGATACCGAAGACGACGGCGAGATGGACGACGCCGGCGACGCCGCCGGGGGAGAGGAAGTCGACGACGAGACAGAGGGGAACGAGACGGACGACGCACTCGGCGACGACTGAGCAGGCTGAACCGACCGCTGCTCTGCTGGCGGTCGCTGATCCGACCAGCGGTTCGATACCAGCGTCAGTTCACGTTCCGAGGAGCACCGCCGACGGATCGGTGGCCCTCGAGGCGGACGTCGAAGTCGACGGCGACGTGAGCGGCGAGCCCGTCGAAACCGGCAACGACGTGGCGGTCAACGATGAAATCGAAGAGAGCGGTCGGGCTCGGCCGGCGACTACGGCTTCAGCAGAACTTTGCCGGAGCTCTTTCGATCCTCGATATACTGGTGGGCCTCGGCCGCGTCCGCAAGCGGGAACGACTCGCCGACGATCACCTCGAGATCGCCGCTCGTGAGTTCCTCGGTGAGTTCGGGGACGGCCTGCATGATCCGGCTCGGGTCGTGCATCGCGGCCTGGCCGAGGTGAAAGCCCCGGACGCTCTTGTTTTCGAAGAGGAGTCGCCGGTTCTCCGCGCTCGCGGGCTCGCCGCTTGCCACGCCGAAGGTGACCATGCGGCCGAAGTGTGCCATTGCGTCGAGACTGCGTTCGAAGACGTCGCCGCCGACCGACTCCAGCACCAGATCGACGCCCTCGCCGTCGGTCTCGACCTCGACGGTCTCGCGGAAGTCGGTCTCGGTATAGTTAATCGGGTGGTCACAGCTCAGATCGGTCGCGAGATCGAGTTTCTCCTCGCTGCTCGCCGTGCCGAACACCTCCGCACCGGCGTTCGAGGCCAGCTGAACGGCCGCAGTGCCGACCCCGCCGGCTGCGGCCTGGATCAGCACCGACTCGCCGTCCTCGAGTTCGCCCCACTCGAACAGACAGGAGTGGGCCGTGAGGAACTGGACGGGGAAGCCGGCAGCCTCCTCGAAGCTCATTTCGTCGGGGATCGGAAACAGCATCTGGGCGTTTGCGGTAGTGTACTCCGCGTACCCGCCCCGGTCGAGCATCGCGACGACGCGGTCGCCCTCGTCCAGATCGACATCCTCGGCAGTTGCGTCGATTGTCCCTGCAGCCTCCATCCCGGGAACGTAGGGCGCCTCGGGACCGCCCGGGTAGACGCCGCGTCGCTGCATGACGTCGGCGAAGTTGATCCCCGCGGCCTCGATCTCGATCCGGACCTCGCCGGCGTCGGGCTCGGGTACGTCCCGATCGACGACCGCGAGTTCGTCGCTGTCGCCGTACTCCGTTACCTCGATGGCCTTCATAGGTTACCACTCGTAACGAACGCGTATAAACCTCCGAGAACAGGAAACCGAGCGTCGAGCGTTTCTTCGAACCCCGCGTCCCTAGCAGTCGTCGGCCAGCGGCTCCGGCTCAGACGGCGGGTTCGGTTCGCCCGGTGGGTCAGGGTCCGTGGAACCGCTCTTCCTGGGACGGTATATGACTCATCCCTCGGCGGGAACGGTGAGCTCGACCGTGCAGTCCGCGATCGGCGACGGGCGGTCCCAAACGGGGCCCATTTATTGCTCCGGTCACGAAGGTGGCGGTATGAGCGACGAGAGTCAGGAGCTCGGGATCACCGAGACGAAATCGCACAAGCCCGGCGAGTGGTACGCCGAGGTCGTTCAGAAGGCGAATCTCGCGGACTACGCCCCGATGGGCGGCTTTATCGTCACGAAGCCGCGCGGGTACGCGATCTGGGAGGGAATCCAGGACGCACTCGACACTCGGTTCAAGGAAACCGGCGTCGACAACGTCTACTTCCCGATGTTTATTCCCGAGAGCTTCCTCGAGCGCGAGAAGGACGTCGTGGAGGGCTTTGACCCCGAGGTTGCCTGGGTCACCCAGGGCGGCCACGAGGAACTCGAGGAGCGACTCGCCGTTCGTCCCACCAGCGAGTCGATCATCGCCCCGTTCATGGCCGACTGGACCCGTAGCCACCGCGACTTACCCCTGAGAATCAACCAGTGGTGTTCCGTCGTCCGGTGGGAGGCCACCGAGACCAAGCCGTTCTTCCGGACGAAGGAGTTCATGTGGCAGGAGGGCCACACCGCCCACGCCGACGACGAGGGCGCCTGGGAGGAGGTCTGGACCCGGCTCGACCAGTACGAGGAGGTCTACGAGGACGTCCTGGCGATTCCGGTCCTGCGGGGAAAAAAGCCCGAGCACGACAAGTTCCCCGGTGCCGATACGACGACGACCGTCGAGGCGCTGATGCCTGACGGGAAGTCGGTCCAGGGGGCGACGAGCCACAACCTCGGCCAGTCGTTCGCGGAGGCGTTCGACATCACGTTCGCCGACGAGGACGAGGACGAACAGACGGCCTACACGACCTCCTGGGGGCTGTCCTGGCGCGCGATCGGCGCCCTGATCATGACTCATTCTGACGACCAGGGGCTCGTGCTCCCGCCGACGATCGCACCGACCCAGGTCGCGATCGTTCCGATCTGGCAGGCCGACACCAAGGAGGACGTCCTCGAGTACTCCCGGGAGATCGCCGACGAGCTCGAGGACGCCGGCGTCCGCGTCGAGCTCGACGACCGCGACGAGCGCAACCCCGGGTTCAAGTTCAACGAACACGAGCTCAACGGCGTCCCGCTGCGGCTCGAGATCGGCCCCAACGAGGCCGACGACGGCGAGGTGACGCTGGTCCACCGCCCGGACAGCGAGAAGGCCGTCGCCGATCGCGAGGGGATCGTCGACACCGTCGACGACCACCTCGATACCGTCTTCGAGAAGCTCTACGAGGCGGCCGAGGAGAACCTCGCGGAGAACGTCCGCGAGGCCCACAGCCCCGAGGACATCCTCGGGACGATCGGCCAGCACGGCGGCTACGTGAAGACGCCGTGGTGTGGCGACCAGGCCTGCGAGGAGGCCATCAAGGAGAAGATCGCCGCCGAGATCGTCATGCAACCGCTGGAGGACGAGGGTGGCCAGTCCGCGGGTGAGGTCCCCGAGCCCGACCGCGACGAGTGTGGCGTCTGCGGCGAGCCCGCCGACGAGATCGCCTACTTCGCGAAGAGCTACTGACGAGCCCGCCGTCCTCGGGCGGTTTTCGGTCCGTTCGAGCGCCCGCCCGTTTCCAGATACCTAACTGTTTAACCAAATAGTGCTTACCGTCCAGGAACGAGGTACGAATGTGGTGTTCACTCTGGTGGGTGAACACTACGTGCCTCTGACACCTTTCCGTGCTACCCGTTCGAGGATAGCAACCGGTATCTCCATCGATCGGGCGGCCGTCCTGTGATCGGCCGAAAGCTGAGTCTCTCGATCGACGCCGTTCCGATACCTGTCATTTAACGAATATTACTCTCTCGGATCGTGCAGTATAAATTATTGTATTATAGACCACATTACCTTATATGTGTTTATAATACACTTAGTCATTATGGGTCACCCTCTTATAGGAGATCTCCAAAGGAGGGTGCATGTCACAGCCACACATTTCAAACACCGATCGTGTTCCGGGGCTCGCCGACCCGACGGACGAACGATCGAACTGCGGTGTCGGCGTCGTCATGGACCTCGACGGAGCGGGCGGTCACGATGTCGTCGCCGACGGACTAGATCTGCTGGTCAACCTCGAGCACCGCGGGACGACCGGGGCCGAAACGGACACCGGCGACGGCGCCGGCATCATGCTCCAGACGCCCGATCGCTTCTTTGCGGACGTCCTCGAGGCCGATCTCCCCGAGACCTACGCGGTCGGCTCGCTCTTTTTCCCGACCGACAAGGCGGCCCGCGAACGACTCGCCGAAATCGTCGAGGACGCCCTCACGGAGTACGATCTCGAGGTGCTCGAGTGGCGCGACGTTCCGACGGACAACGCCGATCTCGGTGCGACCGCGGTCGACTCCGAACCCGCCGTCCGGCAGGTGGCCGTCGCACCTGCAGACGATATCTCCGCGGACGCGTTCGACCGACGGCTGTACGTTGCTCGACGCGCCCTCGAGAACGCCGTCGAGAACGCCGACGTCGACGGGAAGGAGCGCTTCTACGTCTGTTCGCTCGACGCGGATACGATCGTCTACAAGGGCCTGCTCAAAGGCGAGCAGGTCGCCTCTTACTACCCCGACCTGACCGACGAACGGATGGAGTCGACGTTCGCGATGGTCCACGAGCGGTTCTCGACGAACACGCTCGGTGCCTGGCATCTCGCCCATCCGTACCGGAACATCATCCACAACGGCGAGTTCAACACGATCAGGGGGAACATCAACTGGATGCGCGCCCGGGAGACGGATCTCGAGAGCGAGGTCTTAGAAGACCTCGAGGCCATCACGCCGATCATCGACGACCCCGATCAGTCCGACACGGCAAGCGTCGACAACGCCCTCGAACTGCTGATGCAGGACGGGCGCGACCTCGAACACGCCCTGCGGATGCTCGTTCCCGAGGCCTGGCGGGGAGACGAGTCGATGGACCAGGACCGCAAGGACTGGTACGACTTCCACGCCTCCCTGGTCGAACCCTGGGACGGCCCCGCCCTGGTCGCCGCCACCGACGGCGAGCGCGTCGGCGCCGTCCTCGACCGCAACGGCCTGCGGCCGTGTCGATACGACGTCACGACCGACAACCGCCTGATCATGGCCAGCGAAGCCGGTGCACTCGAGACCGACCCCGCAGAGATCGAGGAGCGCGGTCGCCTCCAGCCCGGACAGCTGTTCCTCGCCGACCCCGAGGAGGGGCGGGTCGTTCCCGACGACGAGGTCTTCGAGGACCTGACCGACGACCGCTACGGCGCGTGGGTCGAACAGGAGCAGGTTCGACTGGACGACATCGTCACGACCGGCGAGAGGGCGCCCCAGGAGCCCGTCGCGGCCCTACGAGACCAGCAGGCCGCGTTCGGCTACACCCACGACGAGCTCGAGAACCTGATCGAGCCGATGACCCAGAAGGCGAAAGATCCCGTCGGCTCGATGGGCGACGACACGCCCCTGTCGGTGCTCACCGAGTTCAACCGCCCGCTCTTTTCGTACTTCAAGCAGCTGTTCGCGCAGGTCACCAACCCGCCGCTCGATTACATCCGCGAGGAGCTCGTCACCTCGATGGAGAGCCGGCTGGGCTACCAGCGCAACCTGCTCGCCGAGTCGCCGGACCACGCCCGACAGCTGGTGCTTGACTCGCCGATCCTCACCGACACCGAGCTCGCCTCGATCCGGGACTGTTCGGCCAACGGGATCACGGCGGCGACGATCGACATCACCTACGACCTCGAGAACGAGACGCTCGAGGACGCCGTCGAACGCGTCCGCGCCGAGGCCGTCGCGGCGATCGAGGACGGCCACGACATCCTGATTCTCTCCGATCGGGGCGTCGACGAGGAGCGCGCGGCGATTCCGAGCCTGCTCGCGACCGGCGGGGTCCACCACCACCTCGTGCGCAACGGGCTGCGTAACCACGCCGGACTCGTCGTCGAGTCGGCCGACCCCCGCACCGTCCACCACTTCGCGACGCTTGTTGGCTACGGCGCTGGCGCGGTCAACCCGTACCTGGCCTACCAGACGATCGCCGACATCACCGCGGGTCCGGACGGCGCCGAAACCGAGCTCGCGATCGACGCCTACGTCGAGGCCGTCGAGGACGGCCTGCTGAAGATCATGGCGAAGATGGGGATCTCGACGGTCGAGAGCTACCAGGGCGCCCAGATCTTCGAGGCGGTCGGGCTCGACTCCGATCTCGTCGCGGACTACTTCACCGGGACCGAGAACCGCACCGAGGGGATCGGGCTCGCCGAGCTCGAGGCCGACGTCCGCGAGCGCCACGAGGCGGCGTTCGGTGACGACGACTCGGAGCTCGACCGCCACGGCGAGTTCGAGCATCGATCGAGCGGCGTCCACCACCAGTGGAACCCCGACACCGTCGGCGCGCTCCAGCAGTCGGTCCGGGCTAACGACTACGAGCGCTACCAGGAGTTCGCCGCTCAGATCAACGACCAAAACGAAAATCTCCAGACCCTGCGGGGGCTGCTCGGGTTCGACAGCGATCGGGAGTCGATTCCGATCGAGGACGTCGAACCCGTCGCCGACATCGTCGAGCGGTTCTCGACGGCCGCGATGAGCCTGGGCTCGCTGTCGCCGGAGGCCCACGAGAACAACTCGATCGCGATGAACCGCATCGGTGCCAAGAGCAATTCGGGCGAGGGCGGCGAGCCGCCCGAGCGGTTCGGCACGGAGAAGGAGTGCAACGTCAAGCAGGTCGCCTCGGGACGGTTCGGCGTTACCTCGACGTATCTCTCCTCGGCCGACGAGCTCCAGATCAAGATGGCCCAGGGCTCCAAGCCCGGCGAGGGTGGCCACCTCCCCGGCGAGAAGGTAAACGAGATGATCGCCCACGTCCGCAAGTCCACGCCCGGCGTCGGGCTGATCTCGCCCCCGCCGCTGCACGACATCTACTCGATCGAGGACCTCAAACAGCTGATCTTCGATCTCAAAGCCGCCAACGAGGACGCCGACATCAACGTCAAGCTCGTCTCCGAGGCGGGGATCGGCACCATCGCGGCTGGCGTCGCAAAGGCAAACGCCGACGTGGTCCACATCTCGGGACACTCCGGCGGTACCGGGGCCTCGCCCCGCACCTCGATCAAGAACGCGGGGCTGCCCTGGGAGCTCGGTCTCGCCGAGGCCAACCAGATGCTCCGCCAGACGGGCCTGCGCGACCGCATCCGGGTCTCGGCCGACGGCGGGATGAAGACGGGCCGGGACGTCGCCGTCGCTGCCCTGCTTGGCGCCGAGGAGTACGTCTTTGGCACCGCCTCGCTGGTGACCTCGGGCTGCGTGATGGCCCGGCAGTGTCACGAGAACACCTGCCCGGTCGGCGTCGCCACCCAGCGCGAGGACCTGCGCAAGCGGTTCCCCGGCGAGCCCGAGCACGTCATCAACTACATGACCTTCATCGCCCAGGAGCTCCGGGAGATCATGGCCGAACTGGGCTTCGAGACCGTCGAGGAGATGATCGGCCGAGTCGAGGTCTTAGAGCAGCGCACGGACGTCGACCACCCGAAGGCTCGCAACGTCGATCTCTCGGCGGTGCTGGCCGAGCCCGCGGGCGATGCTCGCTACAAGGTCCGCGAGCAGGACCACGAGCTCGACGATCAGCTCGACCGCGAGCTGATCGACGCCGCCGGTGACGCTATCGAGGACCGGGAGCCGGTAACGCTCTCGACCGACGTCACCAACGTCGACCGCGCGGTCGGCGCGATGCTCTCGAACCGGATCACCGACCGCTACGGCGAACCCGGGCTACCCGAGGACACGATCACGGTCGACGCCGGGGGGACCGCCGGCCAGAGCTTCGGCGCGTTCCTGGCGAGCGGCGTCTCCTTGCACCTCGAGGGAAGCGCGAACGACTACGTCGGCAAGGGCCTCTCGGGCGGGAAGCTCACCGTCCGGACGCCCGAGACCGCCAGCTACGATCCGACCGAGAACGTCGCGATCGGAAACGTCGCGCTCTACGGCGCGACCGACGGCCAGCTGTACGTCAACGGCGTCGCCGGCGAGCGCTTCGCGGTGCGTAACTCCGGTGCGAAGGCCGTCGTCGAGGGCGTCGGCGACCACGGCTGCGAGTACATGACTGGGGGCGTCGTCGCCGTCCTCGGGGAGACGGGAACGAACTTCGCGGCCGGGATGTCCGGTGGCGTCGCCTACGTCTTCGACCCCGACGAGGAGCTCGCCGAGCGGGCAAACACCGGGATGGTCACGCTCCACGAGGAACTCGAGGACGCAGACGTCGAGATGCTGCGCCGACTCGTCGAGAACCACGTCGCCTACACCGGTTCCGAACGGGGCCGCGAGCTGCTCGCGAACTGGGAGCAGTCCCTCGAGTCGTTCGTGAAGGTGATGCCCGAGGCCTACCACGAGGCGATCACCGAGCAGGGCAGCGACGACGTCCGCAGCGAGCTCCCGGGGACGCCCGAGACGGGCGCCGACGCCGACGCGTCCGGCTTCGTGGCCAGCGACGACTGACTCCCGACCCGCTCCTCGCTTTCCTTCAGTCGTCGGCGTTCATGTGCGATGTGGCGTAGGCGACCAGCGCGCAGTTGAGCGCGACCAGTGCGCTACCGAGCAGATACACCGTTAGCCGTCCGCCCTCCCCGACGCCAGCGGCGACGGCCGCCAGGGCGCCGACGCCGACGACGGCCAGGCCGATCGCCAGTAGCCGATCGAGCCGCGGATCGGCGTCGACCGAAACCGCCTCCCGAATCCGGTCGTCCTCGCGCTCCCGGTGCTCGCGGTACCGTTCGGCGCTGGGATCGTCCTCGGGAACCGATCGGAGCCCGAACGTCAGCAGGCCGCCGAGATCGGTACGTGCTTTCGCGACCGTTCCGCAGGTGAACGCGACGAACAGCAACCCGACGACGGCGATCCCGGAGCCGAGCGCTGCGGCGGGCACCAACAGTAGCGCGGCGAGGACGGCAACCACCGCCGCGAGCCGTTCGAATCGAGAGGGGACGGGGTCCACGTCGTCCTCGGGTTTCGTGTCATACCACAAGACGATTCCGCCCACGAACCCGCCGCCGACCCGTGCTACCGCTGGAGGACCGATGCCGGCTGAACGCACTTTCCCGGGGGATCCGATCGGACACCGATGACGAACGCGACGCCGTTCGCACCGCTCGAGAGCTCGGTTGCCGAACTCCTCTCCGTCGGCCCGAGATCGGTCCCCGACTAGGTGATCGCGACGATCGTCCTGCTCGTCGCCTGGTACGGTTCGAAGCTGACCGCCCGAACGAGTCGGCCCCAGATCCGCAAGCGAATACAACGACGGTCGGTCGCCGAAGTCGTGTTGCGACTGTTTCGGGCCGTCGTGCTGTTGTTCGCCGGCTTCGCGGTGCTTGGCATCTACGGCGTCGATCTCTCGGATCTCGTGCTCTCGGCGACGATCATCTCGGCCGTCGTCGGCGTGATCCTGGCACCGGTCGCGAGCGACGTCGTCGGCGGCTTCTTCATCCTCACGAACCGCCCCTACGAGGTCGGGGATATGATCGAGTTGACCGACCGGGAGGAGAGTGGCCACGTCATCGACGTCACGCTCCGGTACACGAAGATCCGGACCCTCGAAAACACCTTCCTGGTCGTTCCCAACTCGACGATCCGCGAGCGCGACGTCGTCAATCTCTCGGCCGACGACGTCGCGCTCGCGGGTCTCGATCCCCTTCCTCGTCACCTACGAGGGGGATCTCGAGGCGGCCCGGGAGCTGCTCGAGGACGCCGCCGCGGGGATCGACGGCGTCGTCGAGGGCGGGCCAGGGATCGCGATGGGCGGAACGAAGTACCCCGTCCAGCCGCGGGCGTTTATCGAGGCGTTCGCGGACCACGGCGTTCGACTCCAGCTCAACTTCTGGGTCGAACGCCCCTATCTGTCCCGACTGATGCGCTCGAGATCGACGAGGAAGTCTGGGACCGCCTCGAGGACGCCGACGTCGAGATCGCCTACCCCCACACCCACCTGGTGTTCGACGAGACCAGCGGCACCGCCCGCGTCGCCCTCGACCGCGGACGCGACGACGCGCGCCCGGAGACGGTGTTGCAGGACGGCGACGCCGAGGACGACGGCGAAGCGTCCGTCGCCGACTGACGGGCGGTCGCGGCTACCGCCCCAGCGTGTGGAACTCCTCGTTCGGCCGCATCTCGGCGAACGTCGCCAGCCGATTGCTCAGGTTGTAAAATGCCGTCACCGAGGCGATGTCCCACAGGGCTTCCTCGCTGAATCCCGCCTCGCGAAGGGTCTCGAGGTCTTCTTTCTCGACTGCGGCCGGGTGCTCGGTGAGCTTCACGGCGACGTCCAACATCGTTCGGTGGGCGTCGTTGATGTCGGCAGTGCGGTAGTTCGCGACCAGCTGGTCGGCAAGCAGCGGATCGTCGGCGTAGATCCGCACCAGGGCGCCGTGGGCGACGTTACAGTAGTAGCAGTGGTTCACCCCCGAGACCGCGACGACGATCATTTCGATCTCCTCGCGCTCGAGGGCCGTGTCCTCGACCAGGGCGTCGTGGTAGGCGACGAAGGCCCGGAAATGCGAGGGTTTGTACGCCAGTGCCGAGAACACGTTCGGCGTGAATCCGGCGCGCTCGGTCTCCTCGTCGATTCGCTCCCGGAGGTCCTCGGGGACGTCCTCGTAGTCGGGGACGGGGAACCGTTCCATCGCGTCCTCTCGCAGTACGGGTTCCGAATCAGCGTCGGCGTCGGACATACCCCGGCGTTCGAGGGCGATCCCTATAGTTCGCGGTGCCGTCGTCCACACCTACTTGTGTACTGACCGTTTAGTCAGATCCGATCACGATCATGGCCGCGATACGCGTCGACGGGCTGACCAGAACGTTCGGGGAGACGACCGCGGTTGACGACCTCTCGTTTACCGTCGCGGACGGCGAGCTGTTCGGCCTGCTCGGCCCGAACGGCGCCGGAAAGTCGACGTTGATCAACGTTCTCGTCACCCTCCTCCGGCCGACCGCCGGAACCGCGACGGTCGACGGCCACGACGTTCGCGAGGACACCGCCGCGGTCCGCAACAGCATCGGCGTCGTCTTCCAGGAGCCCGCGCTCGACGAGGAGCTGACCGGGGCGGAGAACCTCGCCTTTCACGCGCGGCTGTACGGGATGGGACGGGAGCGACGCGCCGAGCGGATCGACGACGTCCTCGAGCTCGTCGGGCTCGAGGACGAGCGCGACCAGGCGGTCGGTACCTACTCCGGCGGGATGAAACGCCGCCTCGAGATCGGTCGCGGACTCCTCCACGAGCCCGCGGTGCTCTTTCTCGACGAGCCGACCGTCGGTCTGGACGCCCAGACCCGACGGGACACCTGGGAATACATCCGCCGGCTGAACCGCGAGGGGGTGTCGATCGTCCTGACGACCCACTACATCGAGGAGGCAGAGCAGCTCTGTGACCGCGTTGCGATCGTCGACGACGGGGAGATCGCCGCGATCGATACCCCGACGGCGCTCAAGGAATCCCTCGGCGGCGATGTCGTCCGCATCGAGCTCGAGGACGGCGCCGCGTCGCTGGGCGATCGCCTCGACGCGCGGGCCTGGGTCCGGGAGTACGCGGTTACCGGGGACGTCCTCGAGGTCACGGTCGAGCGCGGGGACGCGCAGGTCGCGGAGCTGGTGCGGCTGGCCGACGACGTCGGCGCGTCGATCGTCGCCGTCGACGTCCGTCGGCCGACCCTGGAGACGGTGTTTCTCTCGCTTACGGACGCGACCATCGAGGACGGCCGTCGCCGAGCCGACGACTCGGAGTCCGTCCTCGAACCGTCGACCGGTCGAGCCGACGACGCGGCCCGGTCTATCCACGCGTCGGGGGAGAACCGATGAAGCTCGTCGATCCGACGGCGATCTACGCGCTCTGGCTGCGGGACCTCAAGCGGTTCCTCCGGACGCCCTCTCGGATCGCCGGCTCGATCGCGATGCCGCTGCTCTTTCTCGTCTTTCTGGGCTTTGGCTTCGACGGGGCGATGATTCCCGGCCTTCCCGAGGACGTCGACTACCTCCAGTTTCTCGTCCCGGGGATGGTCGGGTTCGCGATGCTGTTCGGGGCCTCGTTCGCCGGCATGTCGATCCTCTCTGACCGGGACATCGGCTTCCTGAAGGAGATTCTCGTCGCACCGGTCAGTCGCACCTCGATCGTGCTCGGACGGATCGCGGGCGGCTCGACCACGGCGCTGGTGCAGGCGCTGTTGATCCTCCTGCTGTCGATCCCGCTCGGGTTCCGGATCGCGAGCCCGCTCTCCCTGCCGCTCGCGCTGGTCTTTCTGGTCCTGATCGCGATCACGTTCGTCGGCTTCGGGATCGCGCTGGCCTCCCAGTTCAGCGACAGCGAGGGGTTCGGACTCGTCGTCCAGTTCGTCATCTTCCCGTTGTTTTTCCTCTCGGGGGCGATCTACCCCGTCTCGAGCCTGCCCGAGCCGGTGCAGCTAGTGGCCATGCTCAACCCGCTGACCTACGGCGTCGACGGGCTGCGCGCGGCGCTCGTGGGCACTTCGGAGTACCCGATCGCGCTCGATCTCGGGGCGCTCGTCGTCTCGGCGACGATCACGGTCGCCGTCGGCACCTACCTCTTCGAGCGCGTCGAGGCGGTCTGAGCGCTGGACGACCCGTCAGTCCCGCGGACGCCGCCCGCGTCCGTCGCCGCCTCGAGCAACGTCTCGAGGTCGGGCGTCTCCAGCAGGTGGGACCCGCAGTCACAGTCCGAGGACCCGAAGTCGGGAACCGCCTCCCCGGGGAGCGAGGCGGCGAGCTCGCACTCCCGGTCGGCGTCGGGGAACCTGACGGCCGCCTCGAGGGTCGCCGCGTCGCTTCCGAGCAGGTAGTCGACGTGCCAGTGGCGCACGTCGCGCTCGCCGCGGGCCAGCTCGCGGTGGCGATCCAGCCGTGCGAACCCGCCAGAACCGAACGCGCTGCCGACGTAGGCGTACGTTTCTGCCTCGAACGCCAGCTCGCCCAGCGCGCCGACCGTCAGGCTCGTCGGCGCGTCGACGTCGATCGCGAGGACGTAGGTGCCGCTCATACCCGTCCTCGTTCGCGGGCGGCAAAGAACGGACCGGAACCTGGCCGTCGGCGTCGCGTCTTACTGTCGGTCGCCGTCGTCCTCGTCTTCTTGATCCTCGGTCCAGCTTCCCGACTCGTCGCGGAGACGGTCCTGGTCGTGTTCGAGTCCGCCTCCGGATCGGTCCCCCGTCTCGGCGTCGGGGACCGGGTCCTCGTCGTCGTCTTCGTCCTCGTCGGGGGTCGCCTCGGCTTCGCGGGTCGGCTCCTGTCCGGTTTCGTCACCCGCGGCGCCGGCAGTCGCCGACGTCTCGGTCGCGTCGGGAGTGCCGCCGTCCTCGCCGTGGGGCCCCGACTGCTGGGATCGGTGCTGGCGCCCCGCCTCGCTGCCCTCGGGTCGCTGGCGGTGCGTGTCGCCCTCGGCGGGATCGCCGTCGGGCCGCTCCTCGCCCGCGGAGTCACGCTGGGCCGTGCGTTCCTGTCGCTCGGGCTCGCCGAGCTCGTCGTCGGCGTCGGTCGAGTCCTCGGTCTCTCGATCACGGTCCCGTCGTTCGTCGTCGGTTCGGTCTGTCATGATTGGATGAGGGGGGCTCGCAGACGCTTGCTGAGGTCGCTCTTCGGCGGGAGTTGGCCGATGACGCGGATAAGGGCAGGGCGCGCGCTCGCTTGCAGGAGGTTCACACGGTACCGTCAACGACGGCGTCCGTCACCGTTTTCCCCCGAAGCGACGACCGTCGACCATGGACGACGCACTCGTTATCGGCGGCACGCGCTTTATCGGCCGCCACCTCGTCGACGAACTCCTCGAGCACGGCTACGACGTGACGATCTTCAACCGGGGGAGCCACGAGAACCCCTTCGCCGACGACGACCGCGTCCGTCGGATCGAGGGCGACCGAACGAACGACTCGGCGCTCGAGGCGGCCGCGATCGAGGCCGAGCCCGACGCGGTCTTCGACTGCGTCGCCTACTACCCGAAGGACGTCCAGGCCGCGACCCGGATCTTCGAGAACTGCGAGGCCTACGTCTTCGTCTCGAGCGGCGCGGCCTACGGCCGCGAGGAGATTCCGAAACGCGAGGACGCGACCCCACTCGCGGACTGCAGCCCGGAGCAGGCCGTCGACGACTCCGGCGCGACCTACGGCCCCCGCAAGGCCGAGGGCGATCGGGCGGTGTTCGCCGCCGCGGAGCGCGGGGTCAGGTCCATGGCGGTCAGACCCTGTATCGTTTATGGGCCCCACGACTACACCGAGCGACTCGACTTCTGGATCGACCGCGTCAACCGCTTCGATCGGGTCGTCGTCCCCGGCGACGGAACCAACGTCTGGCACCGCGCGTACGTCGAGGACGTCGCCAGCGCCTTACGGATCGTCGCCGAGCGCGGCGAGGCCGGCGAGGCCTACAACGTCGGCGACCGACGGCTTGCCACGCTCGAGGAGACCCTCGGGCTGATCGCCGACCAGCTCGACACCACGGTCGAGGTCGTCACCGCCGGCCCTCGCGAGCTCGCGGCCGGCGACATCGAGCCCGCGGACTACGTCCTCTACCGGGAGTACCCCCACGTCCTCGCGACCGGGAAGCTCGCGGGGCTGGGCTGGGAGTCGACGCCGATCGACGAGGCGATGGCCCGCTCGGTCGGCGACCACCTCGAGAGCGATCGCGACGGGAGCGAACACGAGCCCGACCGCGAGAGCGAGGAGCGTGTGCTGGGGATCCTCGACACGCTCTGAGCCGGGACTGTGGCCCGTCTCCCGATCGGACCCGAAGCCGCGAGCAACAACACGTATATTGCGGTGGTGACTCAGCTACCGTATGTTCGAGAAGTCGACGTGGATTCGCCTCCCGCGGAACGTGATCGTCGGCCACGACGTGCTCTCGAGCGTCGTCGACGCCGTCGACGAGCTCCACCTCCAGGGGCGACCGCTGTTCGTGACCAGCCCGACGCCGTGTCGCCTCGCGGCCGAACCGATCGCGGCCGACTTCGAGGCCGTCGGCGTCGAGCCCGCGGTCGTCACCGTCGAGTCGGCGTCGTTCGACGCCGTCGAGGACGTCATCGAGACCGCCGAGGCCGCGGACGTCTCCTACCTCGTCGGGATCGGCGGCGGGAAGGCGATCGACATCGCGAAGATGGCCAGCGAACAGCTCGGGATGGGGTTTCTCTCGGTGCCGACCGCGGCCAGCCACGACGGGATCGTCAGCAACCGCGGCTCGGTGCCCGATGGCGACAGCCGCCACAGCGTCGCCGCCGAGCCACCGCTTGCCGTAATCGCCGACACCGGCGTCCTCGCGGAGGCCCCCTGGGAGCTGACGACTGCGGGCTGTGCCGACATCATCTCGAACTACACCGCCGTGATGGACTGGCGGCTCGCCCGCCGGCTCCAGAACGTCGAGTACTCCGAGTACGCCGCCGCGCTCTCGGAGATGACCGCCGAGATCCTCGTCGACAACGCCGACCACGTTCGACCCGGGCTCGAGGAGTCGGCCTGGGTCGTCACCAAGGCGCTGATGTCATCCGGGGTCGCGATGAGCATCGCCGGGTCCTCGCGTCCCGCAAGCGGGGCCGAACACCTCTTCTCCCACCAGCTCGATCGGCTCGCGCCCGGGGCAGCCCTGCACGGCCACCAGGTTGGGGTCGGCTCGATCATGACCGCCTACCTCCACGGCGGCGAGCGGGGAATCTGGACCGACATCCGTGACGCCCTGGCGAGCATCGACGCGCCGACGACCGCGGCCGAGCTCGGGATCGACGACGGGACGGTGATCGAGGCACTGACGACCTGCCACGCGATCCGCGATCGCTACACGATTCTGGGCAACGGGATGAACGAGCGGGCGGCCCGCGAGGTTGCGACGAAGACGGGCGTCATCGACGACTAACGTCGACGTGGACGCTGATTAGGAGTTCGATCCTGTACGGCTAGCCGAGGTCGGCGCGTCGGAACTGCCAGATGCCCGCCGCGAGCGGAACGACGATCCACCCCGCAAGGATCACGAGCATGAACCAGTCCTGGACGTAGAAGGCGTCGAACCCGCTTGCAGCTCCGCCCATCGCCGCGTCAGGAAAGACGAGCCCGAGCCCGTTGAGATAGGCGCCAGTCGGACTGAGACTGAAGATGAGTTCGATGTGTTCGTCGGCGTATCCCAGACCGAGCTCCTCGAAGACGAACTCGGCCATGTAGGCGGGGCCAACCGGGAGGAAATTCCAGCCGATGTTGAAGACGAAGAAAAAGCCGATCGCGCTGCCCATCGCCCGCGATCGGCTCGCGGTAGCCGCCGAGATCGCGACGGCGACCGAGACGTACGCGAGCGCGTACAGCAGCGTGAGCCCGACGAAAGCGGCATAGTCGCCGTACTCGACGGTCATCTCCGGGACGAACGTCCAGGCGACGACGATTCCGAGGGCAAACGCGCCGAGCAACGAGCCGAGGACGACGCCCGCTCGGGAGAGGAGTTTGCCGAGGACGACGTCGGTCCGTGAGACCGGAAGGCTGAGCTGGTAGCGAATACTGCCCGAGCCACGCTCGCCGGCGATAGAGAGGTAGGCCGCGACCAGCGCGACCAGCGGAACGAGCAACACGCCCCCGACCGTCGCGAGACTGAACATGATTACGTCGAAGTCCGGGTTCGCAGTGTTGCTCTGGCCCCAGTAGAAAAGCAGCATGAACAAGACATAGAGCACGACGGGTACCCAGACGAGTCGGGCGCGTCGAACGTTCAAAAAGTCTCGTCTGGCGACCGAGAGGACGTTCATGCGGTTACCTCCCGCTCGATCGGTCCGGACTCGTCGGCCGACTGACGCGGCCCGGAGCTTCCGGTTCCGTCGGTGTAGCGGTTGAACAGCTCCTCGAGGGAGGTGTCGGTCGAGCGAATGTCAGTTACCGTCGCCCGCTCGTCGAGACGTCGAACCACGTCGACTTTCACCGTCGGGTCCTCGCAGACGGCAGTCACCGTTCTCCCGTCGACGGCCGATCGGGAGACGCCGTCGACGCTCTCGAGATCGAGGCCGTCGGGATCGAGAGCCGTTGCCAGCTCGAGTTCGATCGTCGCCCCGTCGGCAGCCTCCTCCCGAAGGGCCTCGATGCTGTCCAGGGCAACGAGTCGGCCGGCGTTCATGATACCGACGCGGTCACAGATCGCCTCGACCTCAGAGAGGATGTGACTCGAGAAGAAGACGGTCGTGCCGTCGTCGGCTTCCGTGCGCAGCAGTTCACGCATCTCCTGGATCCCGGTCGGGTCCAGCCCCGAGGACGGCTCGTCGAGGACGAGCAGGTCCGGATCACCGACCAGCGCCATTCCGAGGCCGAGACGCTGGCGCATCCCCTTCGAGAAGCCGCCGGCGGGTCGGTCGGCGTCCGCGAGGATGCCGACGCGCTCGAGGGTCGCGTCGACGTCGAGATCGACCCCTTTCGTATCGGCCACCCACTCGACGTGCTCGCGGGCCGTCAGTCGCTCGTAGAGGGTTGCTCCCTCCGGTAACACGCCGATTCGATCGCGGATCGCGCCGGGATCGTCCTGCGCGTCGTAACCGAGCACCGTCGCGGACCCCGACGTCGGCCGGACGAAATCGAGCAGCATGTTGATCGTCGTCGACTTCCCGGCACCGTTCGGGCCCAGAAAGCCGAAGATCTCTCCTTTCTCGACGGTCAGGTCGAGATCGTCGACGGCGAGGACGTCCTCGCCGTAGCGTTTGGTCAGGGCTGTCGTTTCGATAGCGGGCACGATCGAATGTTCGGTCAGCGAGCTGTAAATCTTCCTGACTAAACCGTCCGAATCGAGAGGAGGTGGGTCGTCCTCAGACGTGTTCGTCGAGGAAGTCGGCGATCGCCGAGTAGGCCTCGATGCGGTTCTCGAGCTTCGAGAAGCCGTGGCCCTCGTCCTCGAAGAGCAGCTTGCGCACGGGAACGTCCTGCTCTCGGGCTTTCTCGGCGATCTGTTCGGCTTCCCCGACAGGAACGCGGGGGTCGTTCTCGCCGTGGAGGACGAACAGCGGCGCCGCGATATGCTCGATGTTGTTGGTCGGCGAGATTTCCTCGAGGAACTCCCGATCGTCCTCGAGACTGCCGTACTCGGCCTCCCGTAGCTCGCGGCGCCAGTCGCCGGTGTTCTCGAGGAACGTGACGAAGTTGGCGATGCCGACGATGTCGATCCCCGCTGCCCACAGGTCGGGGTACTCGGTCATCGCGGCCAAGACCATGAACCCGCCGTAGGAGCCGCCCTTGGCGACGATCCGATCGGGGTCGACCGCCTCGTGATCCTGGAGCCACTCCACGCAGGCCTCGATGTCGGCTACGGAGTCCATCCGCTTCTCGACGTCGTCGAGGGCGGCGTAGTCGGCGCCGTACCCCGCCGACCCCCGAACGTTGGGCTCGAAGTAGGCGTACCCCCGATCGAGGAAGTACTGCTTGACACTCGAGAAGGAGGGTCGGCGCTGGCTCTCGGGCCCGCCGTGGATATCGACGATCACGGGGACGCCGTCGCCGGTTTCGTCGTTTCGATCGGAATCGTCCGGTAGCGTGAGGAAGCCGGGCACCTCGAGCCCGTCGAAGCTCTCGACGTGAACCAGCTCGGACTCGTCGAACGTCTCCCGGGGGATACCTGCCGTCGGCGCGCTCGTCCAGCGTTCGGTCTCGCCGGTCTCGAAATCGACGACGAAGACGTTCGTGTTGACCGTATCCCCGCTTGTCGAGACGGCGAAGCGCTCGGCGTCGGGGCCGAAACTCACGCCACCGGCGACGCCGCCCGGCAGATCCGGTTCGACGACGGTCTCGAACTCGGTCGGGTTCTCGGCGTCGAACTCGCCGACGGTGAGGTCGGTGTACCCCTCCACGTTCCGAGAGTAGACGAACCGTCCCGTCTCGTCGTCCAGCGCGATACCGTCGACGTTCCACTCGTCGTCGACGACCGTCTCGAGTTCGCCGCTTGCAAGGTCCAGATAGGCCAGATACAGCGTGTCAGCCGCTCCCTCGTCGGTCACGAGGTAGATTCCCTCTCCGTCGGGCGCCCAGCTGGCGCTTCCGTAGCGGACGTCGCCCTCGTGGGGTGTGAGGTGGTCGAGCTCCTCGGTCTCGAGATCGAGGACGTACAGGTCCTGATCGAAGTTGGAGTAGGCCTGCGAGACCAGCAGCCGGGAGTCGTCGGGACTCCAGCCCGACAGGGAGAGCCAGCCGTCGCCCTCGTAGACGAGCCGAGCCTCGTCGCCCGTTGCGTCCCGATCCTGCACGTAGATGTCGAAGACGGACTCGTCGCGTCGGTTCGAGGCGAACGCGAACCGCTCGCCGTCGTGGCTCCAGCCGCCCCAGCGGTGTTTCGCGTCGGGCATCGCGGTCAGGTTCTCGATCGCGCCGGTGTCGGCGTCGAGCCGGTAGAGCTGGGCGCGCTCGTCGCCGCCCTCGTCCATCCCGAATATCAGTTCGGGCCGTTCGGGCGACCAGGAGGCGAAGGTTACTCGCTCCTCGTAGAACGTACGCTGCTCGGGCCACTCGCGGGCCCCCTCGAGCGTCCAGACCTGTGCGACGCCGGTGGTGTCCATCAGGAAGGAGAGTCGCTCCCCCTCGGGACCGAAGGAGGCGCCGTAGGCGCTGCGGACGTTGAGATACCGCTCGATGTCGTAGGCTCCCATGCCACAGCGGTACGGACGGGAGTCGGTAGTCGTTTCGGTTCCGGAACACAGCGTCCCCGGCGGGTAGGCGGCGACTACTGCGGGCGATTCCGAACGGACTGTACCCGGGGGAGCGTCCTCGGCCCGCGACGTCGACGGACTGACGGTTCGGAGTGCTTAACAATACCGTTCGGTGCGCGTACTCCCGAGCATGTCGGAAACGCGCGGGCACGACCCGGAACCGGGTCCCTCCTCCAGGACGGTGGTGGTCACGGCGGTCGTCGTCCTCGTCGCCTTCGGGCTGACCGTCGCCGGCGTCTTCCTCGGCCTCGGCGCCGGCGACGCGGGCAACGAGACCGAGACCGAGGACGTCGAGGAACCAGTTGGGATCGACGAGGACCCCTCGGAGACGGTCGACGTCGACGAGCCGGACGACGAGGACGGTGAGAACGAGAGCGAAACGGAGGCGATCGAGTGGGCAGAATCAGATGACGACGCCGACGAGGAAGTCGACGACGGGAACGAGTCCGACGGCAACGAGACGGACGGAAACGAATCGGACGACGAGGACAACGCCGACGAGGGTGACGATGACGATGAGAGCGACGACGAGGACGACGGTGACAGTGACGAGGAAGACGAGGAGGACGAGAGCGATGAGGATGATGATGAAGACGACGACGATGACGATGACGACGATGACGATGATGATGATGACGACGATGACGATGATGATGATGACGACGATGAAGACGACTAACTGAGCGGGAAGCACCTCTCGGGACCGTCCTTCCGGTCCCGCCGTTCTCCGCCGGCGATTCTGCATCTGTCGTTGTGCGAGCCACGGGCCACCCCGTCGGTCACCGACGTCGGCGAGAGGAGCAGCTACAAGTGGTCCCGAGCCCTTCCTCCGGCTATCGCTATGGAGCTTTCGGAGGCGCTGAACGCGAGGGGCAACGTAACGTGTGTCGTCGGCGCGGGCGGGAAGAAGTCGACGCTGTACGCGCTCGGCGACGTCCTCGAGCGCGCGGTCGTCACCGCGACAGTGCGGATCCCGCCGTTCGAGGATCAGGTCGCCGACGTGGTCGTCAGCGACGCCCCGCTCGAGGCGATCCGATCGGCAGAGTCCTGGCCGCTCGGGCTGGTCGCCGGCCGCGAGGGCTCCGACCGCTACCTCGGCTACGATCCCGCGACCGTCGACGAGTTCGTCGACGAACTCGACCCGGAGACGTCGGTGGTCGTCAAAGCCGACGGCGCCCGCACCCGCTGGTTCAAGGCGCCTGACGACGACGAGCCCCAGCTTCCCGCCGCGACCGACGTCGTCGTCCCGATCGCGAGCGCGAAGATCGTCGGCGAACGACTCGACGAGGAGCACGTCCACCGCCCCGAGCGGGTCGCGGCGATCACCGACCTCGAGCCCGGCGATCGAATCTCGGCGACCGACGTCGCGACGGTTGTCGCCAGCGAGCGGGGCGGCTGCAAGGACGTTCCCGAGGACGCGACCGTGATCCCGCTGGTGAACATGGTCGACACCCCCGAGCTCGAGACCGCCGCCCGCGAGATCGCGACCGCAATCCACGACCGACGAACGGTTCCCAGGGTCGTCCTCACGCGGCTGCTCGAGGACGACCCCGTCGTCGACGTCGTCTCTCCCTAGCCGAGAGCTTTAACTATCGTTCGGCGGTTACGATCAGTGGACTGCATGGAAACGGGGGAGTCTCTCGTCCGCGTCGACCTCGCGGCCGAGTCGGTCACATACGAACCGGTACCCGAGTCGTGGCGCAACGACTTCGTCGGCGGGAAGGGGCTGGGGGCTCGCTACCTCTACGAGGAGCTCGAGCCAGGCGCGGACCCGCTTGGCGACGAGAACGTCCTGCTCTTTCTCACGGGGCCGCTGACCGGGTTCCTCCCCGGCGAGCAACGCTACGTCGTCGTCACCAAGTCGCCCCTGACCGGCGCCTTCCTCGACTCCTACGCGGGCGGGGAGATGGCCGGCCGGCTCGCGGGCTCGCTCGGCGACAACGTCGGCGTCCTCGTCTCCGGACGGGCCGAGCGCCCCGTCAGGCTCGAGGTTGCCGACGGCGAGGTCTCGATCGAGCCGGCCGAGGACTGGTGGGGGCTCGACGCCCGCGAGACCGCCGAGCGGGCGGACGAGGCCGCGGTCGCCTGCATCGGTCCCGCCGGAGAACAGGGTGTCTCCTACGCGACGATCGCCTCCGGGGGCGGCGACCACCACGCCGGCCGCGGCGGCGCGGGCGCGGTGATGGGTGCGAAGCGGCTGAAGGCGCTGGTCGCTCACGACGATCCGCCGACGCTCGACGATGACCTCCGGAAGCTCCACCGTCGGTACGAGGTGGCGTTTGCCGACGACGACACCGGGCGCTGGCAGGCCGCCAGCGAGACCCTCGAGACGATCGATTTCGCCAACGAGGTCGGCGTTCTCCCGACCCGCGGCTGGCAGGAGGGTCAGTTCGACGGCGCCGAGGGGATCGGTATCGAGGCCGTTCGCGACGCCGCTCACGACCGCGAGCGCGCCGACGACCCGGTTCCCGGCGGGTTCCAGGTCGAGAGCGAGGACGGCGAGAGCGTCCCGCGGGGGTCGACGCCGATCTCGCTGGGTGCGGGCCTGGGAATCGACGATTTTGACGCCGTTGCGACGCTGGGCTCGGTCTGCGATCGGCTGGCGCTTGACGTGATCTCTGGGGGCAACGCCGTCGCCTGGGCGATCCGCGCGAGCGAGACGGGGTTGATCGACCGCGAGCTCGAGTTCGGCGACGAGGACGGCGCCCGCGAGCTGATCGAGGAGATCGCTCGCCGCTCGAGTCCGCTCGGTGACGCGCTGGCAGACGGCGTCGACGCGGCCGCGGCCGAGTTCGGCGGTGACGACCTGATTCCCTCGGTGAAGGGGATGGCGCTACCCGCCTACGATCCCCGCGGCGCGTCCGCGATGGCGCTTGCCTACGCGACCAGCGATCGGGGCGCCTGCCACCGTCGCGCGCGCCCGGTCGAGGTCGAGGCGCTGGGTGGGACCGACTGGAGCACCGTCGACCGCGTGGACGCGGTGATCGCCGAGCAGGACCGCCGGGCCGTCCTCTGGAGCCTGATCGCCGACGACTTCTTCGGGGAGGCGCTCTCGAGGACGCTGGGCGCGGACTGGCTCGCAGCGATCGGCCGCGACTACGATCCCGAGGAGTTACGCCGGGTCGGCGAGCGCGTCTGGACGCTGATTCGACTCTTCAACTGTCGCGAGGGCTTTTCCCGCGAGGACGATACGCTCCCCGAGCGACTCACGGAACCGCTCGAGGGCGGCCCCAACGACGGCGCGGCGATCGACGCGGCCGGCTTCGAGGAGACCCTCGAGCGGTACTACGAGCGTCGGGGATGGGACGACGGCGTCCCGACCGGCCGAACCCTCGAACGGCTCGGTCTCGAGGAGCTGTAGCGTTCGTTCCCTGCGATCGCAATCGCCCGAGAGAGCCGACGAAAAACGAGCTACTCGCCGTTCGTCGAGAGCTGCTCGTAGCCCGGCGAGAGGTCGTCGGGGTCGAGACCGAGCAGGTAGGTGTCGGCCTGAAAGACGCCCTCGAGCAGCCAGCCGACGCCCTCGTAGAAGGGGTCGTCGGCCATCTCCTGGATGTCCCGGGCCAGCTCCCGCAGCCACCAGCCGTGGGCCTGCAGGAAGGCGCGTCGGTACTCGTCGTTACTCTCGCGGGCCAGGATCTCGAGGGCTGCCAGCTCGACGGCGGCGTGGTCGGCCTCCTCGCGGAGCTCCGTCGACGGCCGGATGCCGAGATCGCGGTAGGAGCTTTTGACGGCCGCGAGCGGCTCGCCGAGGTAGTCGTCGGCGTACCAGGACTCGTGGACCTGCATCCGCGGTCGCGGTCCGACGAACAGTCGGGTGTGGACCCGATTCAGCTCCGTCGCCGCGTCCTCGGGATCGTCGACCCTGGCCCGCCACTTGTCGAGCAGCTGGAAACCGGTGTCGAGCGCCTGCGGCGACGCCTGCCGCGGAAGCGGCTC
>JGI2924J29684_1077907_pt1 | contig 25132 bp, 19 predicted proteins | sample BenlonsequencITS_FD_29684 | JGI IMG/M metagenome (IMG submission 29684)
AAATGAGTAACTCGACGACGTCTGTCAAAAATCCTCATCAAGAAAAAGCGAGAGTGCCACGGGCGGTAATCCACAAGAAAATCCTCGATGCCGCGGAGTCGCGTCCGGATGCTTCGATAGAAGCGATTGCAGAGGACGTGAACGGCGCAACCACCCAAATGGTTGAACGGGTTCTCGAGGAGTACGGCGATCCAGCGACTCCCTCTGGTGAAAGCGAAGGTGGTGAGGAGGAGGACACGGATTTGACAACCAGCAAAACGAATAGCGAACCCAAAAATCCGGATACAGAAGAGATCACCGACGATAACGAGGCGGAGACGGATTGCAGACTCGAAGACGGTAACGAAGAGACAGCAGATAGCGAACCCGATACTGGTATCGAGATGCCGGCCGAAAAGGGGGAGGAAGACGGAGGGGATCAACGATCGGAAACGATGGAGCCAGTGAGAAACGGGCACGAATCGCAAGCAACGTCATCACTCACAGCGTCGGAACTCACCGAAAAGCAACTGGAGACACTCCGTGAAATCTACAGACGGCCGAGCGCGACGCAAGCCGAACTCGGCGATACGCTCGGCGTCACGAGTGCAACGATCAACCAGCGGGTGAATACGATCGCTGGGTTCGATTGGACAAACCGACAACATATAGTCGGCGAATTATTCGAGAACGAGGCCACGAACGACGATGAAACCACTGAAGCGGATCGGAGTGTCGATTCGGACTCTGATGCACGCTGCGACAGTTCTATCGAGAGCAGTAAGAACGCGGATACGAGTAGTGAAAGTGTAAATTCACGCGAGGAACAACCGAAAGCGGAGAGCGATGCGGTTCGTTCCCGAGCTAGTAGTACCGAGGGTTCAACCCGTGACCGGGAACACGAAAGAGAAGATCACGTTCTCACCGGAACTTCGTCTCGAGTCACTGCAGATTCGCTCGAAGAACTTGAGGAACTCGAAACCCGAATAACAGTATTGGCGGACCAAGTCGAGATGCTAACGGACCGATCTGCGGAGCATTCGTTATCCTCTCTTAGTCCCGAACTGATACACAAAATCGTCCACGCTTGTCTCACTGCTGAGCACATCTCTCAAGAAGAGGAACTCCGTATCCTGAGGAGTCTAGTGGCTACTGGCTCGGAGTAGTAGCCAGTTCTTCACTAGTAGCGTAATAGACGATACTAACTAACAGCTGGGCAGCGACGCATCTCAAGCTGACTCGACCTCCCATGGAGAGTTAATCAAAAATATATATTTGACCACTTACTATGGCATTAAATGCCATATTTGTCGGTGGAACCGTCGAACCGGGGTCAGTATTCTCGAGTTGCAGGCATCGGTTAGCAGGTCGGATTCCACCGATTCGAACGACCTCTTAGAAGTGATTTGATTCATGAGCTGTTCGGACGAGACACGACCGCGAGTGGGTCGGGACGTCGCCGATATTTCGGGTGTGTGATTTCGCTCAACAACCAATAATTTTCAATAATGATCCTCGGCTCACGGTGTGAAAACAGTGGTTTATACATTGGTACTAATGTAATTCTCACGGAGTATTTGTTACCACTCCGTAGACCGGACAGTGCATTCAGTGAAACTGGTTCCGCTCGCATGGAACCACTGTCCAGCTTATACCCTATATTTATTTTCAGATTTATATTATAACAATGGAATGGTTCAATTATGTAAAATGACCACAATACCGCAGAACGTTTCTCGACTCCTAACTCATAGATTATATGATGGAGCTATCCGGTATATAGCGCGACTCTTAGCATTTCTTCACTTGATATGACTATTCTGATGTGTAGAAAGAAGATAGTTGATAAAATCTATTGATGAATCGTGTTTCTCGGTTAGCTGAGGTAAAAACCTGGTATATGTGTCGATTCTTGTCGTACAAAGAACTCCGCAGTAAGTATCGAATTGGACTTCAGTATTGCTATGTATTTACAAGAGCAAGCGGTCTAATACCGACAATACTTTTACCAATAGCGATCTGCACTCGACGCCGATCAGGTGGAAGCCAGCTTGTCTCTTCAAATAGACAATCAGTCACGTGAGGCTAGACGAAGAACATTCCGGAGGGGCAGTGCCGTTCACACCATTGTGTTTAGTTAAGCAAGTTCCACCAGACAGCGAAGGCTTGTAACCACGTTTCGGCGGTTGTTGGATCGACGTGACTGAAATTATTACTGAATGAGGATGTGCGTCGTTTTACCTCTCTAAAGACACGTTCGACAGCATTCCGATTTCCGTGTCGTTCGGGTCGGAATCGGAGCCCGGTTCGCTGGAGTGCTGTTGCTAGATGCTGGGCGTGATCGACGAGAAACACGGCGTCTTCGACGTCGTGTTTCTCACGAAGCTCTCGGAGGAATCGCTGTGTCAATGCCGTTGTAGTCGTCGTAAACAGCCGTAAGTGCAGGAATTCGTACGTCTCGGGATCGACAGCGGCGTACAGCCAGAACTGTTTGCCGTTGATTCGGATCACCGTCTCGTCGAGCGCAACGTGATCCGGACTGGCGTTACTGGCCGGCTGTAGATTGGCTTTCTGAACCCAGTCGTGGACAGCTTTCCGCGACCGCTCGACACCGAACTTCTCTAATTCTCGAACGGTATTCGAAAGCGATAATCCCGCAAAGTGCAGCCGAATACCCAGCTCCATCAACTGACGCGGTGTCCGCTCTCGCTCCACAAAATCTAATTCGATCCAGTCGCTACCACCACTGAGGCGGGCGATTTTCGCCATAGACCAGCTGAAAATCACCCCGACTCATCCTTCAGCCTTAACTAAACACAACCGTTCACACACACCCACATTAAATCTGACCGCACAGCACTCGCCGAGTAGGGCTGTGAGGAGCCGTCGACGTCCCGAAGCGAAATGGACAGAAAAACAATCGATCAAGATTCACCTCAATGACACTACCCGGGAGCCTCCTCACCGCTGACCATCAAGGAAGCGTATGCATCGGCGGAGTCGGTCGACGGCTCCTCGGGCACCGCATCCGGATACAGCAACCAGACGAACTGAACGTCTCCCCCCGCCGTCGGTTCGAGTTCGTGCTCGACCGTCCCGCGTTCGCCGTCGTCAACGGTCACGTCGAACCGCTCGAGTTCGCGCTCGTCCGTGACAGTGCCGTCGTCCGCGAGCTCCCGCTCGAGCGCGAGGACGATGTAACTTCTCGGCTCGCCCCCGTAGTTGTCGACGCCGACAAACACGGAACCGGCCGACCCCGGCTCGAGGGTCGCTTCCGACTCGGCCAGCAGGTCGCCGTCAGAATCGAGCAGCGAGATCGCCGCGGCGTCGTCCTCGCCGTTCTCGGGCCCGTAACCGTGATGATCAGCGACGGCGAACCCGGCCGCGCCGACGGCGACGATCACGGCGACGGCAAGCGACAGCGTCAGCGCGAGGTCGGTACCGCCGTTCGGTCGGACCACCGCGACCTTCTGTCGAGTCCACTCGCGATACGGCACCCGGAACCGCTCGTCGGGCCGCACCGCCAGTCGTCGCCGCGTCCCGAGGACGCATCCGACGACGATGACGAGCGAGACCCCCACCAGCATCGGGCCGAGCCGGATCCCCCACGGCGTCGCGTTCAGCACCAGCCCAACGGCGGGGACCACGACCGCGCTCGCGACGACCGACAGCGAGAGCCGATCGATGGCGTCGACGTCGCGTCGCCCGGGAAACAGCGCGGCGACGACGACGTAGCCGGGAACGAACAGGAGAACGGCGAGCCCGAGCGGGATCCGAACCGGCGTCTCGCGAACCACCGGCGCGAACGCCGCGACGTTCACCAGCGCCGTCAGCGCCAGCGCCGCAGCGAGGTCGGCAGGGAGCCGCCAGCCCGGTTCGGATTCGCCGTTCGACCCCATCGACACGGAGCTTCCGCCGTCGGCGCATAAAACCCGGTAGTCGTCGTTCCGAACGGTCTCTCGAGCTGATCGACGATCGGAAGCCACGTCCTCGATCCCTTCGAAACGGTCCGTCCGGGGGTCCCGAACCCGCGACCGGTCGCTCGCCGTCGACGTCGGGAAATCCGGAATTATCGGAACGGGCGCGAGGAAACGCAACGTTTCGCTCCCACAGCTTCAAACACCCCTTCGCCGTACGTTCGCCGGGTGACACTCGTGTCGCGTTCCCGAACGTTCGTCCGGTTCGCCCGCCCCGGCTCGAGTCACGACGACGCGCCCGTTCGACGGAGGTGGCGGCCGTGACGGCCGATCTGGGCGACGACGCCTCGACGATCCGTCGGCGGTCGTCGGACGATCACCGTTCGGACTCGAGCGACGCCGAACGCCACTCGCGCGGTCGCGAGGACGTCCGGAGCTTCGAGGAACAGCTCCAGGACCCGACGACGGCGGTCGGGTTCGCCGTCCTCGGCGCGCTGGCGTTCGTCGCCGGGCTCGCCCTCCCCGACGGCCGGACAGTGCTGTTCGCGCTGGCCGGGATCGGCGGGTTCGCCGCCGTACTGGCGGCCGAGATAGAGCCCGAACGGGCGATCGAGGCGCGGGACGCGACGCGGGTGTACGAGACGAGCGCACGGAACCTCGCCCGGCTCGTGGAGACGATCGGTGCGACCGCCGATCGGCGCTACGTTCCGCTCGCGGGACGAGGAGCCGACGGCGTTCGACTGATCGTTCCCCTCGCGGCCGATCGCCCGCGATCGACGGATCTCGTCGCCGAGGACGGCGGCGAGACCGGGGACACGACGCTGTCGCTCGAGCCGGTCGGCGCCCCGTTCGTCGCCGAGCTCGAGCGCTCGCTCGCGGACGGACTAGCGGGCGATCCGGAGCGACTGGCCGAACAGCTGACCGACGCGCTCGCCGACCGCTTCGAGGTCGTCGACCGCGCCGAGCCGTCGATCGACGCCGGGGACGGGCGGCTCGACGTCGCGATTTCGGAGGGCGTCTTCGGTCCCGCGGATCGGTTCGACCACCCCGTCGTCTCGATCCTGGGGGTCGGGCTCGCGGTCGGCCTCGAGCGCCCGGTCGACGCGATCGTGCTGGAAGACCGGCCCGGCGAGCGACGGGTCACCTGTTGGTGGGAGCCCGACGACGCGAGCGATACCGACGGATGATCCCGCCCGTAGCCAGTCGATTCGTCGCCGGCGAGACCGAAGCCGAGGCCCTCGACCGCGTCCGTCGGCTGAACGAGGACGGCCTCGGCGGAATGGTAAATCGGCTCGGCACTCACCACGACGATCCCTGGCGGGTGAGCGCCGACGCGGCGGCCTACCGCGAGCTGGTCGCGGCGATCGGGGAGACGGGACTGGAGGGGGCGGTGTCGGTCAAACCCACCCAGCTCGGGCTCGACCTCGGCGAGGACGTCTTCCGTCGATGCCTGGAGTCCGTCCTCGCGGTCGCGAGCGATCGCGACGTCGTCGTCTGGCTGGACATGGAGGAGCGGACGACGACGGACGCGACGCTCGAGGCGTTCGAGGCGTTCGCCCCCAGCTACGGTGATTCGGGGCTGGGCGTCTGCCTGCAGGCGAACCTCAAACGGACGCCCGCCGACCTCGATCGCCTCGCCGACGTCCCCGGTCGGCTCCGGCTCGTGAGGGGCGGCGCCTACGACGAGCCGCGCTCGGTCGCCTACCGCGATCCGGAGCGGATGGCCCGGGCCTACCGGGACGTCCTCGAGCGGGCGTTCGAGAGCTTCGAGGGGCCGATCGCCGTCGCGACCCACGACCTCACGATCATCGAGTACGCGACCGAACTGGGCGAGTGTCACGGGACGACCCTCGAGGTACAGATGCTGATGGGCGTGCGGCCGACGGTCCAGCGCGAGCTGGCGAGCGAGTACGACGTCGACCAGTACGTCCCCTACGGCAGCCGCTGGAAGCGGTACTTCCTGAACCGACTGACCGAGAACGAACACACGCTCCGGGTCGCACTGCGTGCGCTGCTCGGGCGCGGTGATCGAGCGAGCGGGGCGCCGTCGGATCGCCAGTACCCGATCACTCACGGAGCCTCGGCAGTCGATCGACGACCACGAACAGCCGTCGCTCGAGGCTCCGCGGGAGGACGCCGATCCCGTCGAGCAGCTCGCGGACGTCCTCGGAGGTCAAGGCACCGGTAACGACCGAAAGCACCGCGTACGCCAGCGCGCCAAGCGGCGGAACGACAGCGAGCGCGAACAGCGACGAGGGCGCGAGCAACGCGACCGGGACGACGACGAGGACGGTCCCCGCGGCCGAGAGGAGGACGGGGCGCCACCGCAGCCCCGCGAGCGGGCGGTAGCCCAGGCGACGGGCGGCCAGCGCCTGGAACGCGACGAGGCTGCCGTAGCCGATCGAGGTCGCGACCGCCGCGCCGGCCATCCCGTAGGCGGGGATCAGCGCCAGGTTCAACGCGAGGTTGACCAGCGAGCAGGCGCCCGTCGCGACGAGCAGCGGCCGCAGGGAGCGACGGCCCTGATTGATCGCAAGCGTCGGCCGCGCGACCGCGAACCCGACGACGCCGGGGAGCAACAGCAGTAGCGGGAGGATCGAGGGGGTAAACGCCGAGCCGAGGTAGAGCGGGACGAACGCCCCGGACAGCGCGGCGACGCCGATTGCGAGCAAGACGGTGAGCAAGAGGACGTACCGGGTGGCCCGCTCGGCCTGGCGCTGGATCGCCGTGAGGTCGTCGGTCGCCCAGAGGTTCGAGATCCGCTGGAGGAGCACGAGCTGGACCGCTGTGGGGGCGAGCCAGAGGAACTCGGCGATCGAGAGCGCCCCGCGGTAGTAGCCGACGGTCTCGTCGGTCGTCCACAGCTGCAACAGGACGACGTCGACGTGGTACAGCGAGTTCAGGAACAGAAAGAACAGCACCGTGCTCGCGAGGTAGCCGACGATCCCGCGTTTCGGCAGGTCGACGTCGGGCGGCGAGACGAGCGCCCGCAGCGGGATCGACCGCGCGATAACCGGGAGCGCGAGGACGAACACCGTCGCGCTGGCGAGGATGTGTCCGAGGAGCACCCCCTCGACGCCCAGTCCCAGGACGACCAGCCCCAGCGCGGTGACGACGAACAGCGTCTTCTCGACGACCTTCAGTGGCTCGGAGCGCGATTCCAGCTCGAGCCCCATCAGCGTCCGCAGGTTGTGGGTGGCAAGCTGGCTGGCGAGGGCGTACCCGCCGAGCAGATAGAACAGCGAGGTAAACGGCGCGCCGAACAGGCGGGCAGCGAGGCCGGACCACGCGGCGAGCCAGAAGGCAGCGCCAACCAGGACGCCCAGGAGCAGCGTCGGGCGGAATACGTAGCCGTAGACCGCCGCCTGCCAGGTCGGCACCGAACGCTCGGCGATGTACTTGCGGACCGCGTCGCTGGTCCCGCCGGCGATCACGACGTTGACGAGCCCGAAGATCGACAGCACGAGCGCGTACCGGCCGTACTCCGTCGGGCCGAGCAGCCTGACCAGCGCGGGCGTGAACAGAACGCCCGCGAAGACGACGAACAGCTTCGCGCCGACGACCGACCGCACCGCCGAGGACAGCGAGTCAGCCATGCGGATCCGTCGGTTCCCACGCCGTCGATCGACGTAATACGACGGCCGACCCGTCGACAGTCGTGAGCGACGCGCTCGCCGACGGGTTCGGACGGCGATCGCCCGTCGCGAGCCGAGCCTTTGCTCCCATCAGTTCCACGTCGGCGACCCGAACCGCCAGTAAAGCGTTCGCGCGAGGTCGAGCGCCGACTGGGCCGGCGCGGGTCGGCCCCGTTCCCACAACAACAGCGGCATCGGCCGGGCGCCGAAGTGTTCCTTGAAGCCGAAGACGCCGTTCCTGAAGTCGGGCGTCGACCCCCGGAGCTCGTAGGTCTCGTACCCCCGATCGATCGCCCGCCTGATCGCGTGCTCGTGGAGCAACTCGGGGGCGTGGTACTCGAAGTGATCCCGGGTGACGGCGGTGTAGAGGTGCTGGACCGCCGACTGCTCGTCGTCCTCGAGGAACAGGTACATCCCGCGTCGCCGTCCGTCGACCCGCAGCGAGAGGATCACGACCCGGTCCTCGAGGTTCTCGAGCGCGGCCAAAAAGGTGTAGGGAACTGCCCGCATCCCGACCCGATCCATCACCCGTACGTAGTCGTCGTAGAACGCCGCCAGCACGCCGGCCGTGAGGGGTTCCTCGCGGACCTCGAACTCGGTCTCGTGGCCGCGCCTGATCCCGCGGCGGCGCTCGCCGTCCATCCGCTCGAAAACCGCGTCCCAGCCGCGGGTGAGATCCAGCGCGAACCGACAGGAGTGGACGGTGACGTCGTACCCTCGCTCCCGGAGGACGTTCTGGTACCGGACGTACCCCTCGTCGTAGGTTCGGAGCTGGTTGAACAGGACGCGCCCGTCGCAGCGCTCGGCGACGCCGTCGAGCAGGAGCTCGATCGCCCGCTCCTCGTCGGTCATCGCGATCGGCCCGCCGTAGCCCGGTTCGATCGACTTCAGCTGGGCGACGGGGCCAAGCGGGGCGACGAAGTTCGGCAAGAGGGCGATCGGATTCCCCTTCTTCGAAACCAGGACGTGTCTGGGCTCGCGGTCCAGCCCCTCCTCAATCGCCCGGAGCCACTCGTAGCGGTGAAAGACGCAGCCGAGTTCCGAGCCCTCGACGACGTGGTTCCACTGGTTGCGGTTCGCCTCCTCGATGCCGTCGATGTGTTCGACTTCCAGAGCCATGCGAGAGTCGACGCTCTCCTTTCCCCACCGCGCGCCGAGAAATAGCTTCGGAGCGTCAGCCGGCTACGGTCGGATTTCCCGCTCCCGTGGGTTCGGAAACCGTCCGTTGCGTCGACGGGTTGCTGGACGAACCGGCTGCTACGAGCCGACGCGATCGAGGACGCGTTCCTGCAGCGTCGCCAGCGGCGGGGGATCGTCGGCGCCCGGCGCCAGCAGGACGACCCGATCGGCGTCGGCGTACCCGTTCGCCAGCAGCGCCGCGTTGTCCTCGCGGTCGAGCCCGCCGTTGGTCGCGAGTGCGGCGTCGCCGACGACGAGCACCGTTCCGCCGCCGACGTCCTCGACCGTCACGACCGGGTGAGGTTCGGGCGTCGTCTCCTCGTCGCGGGTCGCGTCGGGGTCGTCGACGAGGTAGCTCGACTCGCTCGTCGTCGCGAGGACGGTCGCGTCGTTCGGTTCGATCGCCGTCGCGCGGTCGAGCCCCAGTCGGTCGACCCCCGCCGTCAGCTCGTGGTCGGCGGTCTCGGTCGCGGTCGGCATCGCGGGCCCGCGGTGGTGGTGACGATCGTCGCGGAGCACGCCGTCCTCGAGGCGGGCCTCGGCACCGACCGATTCGAGGACGTCGTCGGCCGACGGATCGTCGGCGAGCACGATCAGGGTCCCGCCCTCGCGGACGAACGCCGCGGCGTCCGCGGTCGATTCGTCGGTCTCTGGTCCGGGGATGGCGATCGCGGCGTCCGCGTCCTCGAGATCGTCGTTGCCGACGGTCGCGTCCTCGCTGTCGGGGTCGTCCGCGACGGTCTGGCGGAGCTCGCTGGTGCCCTCGCTCCCGGGATTGTACGGATCGTGGGCCTCGCTCGCGGTCGCGCCGAACCAGACGGTCGCGAGGACGACGGCGGCGGCGAACGCGAGCAACGCGAGCCGTCGTCGATCGACGGAGTGGAGCACGGTTACGCGAACACCCCCACGGCGACGACCGATCCCGGAGGGAGTGCGAGACCGACGGAGAGCAGCTCGAGCGTGCGACCGACGAGGACGGCCGCGACGGCGAGGGCGCCGACCGCGGCGAGCCACCGGAGGCGGCGCCCGCGCCAGCGCGGCCGGACCTCGACGGGCGTCAGCACCTCGTCGAGGACGACGGCTCCCAGGACGGCCAGCAGGATGAACGCGCCGAGGGAGAACGCGCCGAGGACGGCGAGCCCGAGCGCAGCGCCGAGGGCCCAGGCTAGCTGGAGTCGGAGGTAGCGGCGTCGTCGCGGCGTCGTCATCGGACGCTCCTCCACGGTCGGAGCCGTAAAGTCACCGGACGCTCTCGGCTCGGGAGTGCGGTAATCGGACGTTTCGAGCGCGGTCGGACGTCTTCCTCAGGCGTGGAACGACACCGATCCCGAGTCGTAGACGCGGTCGCGCTCCGCGAGCGACTCTCGGGGAAGCTCGGCCTCGTCGACGTACGCCGAGAACTGCAGCGGTCGGTCCGCGAGTTCGTCCTCGCGGACGAGGACGGCGTCGTGCTCGTCGAACATGGCCTCGCCCGCACCGGCGTCGATCACCGAACACTGCGCGCCGTGAAGTTCGCCCAGGTACCGACAGCTGACCCGATCCGTGCCGAACGCGCCGCGGTAGCGGTCGTCGATCGTCTCGAACGACTGGCGCTCCTCGTCCGCGAGGTAGAAGGTGTAGAACGGGCGCTCGACGACGGGGTTGTCCGAGGCGGTGAAGTCGTTCGAGACCGCGGTGAACGTAAACAGCGAGAGGATCACGAGCGCGGCGAGCAGGGTCGCGAGGCCGCCCCGGCGAACGAGTTCGTACAGCCCGTACCCGCCCGTCAGCGCGACGAACGCGAACGCGTAGTGGCCGAACCGGTCGACGTTGACGCCAGCCAGCGCGTCGAGCAAGAGTAGCGGGCCGGGAAAGACCAGCGGCGCGAGCGCGACCGCGACGACGCCGATGGTCAGCAGGTGCGGACGCTGCACTCGGCCGCCGTCGCCCGCGACGGCCCCGTCCGGAGGAGCGCGGTCGTCGGCGACGGGTTCTCGGGACCGCCGCTCGAGCAGGAAGAGAAAGCCGAGCAGGAGGAAAAAGAGCGCGAAGCCGTAGGGGACGTAGTTCGCGACCTCGACCCAGGGGCTGGCAATCACGCCCTCCGGAACCGCCGACTCCGAAGGGTCGAACAGCACCGACTGGATCGTCCCCGCGATCCGCGCGACGACGAACTCCGCGGCGTACAGCCAGTAGAGTCCCGTCGCCAGCACCGACACCCCGAGGACGTAGACGTCGACCAGCGGCTCGGATCGCCCCGTCGCGCGCTCGGCGACGGCCACGAGGACGAGGATCGCCAGCACGAACGGGATGGTGACAGGGTGGGCGACGACGATCGCGACGACGAGCCCGAGGGTCAGCAGGCGCACGTTCCCGGTCGGGCGACTCGCGAGCGCGACCAGCAGGGCAAGCAGGAGGATCGACGTCGCGCTGCGGGGGATCGAGTACATCCCGTAGAAGAGATACAGCGGGAACGCGATCGCAACGAGCGCCGAGAGGAGCCCGAACGTCTCGTCGGGGTGAAGCCGACGGGCGAACCCGTAGATCAGGCCGACCCCCGCCGCGAACAGCCCGCCCGAGAGGAGGAAGGCGGTCGTGTGGGCCGCGACGCCGTCGCCCAGCAGGAGCGAGCCGAACGCGGCGTGGACGTGCCAGAGCTGGAACGACTCGTAGCCCGGCAGCAGCGTCGACGTCCGCCCGGTTTCGAGGATCGAGTTCGTGATCGCGGTGTGGGCCGAGAGGTCGGTGTGGCCGACGAAGAAGCCGTAGTTCAGCGTGACGCTGTAGACGACGAGCAGGAGGGCGACGACGAGGTGATAGAGCGCGACGGCGCGCCTCGATCGCCCGGGCGGCGTCGCGACGATCAGGAGAAAGCAAAGTCCGTAGAGAACGGCGACGCCCGCGTAGAACCCGTAGGGGCGAACCTCGGTTACGACCAGCGCGACCACGAGCGCGGCCCCCAGGAGGTGAAAGCACGTCGACCAGAGCCGCCAGTCGACCCGGATCGCCGTCGCGGCGCTTCCGACGCCCGCCCGATCGGTACGAACCAGGCGAGCGACCAGCGGCGCGGCGATCATCGGGACTGCAACGTACAGGCCGAGGATCGACAGGTTCGGCAGGCCCAGCACCAGCGGGACCCCGACCCCCAGCACGGCCGCGCCGACGAGCGCGACCGAGAGGAGCGACACCGGCTCGACGGACCGTCGGCTCACGCTCACGATACCCTCCGGAGCCGTGCGAGCGTGGCGTTCGACGCGGGCGAGGCGGTCGCCGACGGTGCGAGCGTCGCCGACTGGCGGTGGTGCATCGTCGGCGCCTCGCTACGCGAACCGGTGCGAAAAACGTTACAGCACGTTCGACGAACAACGCGAGGGTAATCGGCCGCTGGGTCGCGGCGGTCGGCGCCGGTTGCGAGGTTCGGGCCCGTCGTCCCGCACAGCGGTAACCGGACGTTTGCGAACCGTCCGCGCGGTCGGGCGAGCACAATCCCGGACTTCTCGCGGCGACGGTACCGAACGCTATAGCACCGCCACCCCCTCCCTTCGGAGGATGGAGCGGCGAACCGTCCTGAAGGCCAGCGGCGCCCTCGTCGGAGCGACCGTCCTCGCGGGGTGTCCGTCGGACGATCCCGAGGAGCCGACGGAGCCCGACGAGCCGCCGGACAACGGTGACGAGGACGACGATGAAGAGCCGCCCGCGGCTCCGCCGGCGGACGACGACCCGGTCGGGTTCGAGGACTCGCTCGCCGACCGCGCCGACGAGGACGCCGCGTTCGTCGGCGTCGACTACGACGTCCTCGAGTCGCCGACCGACGTCTACCGTGTCTGGTCGGGCGATCCAACGGCGTTCTCGCTTGTCGACAACTACACGTTCGAGGGGGAGCGCGCGTTGCGCTGTGAGATCCCCCGCGGGGAGAGCAACGGGAGCAACGCCGCCTACTGGTTTCCGGCGAACGGTGACGGGCAACCCCTCGAGGTTCGCCAGCGCGCGATGGTTCGGCTGGCCGACTGGGAGATGCGGGCGGGCGACGTCTGTCGATTCTGGGCGCTCGGCCTGAACACGGAGGCGGGGGAGCGCGGTTCGGGCGGGCGCGGCCGTCCCTCCGGGACCGACGGCTGGTCGAGCGCGCTGGCGGTCACGAACCGGAAGGGGCGGTCGGCCGACGAGTACGCGCTCGCGACCTACACCTATCACCTCGATCAACCCTCGACGAGTGGCGAGTTCGAATTGACGGGCGTGCGGGTGCCGGCCGACGAGTGGGTCGCCCTCGAGACCGCCGTCTCGATGAACTCGATCGAGGACGGCGAGGCCGTTCCCGACGGCGAGGTCCGGTGCTGGCTCGACGGCGAACTGGCCTACGAGCGGACGGACTTCAGGTGGACGACGATCGAGGAGCAGGCCGTCGAGTACGCCGGTCCGCTCGTGCGCTACGGCGGGCGCGAGACCGCACCGGCGGATCTGGCGATCTACTACGACGAGCACGAGCTGCTCGCGACGGGGCTCCCCGAGATTCCTCCCTACGACCAGCACCCCTACTTCGAGGACCCGGCGAACATGGACGCCTACGACGGACGGGTAACCTACGTCAACGGGGCCGAGTCCGCGACCTATCGCCTCTCGGTCGACGGCACGGTCGTCCACACTGACTGGAGCAACGCCGACGGCCACCAGGCGACGTACAACGGGACCGTCGAGATCACGCCGGCCGACGAGTCCGAAAGCGGAGACGCGATCGCCGAGGCGACGGCCGAACCGAAGACCGTCGACGGCTACCTCTTCGACGGCGAGGTCGTCGCGTTCGAGGCCGACCCCGCTCCCGACGAGCTGTGGGTCGGTGGGGACGAGGTCGATCCCGACGACTACCCCGACTCGCCTACCGACGCGTGAACGCGACCGCCTCGCGGTCGAGGGCTCCGTCCGGCTCCGCGGCGCTCGTCGGCAGCCGCTCGAGGACGGCGGCCGGCGGCGTCAGCCAGGCCCCGAGATCCGAGCGGTCGACGTTCCAGGGGACGCCCGGTTTCACGATCGCGCCCAGACAGTCAAGCAGTCGCTCCTCGTCGCGGTTTCGCGCGTAGTAGTACAGCTCCCGCAGCGGGAACGTCATCTCCCCCGTCGGCTCGGGCGATCGGTCGGGGAGGCGATCCTCGAGTCCGAGCGTCCTCGCGACCAGCCGCGAGGCGAACCGGTAGCCGTGGGTGCTGGCCAGCGCGTAGGACGCCCAGAACTTCGGGTTGATCTCCATCAGGACAAGCTCGCCGTCCTCGCGGCGCTTGAACTCGACGAGGGCGACCCCGCGCCAGTCGAGGCTCCGGAGCAGCTCGGTCGCCGCCGACTCGACCGCGGGGTCCCGGCGCAGCCGGAGATGCGTGCCGCTGCCGCCCCGGCGGGGGACCGATCGCAGCTCCTCGTGGGCCATCCGGAGCTCGACCTCGCCGTCTAGACAGAACAACCCGCAGCCGTCGGTCGCCCCCGAGCCGTCGATCGACTCCTGGACGAGCACCTCGCCGGTCGGCGAGGCGGCCGCGAGCCGGTCGTAGACCTCCCAGAACCGTCCCGGATCCACGATCCGGGCGGTCGTCTCTCCCCCGCCACCGGCCTCGCGGCGGGCCTTGCAGAACAGCGGGAACTCGAGGACGTCGAGCGCCCCCGGCTCGCGGCCCTCCGAATCGAGGGTCGCGACGAGCGCCGAGTGGTCCCGGGGAACGTCGATCCCGAGCGTCCTCGCCAGCTCCGCCGTCGCTCGCTTGTCGGCCGCGGTCTCGAAGGCGTCGGGCTCCGGGAGACAGGTCGAGACGAACGCTGGAAGGTCGTCGCGGCCGCTCTCGAGTGCGGCTGCCGACCCGTAGCCGACGGGAAGCACGAGATCGGGGCGGTGCGTCTCGATGACGGCACGGACGGCCTCGAAATAGCGGGGATCGTCGGTCGCGGGGATCGCGACCGCGACGTCGCAGTACCGCGAGCGGAGGAGTCGGCTGTGCCGACTCGTTCCCGCGCCGACGACCGTCGCCCCGACGTCCTCGGAGAGCTCCTTGGCGATCGTCAGCGAGGCCGGGTAGTCGCCGTCGAGCACCAGCACCCGTGGATCCGAGCGCATAGCGCGAGGGCGAGGGCCGAACGGAAAGCCGTCCCGACCGTCTCGCGTCCTCGCGGACGGTAACGACAGATTGTCCCGCGACCGACCGGACGACCGCAAACCGATGCGACGCCGTCTGTCGGTTCAAGGAGCGATTGTCGTCGGTGAACGCCGTATTTGAATCCGTAATCGGAGTTTTCGAGCGGAGCTATTTGGACCGACACACCGGTCAAACGTTACACAGGATCCGGCCAGGCAGAATCAGTTTCGGATTTTCTTACATTCAATGTAAAAGGAAAATTTATAGCCACGGTCGCCCGTTTCCCGACCGCATGGAACGACAGCACCCGGTTCGAGAGCGATCCGAGGGGACGCGCAACGAGGGATTTCGCGGGGGGAACGGTCGCACTCTCGGCCGACGATCCTATCTGGGGCTCGCCGGCGGAGCGCTTACTGCGCTTGGCGTCGGCCCCGGTGCAGGGACGACTGCAGCCACAACGGACGAGACGGCGCTGATCGACGTCGACTACGACGAGTACGCCAAGCCGAGCGAGGTCTACGACATCAACGACGTCCGGGGGTCGGACGTTCCGGAGTTCGTCACCGAACCGACGACGCGTCACGGTCGATCGCTGCGGACGGCGTTTACGGGCGACTCGAAGATCGCGAACTGCGAGTACCGGCTAGCCGACCACGTCGGCGAGCAGCAGGACGAACTCTACACCCGCTTTACCGTCTACCCCCAGGACTTCGATCTGGGCGACGACGACACGGTCCGGCTGTTCTGGGCGCCGCTGACCAACGGTGGGGGCTCATCGGGGGGCGGCGCGGCGGACGGGCAAAACGGCTGGTCGAACGCGATCGGGTTCGCCAACCGGAACGACTCGCCCGCGCCGGAGGGGTACAAGTTCTTCTCGTACTCCTACCACATGGACGGCTCGGGCGACTTCCAGATGACCGACGCCGTCGTGGAGACCGACGCCTGGAACGAGATCGAGTGCCACGTCGCGGTCAACTCCTACGACGGCGGGACCGCCGCGGCCGACGGCGAGATGCGATACTGGGTCAACGGCGATCTCGCCTTCGAGGACGCGTCGATGCGGTTTACGGCCAGCGACGACAACCGCATCGAGGCGGTCGGTCCGCTGGGTTACATCGTCGGCAGCGGCGGCGGCACGCTCTACTACGGCGAGCACCAGATCGGTCTCGGGATGGACCGCGAGGACGCTCGCAGCAGGCTCGGGTAGCCCTTAGACGACCAGCGAGCCCGCCAGCCCGATCAGCGCGACGCCGAGCGTGAGCTTGAGCCGGCCCGGCTCGGCCCGGTGGGCGAGCCACCAGCCGATCCCGACGCCGCCGAGATACGAGAGCGTGATCGGGACGAACAGCGAGGTGACGATCGCGTCCAGTAACACGTAGTTGAGCGTCGTAAACAGCGCGGTCGCGACGACCACAACCTGCGTAATCGCGATCGTCGCGAGCATCGGCACGCCGACCAACACCAGCGCGGGCGCCGACAGCGCCGCGCCGCCGATCCCTAGCAGGCCGCCGGCGACGCCGATCACGATCCCGACCGCGACGAAGCCGGCGGTGTCCCACCCGCCGCGGCCGAGTTCGACGCGGGGCTCGAGGTCGTGGTACTCCTGGTAGACGATCGTGACGCCGACGATGGCCAGCAGCACCGCCAGTACGATCCCGTACAGCGCCCGGGAGAGGTAGGCGTTCGCCTGAACGCCGACCCAGGTGCCCGCCGCGGCGGCGGCGCTGACGACGCCTGCGATCCACCAGTCGATCTCGCCCGAGCGCGCGTAGATGAGACTGCCGAGCACTGCGCCGATCGTAAAGACGGCGCTCGAGGTACCCGCGACCTCGGCGCTCGAAAGCGACGTCATGAGGTAGAGCCCGGTGACGATGAGGATCCCGCCGGGGCCGATCGTGGCGACGATGATCCCGCCGAGGAAGGCCAGGACGACCAGCGCGACCAGCACTTCGGTAGCGACGACCACGTGTCTCTGACGGGCGTACTCGGCAGGTACGGGTAGGGGTTGGCCTTGCCTGCCAACGGTCGATCGGCTCGTTTAAGGGAGTCTACAGACCACGCTGCGGTGGTGCGCTGTCGATCCGTTCGAGCGATAACGAGAATCGGTCGACGACACCGCGCGAGGGAGGAACGAGGGAACGGAGTGACCGAGTGAATCGGTTGGAGAGGGTGTCGCGATTCCTCGTTGCCAGTGTACGAGTCGATCTTGGACAAGACGTACAACCGATGAACATCCGCCGAAGTAAACACTTCCAGTTCATCGCCTCCACTTGAAATGAGCGGCAGAACGGGAGTCAACCGACAACCCCGTACGGTGCGGGAAGAAGCCCACGACTTCAGTCGTGGGTCGCTGATCATGCCAAGACTCACAAGGACAACTAAGGCATCTAGTGGAAGGTATAGTACGTAAATCGAAAGGTTTCGTAGGAGTCAATGAGAGGGGAAACAGCGGCGAAGAAGACACCACCGTTTCCGGAGCAAATACCGTTGCAATCTACGGTATACAGTGGATTCGGCCGGATAGTAATTCACTGGATATTGGGGTTTTCCCCGAGGCCAGAACCCTTCGAGGGTTACTACGATACATCCCTACTCAGACGAGTTCGAGACCGAGTCTACGGACAAGTCCCACCTCAACGAGGCAAGCAGGTGTGAGCCCCGAGCGAGTAGGATGGGTAGTTGACTGGTTGTTCCACAGGAACCCCCCCTCCTCTACTATTTCCGAGAGTGTTTGGACACACACACACACACCACTGTTTCCGGAGCTATCCTACGAGAGAGCGGCCAGGAGAACTGAAGCTAATAAGGACGACCTAGACATCAACGAAATCTAGATTCTTCTAGCTTTTATTTACCTATTACAGTCCGTATTGGTTGTAGCTTGTATTAAAAGTTGGGTATCCACAGATATCTCCGTAGAGAGGGCTCATCTATAGATCAGAGCTCCGGAAATGGTGGAGGGAGTGTATTTTATAAGTGAACTAGCTCCGGAAACTTTGGTCCGCCTGTCTTTATAAATCTCTAAGCTTCGGATGCTTCGGAAGCTAAGGAACTAGTGGTTTTATTGTGGTTAAAATAAGTACATGTCCATATGGGAATGTTTGAGCGTGATCAGCAGGTATTCGCGAACGCCGAACCTCTTGATGATTCCTACGAACCTGAGGATATCCGTGAACGAGACGAGGAGCTCGAGAAATATCAACGGGCGCTTCAGCCAATCATTGACAACAGGCCAACATCCAATATCTTCTTATATGGAAAAACCGGAACTGGGAAAACCGTCGCGACGAAATTTATGTTATCTCATCTCGAGCGCGACGCTGCCGAGTACGATGATATTGACCTTTCGACCGTGTGGGTAAGTTGTGAGAATCTTTCTTCTTCCTACCAGGTCGCCGTCGCACTTGTGAATACGCTCCGAGAGAACCAAACTAAAGAACGAATCAGCACCACTGGGTATTCACAGCAGCGGGTTTTCGATCTTCTCTATGAGGAACTCAATGCACTTGGGGGAACAGTAATCGTTGTTCTCGACGAAATCGATAATATTGGGCATTCGGATGAGATTCTCTATGGGCTCCCTCGGGCGCGATCGAATGGCTATGTCGAGGACGTCCGACCGGTTATCATCGGTATCAGTAACGATTTCCAGTTTCGGGAGAATCTTTCGCCGAAAGTCAAAGACACGTTAGCGGAAAAAGAGATCCTCTACCCACCATACGACGCAAATCAACTTCGATCAATTCTCGAACCCCGTGCTGAGAAAGCGTTCTACGAGGGTGTCCTCAGTGGTGAGGTTGTGCCACTCTGTGCTGCTTTCGCTGCGCAGGATACTGGTTCAGCTCGGCAGGCAATTCGTCTTCTTCGTGAAGCCGGTGAACTGGCTCAAGCAGAAGACGCTGACACCGTAACTGAAGAGCATGTCCGTGATGCTCAGGAGGAGCTCGAAAAGAACCAACTGTACGAAGGGATGCAAGAACTCACAACCCAGGGCCACGCTGTCCTTTGTGCGCTTGCTTACCACCAGGCGCTCAATGAAGTCCCAATTCGTTCTCGAGATCTCTACGAACGATATGTGAACATCTGTGACCGGCTCGACACTGATAATGTGAGTGAACGCCGCGTTCGCGATCACCTTTCTGATATGAATATGCTCGGACTGATCTGCGTCTACGAACGCAACGAAGGACTCTCGGCGGGTCGCTACCACGAGTACGAACTTGATGTACCACTAAACGCAGTTCTGGATGTTCTTCTCTCGACAAATCGCTTTGAGGAGATCGCCAACATTATCCAGTCTACGGCCACCGACAATGATCTCCTACAGTCCGGGATTTCTAACTACTGAAACCCGCTACTATTGCTCGTCCATTCGATATTGAAGTAATTCAAAACTGACTGAAAGCTTCGGAAACAGTGGAGGGGTAGCTCAATAGTGGAGGGGATCGCTTAGTATACTAGCCCAAACGTAGCTCCGGAACCGATGGTGTGTAGGAAGGCGTAGCTCCGGAACCGATGGTGTGTAGGAAGGCGTAGCTCCGGAAACAGTGGTGTGTCTCTGAGTTCTCCCTTAACAGTTACCGACCACGAAGGGGTGGGCGCTCTCAACCGGATCAACTGGTCGCATGTTCTCTGATTTGATTTTCCCGCCCTCTCCCCATTGCCAGTAGTATTGATAAACTGATAGCGCATACCTCCGTCTTCAGGCGGATGTCGAGTAATAGGCATCTCCATGGAAGAACCCTCGATACGGGCGAGTTTGAGCTACCGCTGCGAGGACGCCTCCCGACGTCGCTCGAGCAGTTCGTAACACTCCCCGCAGGGGCCGATCCAGGCGCCCATCGCCTTCGCCTCGCGGATCAGGCGCTCGTAGAGGGCCCGGTAGCTGGGGAACTCCTCGGCGTTCATGTACCGGGGGTGCCAGAGCACGGTCATCACCGCGTCGTGATCGTGAGCCTCCTCGAGCAGCCGCCGACACTCCCGCCAGGCCCACTCGAGCGAGGGCGCCGACGGAACCAGGGCTCGCTCCATCAGCGTCAGCGGAAAGACGACGAACGCGTCGTCGAACGGCCGGAAGACGTCGTACCGGCCGTCGAACCCGTAGCGGGTGCTCGAACCGTAGCTGGCGTCGTATCGCAGTCCGATCGCGCGGTGGTGTTCCCAGGTGCGCCGACCGGCGAGGTTCAGGTAGTGCTGGCGGCCGCCGACGACGGAGCTCCCGAGGACGCCCTCGAGGACGCGTTTCTCGTGACGGAGTCGCTCCCGGTCGTCGGCGGAGTCGTAGGAGCCGTGGAGTCCGACCTCCCAGCCGCCTCGATCCAGGGTGCGGATGGCGTCGACCAGCTCCGGCTGCGTGGGGTCGTACCGTCCCGCGTACAGCTTCCAGCTCTCCGGGCGGAGCCACTCGCGGGGCGAGCGCTCCCACAGCGACCGCTCGTTGAGGACGTACCACGACGATCGAACGCCGAGTTCGTCCTCGAGGGCCATCAGCTCCTCGAACTGCCAGTAGGGGCGCTCGTCGCTGACCAGCGCCCGGAGGTGGGAGGGGTCGCGCTCGCGGACGGCGTAGTACGGCGCCTGATAGGTCTTGAAGACCCGATCGACGTCGTGGGTGAGACAGAGCGCGAACTCGTACCCCCCGAGGCGATCGGTCATCGGCGGCCCTCCGGACCGATCCGGGCCGCGGTCGCCTCCGCCCGCTCGGCGCCGACGACGTCCTCGACGACTTCGACGACGAGGGCGGTCGTGTCGATGCGGTCCTCGAGGAGCCGTCGCCGACGGCGCGTCCAGGTCGAGTCACGGACCGCCAGCAGCTCCCGGGCGTGGGACAGCACTTCGCCGGGACCGCTCCCGTCCGAGAGCCACCGGAGCAGCCGGGAGCGTCGCTCGACGTCCTCGAGGACGCCCGCCCGAAGCTCCGAGACGTACAGCGCGGGGGTCCCTAGCAGCGCGCTCTCGAGGGACATCGTCGCGCTCTCGCCGAGGAACAGGTCGGCGCTGGCAAGCAGGTCGTGAATCCGGTGGGGGGCGACCGCGAGGCGACGGGCCGCAAGCGCCGGCGGCAGCCGTCCCTCGGCGGAGATCCGAACCGTCGCGCCGAACCGCTCGAGGCCGGCAACGAGCCGTTTGAGGTCGTCCAGTCCGCTTCGGCCGACGTCGTGGGCTGCGGTCCAGGAGACAAGTCGGAGCACGACCAGCGGGCGGTCCCCGCCGACCGCCGCCAGTTCCACGGGGTCGAACCGATCGGGGTGGAGGTACGCCAGCTCGTGGTAGCCGGGGTACCGGCGGTGGTGTGGTCCGTACTCGTCCCAGAACGCCGACGGCGTGTAGACCCGATCCGCGAGCGGGAGCGAGACGGCATTTTGCAGCGCCGCGTGCTCGGTGTCGGTAAAGAGGACACTCTCGGCGTCGCCGACCCGTCCCGCGTGGGCCACCGCCGGTTCGCCGATCCCGAGGATCGCCGCGGGCTCGAGGTGGCGCACCCGCTTGAGGATCTCGTACTCGTATCTTGCCTGGACCGAGAGCAGCCCGAGTGTCGATCTCGGGGCGCCGGACAGCCGTCGGTAGTCGATTCCGTAGTGATCGAGGAGCTCGCAGGCGACGTCCTTCTCGCGGGCGAGGACGCAAACGTCGTACCCCCGGTCGCGCAGTTCGCCGATCGCGTTCCTGAAGAAGTGGACGTGGGCAGGGTGCTGGATCGTGACGACGACCTGCTCAGTCATACCGCCTCACCTCGAGGGGGGCGTTCAGTCGCCGTTCGAGGCGGGCAGCGATCGCTATCGCCGCCACACCCGCGATCGCGAGCAACGTCCCCCGCCCGATCGACGGTTCGTCGTCGGGACCTCGTCGGACCAGCCCGCAGACGCTCTCGCAGACGCTCCCGGCGAGCGCGAGCGCACCGAGTCCGTACCAGAACGGAACCGACCAGCCGGCAGACGGCGAGTACTGGTTCGCGAGCCGCCAGACGAAGGTCCGAACGAGCAGCGCCGACACGGTCGGCACGTACGTCGCGTACTCGATCGAGGACTCCTCGTCGCCGTACCGGGCGGGGATCGATACGTCTGCGACGCGCAGCCCGGCGGCGTTACACCGCACCAGGAGATCGTTCGGATAGCCGTAGCGGTCGTACACGGCGTCGAGATCGAGGCGTTCGAGCGCGTGCCGGGAGATCGCGGTGTAGCCGTTCTGGGGGTCGCCGATTCGCCAGTACCCCGAGGCGATTCGGCTGAGAACGGTCAGAACGGCGTTTCCGAGCAGTCGGAGCCGGGGCATCTCTCCGGAGTCGTCGACCAGCCGGTTTCCCTTCGCGTAGTCGGCCTGGTTCTCGACGATCGGATCGAGCAACGCGGGCAGGTAGTCGGGATCCATCTGCCCGTCGCCGGCCATGACGGCCGCGACGTCGAGACCGTCGGCGAGGGCCCTGCGATACCCCGTCGCGATGGCGGCCCCGACCCCCCGATTTCGGTCGTGGCGAATCGGGACGATCCGGCGGTCGAACGCGGCGTCGGTCGCAGCGACCGTTCCCTGTCCCCGGTCGGTCGCGTCCTCGCGGTTGAGCCGAGTCGCAGCGTCGGTGATCGCCGTCCAGGTACGATCCGTCGAGCGGTCATCGACGGCGTAAACCCGATCGACGTAGTCCGGCACCGTCTCCAGGACCTCGCCGACGAACCCTGCCTCGTCGTACGCCGGGACGACGACACCGACCGTTCGCCCCCTATACATCCGTCCGTTCCTCGCGGTTTCGGGGCGAGCGACCGGTACAGGTCGGCGCTTGCCTCGGACGTGCGGTCACGTGTTCCGGCCGCCGTCGCTCAGTCATTCGGAACCTCCAGATCAACCGTCGGCCGATCGTCGGGTTCTTCGCGTTCGATGCGCCGGGCGATCTCGAGGGCAGCGAGCCCGTCATCGACGGTCACCTCGGGTGTCGAGTCTGTTCGAACGGCCTCGAGAAACGACGCGAGCTCCCGCCGGAGGGGCTCCTCGTTCGGAACGCGAACCCGTTCGATCAGGCGCTCGTGTCTGAACCGTACCCCCTCGTCGCGCTCGACGTACTCGGGGATCGAACGCCGGTGGATCTCGACCGACTGATCGAGGTAGTCGACCGCGACGAGACACTCCTCGGTGGTGACTTCGAGGGTCCGAACCTTGCGCTGGGTCAGTCTGCTCGCGGTCAGCGACGCCATCGCGTCGGGAAACTCGAGCAGGGCACCGGCGTGACGGTCGCCGGCGACGCCACAGCCCGCCACGTCGACGGGGTCGTCCTCGAGCAGCGCGCGGACGACGTCGATGTCGTGGATCATCAGGTCGGTGACGGCGCTGTCCGCGATCGGCCGTTCGGGGGGCGGCCCGAGCCGCCGCGCGGTAATGTCGATAACTGACAGGTCCTCGAGGAGCCCCGCGAGGGTCTCGACCGCCGGGTTGAACCGCTCGACGTGTCCGACCTGAACCGTGACCCCGGCCGCCTCGGCGAGCCGTCGCAGCGTCCGTCCGTCCGCGAGGTCGCCAACGATCGGTTTCTCGACAAGGATCGGAACGCCGGCCTCCAGACAGCTCCTCGCGACCTCGAGGTGGTGGGCCGTCGGGACGGCGACCGAAACGGCGTCAGCCCGGCCGAGTAGCGTCTCGAGACCCACCGCCGCGGTTCCGTGACGATCGGCGACGGCGTTCGCTCGGTCGGCGTCGACGTCGAAGACGCCAGCGAGCGTGGCGTCCTCGAGGTCGTCGTACACACGGGCGTGGTGTTGGCCCATCGTGCCGACGCCGATCACGCCGACCGCGAGCCGACTGTTACCCGTCATAGCCGGTGATCTCCTCCGTTATGTGATCGGCGTCGTCGTTCTCTCCTCCTTTTACTCATATTTGCTCTCAATCGAGGGTGATTTCAAAAGCCGAAGAGATCGTTACGGCCGTTAACGAGCCTCCGTTCCGCCCGGGGAGAGGGTTTCCCCTCAGCCCGTCGGTCCGGTCCGATCCGGAATAGTTCCGCCGCGGACAGCTTCCGAACCACGAGGAAGCGAACGGGCAACTCTTTCTTGTGCCGTTACACCGAAACGTCGACAGTTGCCATCGGCTCCTGGTCGAGACGTACTTCAGGTCACGCAATCGATCCAGTCCGAGAACGACGACAGTCGAGCCGTCATATATGCGAATTACTTCCGTTCCATGGGGACGAAACAGTGCCGTTGGCGAGTGTCGATGGAAAGAACTCTTGTGGCGATCGAGGGCGTTGACCACTCAGAAGTGACTACCCAGCAGCAGTCGGTTCTCGCGACGTCCTCGGACCGCATTTATCACTCATTCGCTCAGCTTCTCGAGCGGTCCTCGTCTCGCTGCCGTCAATACCGATCGAGACGCTGTCACCCTGCTCGTCGATTTAACCGATAGACACGTGGTATTGAAGGGGCTTTTCGACCGTTTGTCGCCGCTTGAGGTCACAGCTAGGTATGTTTCCTCGAGCGATTGGTCCCCGAACTGGAAGACGATCCTCTTCGATCAGCGGTACCGATATCCCGACCCGAGACCATCGTGATACCATTTCTGAGGAGCCTGTTGGCGCGCCGACGATCAGCATCGATACAATGAGAAGAGGGACGATCACGTTCCGTTATTCTATTCGGCTCTGACGCGATGATTGCTCTCCTGATAGATTCGGAAGGACGTTCTGACTTTGATTACGGATATAACAACCTGATAGTTGAAACGTATGTGAAACGCATTCCGTTCCCAAAAAGGAGAATTCAATTTGGAAATCGATATCTCGGTGTCCGTTTCGAAACCAAGCCGAGCGTAACGATGCGCGAACAGAACGGAACTCTTGTGTATTGGTATTTAGTAACAATCTTCATAAAATGACTGGAAAGCTACTCGAATAGGTGAATTCTTATTTCTATGATGTTCCTCTGTCAGTGTTCGTTGAACTGTTTCTCATCGGTTATTTCGGGGACAGAAACGATATGTGTCGGTTATAGTAACTTCCGATAGAGTGGACAATAGCGTTGCTATACTGTCGACAAAAAGGTATCTAAGTATATTTATATGTAGCGTCTCGCTCGAGTTCTCGTGTTCGAAACGCTAACCTACTACTTCGGTGTGAAACCGTTCTCCGGATTCAAGTGATACTCGGTCATGAGACCGGACTGGGTAACGCTCCACAGTGGGTGGTGACTACCGATGCCAGCAGGAAGGTGGTCGCCTGCGTGGGACGTACCCAGAGATCTACCAATGAAACGCGCACTCACGCTGATGATGGCGATCGCACTGGTCGGCAGCCTCATGTTCATGGGGTTCGCCGGAACGGCAGCGGCATCCCACTACGATAAAAACGACAAGG
>JGI2924J29684_1077906_pt1 | contig 25121 bp, 22 predicted proteins | sample BenlonsequencITS_FD_29684 | JGI IMG/M metagenome (IMG submission 29684)
GAGGTAAGACGTTATCCTATAAATACCGTCGCTCAGAATTTCCAGGCTATGTGTGTAGGTACTTTCCAAAAGGCTGATCCTCGCAATGTTGACGTATTCATCAATAAAACCGGTCTATCCGGAAACTATCAAGTTATGCTGGTTGCCGAAGAAAAACTTTACGAAACCGGCGTAACGATCTCCGCCTAGGGTTTGGAGGGTGGCCGTTGTTGTGCGGTCAGTGCAGGGAAAGTCTTAAATCAGCTGAGTTGCCAGGATGCCTTTTGCTTGGCAGGAAAAAATCATATATTAGTGAAGGCAACTGTCGGCAGCTTTGACCCTGCCGGCAGTTGCCTTTTCCCTTCTTTGTCCAATATTAATGTGTCGTACCCTTCAAATTAAGTAGGGCAACGCCGATAATAATTAACACGATACCTAAGCCGTTATAGAGATTGAGTTGTTCTTTCCAATAGAGAATGCCGATCACGGCCGTTAACGCAGTTCCTACCCCGGCCCAAATCGCGTAGGCTATACTCAAAGGAATGAGTGAATGAGTCGGATTTTATCGATCCATATCCAAAGTATGGAAGACTGTATCGTGTTTGGGGAGTTATAGGTGATTTTGCAGATGTGAACTTTTTTTACTTATATGAAGATAGTGACGGATGGAAGGTTGATAAATGCGGAACAGGGCCTTAATAACGACTAATTCTCTTCATACTTTCTCAACAATGATATCCTGACAGCGGATAATCAGCTCAGGCATACCTTCCCTGCCAAACAGCATATGGGCTTCATAACCCTTTTCCCTGCGATACAGCTCCTGATAAAGCCAAGTGCTCCCTATAATAGGCTCTTCCCGCCTGATCATTTCAGCGGCGGTAAAGGTAATCCTGTTATAATCCGTGAATCCGCCCTGCGTGTCGAGATACATGATAACATCTTGATCAACGCTAAACGCTGTTACCAAGCAATCGTGAAAAGCGAATCTTTCCCGGATGATTTGAGGGATGTCCTCCACCTGCTGGGCCTTGGAATACTCGTTTGAAACCCGCTGTACAGTCATTCTGTTTTCTTCACTCAGGCTTTTTAATTGCTGCAGAATGTCTTTAGTGCAATAACCCAGGGAGAACACCCGCATATCGGCTATTTGCTCCAAAAGCTCGCGGGGAAGCCGGTGGGAGGTTTCTTTTCGGAATGTCTCCTGGAAAATGGGAAATTCCTCCTGGCATTGACGCATGTCGAAGGACGGGCGGGCATCGTAATCCGCTATCAGCTGTTGGATGCGCTCTTTTTCTTCGGGCGGCATAACGTGAACAATTTTATCTTCTTCTTTAATCCCTTCTCCGTTCATAAATTTAGCAGCCGGCACGAGGGTGCACCCGTCTTGCTTCAACATAAAACGAGGGTCAACATCGTAAACTTCGCGCCGACTTTTGATGAATTCTTGCTCTTTTCTTTTATAGAGCTCCAAATAGAGTGCTTCGTCATAAACAGCTGCGCCGTTGTGTACGCTCATGCCAAAATGCAGCCCTGTACGCTGGCACAACTCGTACCATTCCTTTGTAAGATACTTCATATGAACTCCTCTCGGCAAATACATGTGCGGCAGTTAGCCGCAATTACTTTGATAAATTCCATATTACATTTAGTTCGATGGTGTTCCAAAATATCCTTCTAAAGTCTCAATTCTACTACTGATGGATTAAGAAACTACAATTTGATTAGTCCACGCAAGGTGGCAGCACTATGGCAAGGGGAGAATCCCTGGGAATCTGGTACAGCAATCAGTGATAAAATGTGTGGACTCTTAACAATTTGCAAAGACTATTCTAGAATGTATATAAGTTGGAATTTATGAGAGGATTAACTGTAATATGCCCATATCAAAACAGAAATAGAGAAGGTACAGGCTGGGCTTGATTATTCTAGGGAGGAAAACAAATGAAAAGAAAAGTCAGTCAACAGGTTAGAGGTTATAGAACAAAGGACGGAGCCGGAGTGAGTTTGGTCAGGGTATTGGGAAACGGGACGGTTCAGGAATATGATCCGATTTTGATGCTCGATTCCTTTGACAGCACAAATCCGGAGGACTACACAGCGGGATTTCCAATGCATCCCCACAGAGGTATTGAAACAATTAGTTATGTGTACCGTGGATTTATGACTCATAAGGACAGCTTAGGAAATGAGGATACAATAGGTGATGGAGAAGTCCAATGGATGACAGCGGGTTCCGGGATTATGCATGAAGAAAAATTGCCGGCTGCCAAGCGGATGCTTGGTGTGCAGCTTTGGCTGAACCTTCCCGCTAAGAACAAAATGGCACCGCCAGCTTATCACTGTATTAAAAACTCCGAAATTGAGGAAATCAAGTTTGCTTGGGGCAAGCTTAGATTGTTGGCGGGCGAATTTGAGGGAAGAAAAGGATATATGGGCAAATATCTTCCGCTTAACTATTACGATTTGCACCTCAACTCCAATGCAGCGATTGTTTTGAATACAGAAAGTGAGCGCTCTGTCATGGTGTTTACTCTTTTAGGGGACGCCTATATCGGAGGTGCTCTGGTAAAGGAAAAGACGGCAGTAAAGCTTACTGCTGGAGATGAGGTAGAGATCAAGGCTACAGATGAAAAAGCCCAAGTTTTATTTATAAGTTCAAAGCGACTGGCTGAACCGGTGGCTTGGGGCGGTCCTATCGTAATGAACACAAAAGAAGAATTAAATGCAGCGTTCGCTGAATTAAGAAAAGGCACATTTATCCAAAATAAAATCTCTTACTGACAGTGTAATTGATAACCCTGCCGGGTAAACATCCGGCAGGGTATTTAATGTACTTGCCGTTTTAACAAACACCTCTGTCCGTTTAACAACAGCGAGTAATTAGCAGAAGCCAACAAGCTTTGTTTAATTCCATAGTATAAGCGAGAACTCTATCATAAATAGCAGACAAGTGAAAATTAAATAGGATGGCTGACTTCAATTGTAATCTGACTTATAATGGGTACAGATACAAAAGAATTTTGCAATCAATAACACAAAAAATTCAATAGAAATGTTTGAGGTGGGCAATGCGCATAGAACAGCTCCAGCATGTTATAGAAATTGACAACAAAAAATCCATATCTAAAGCGGCTAAAACCTTCTTTATGAGCCAGCCCCAGCTCAGTCACTCGGTTAAGACACTGGAAACGGAGCTGGGTTATAAAATTTTCCGGCGCAATAAAGAGGGTCTTATTCCTACCGCTCAAGGAAAAGAAGTTTTGAAATTAGCTCGGGAAATCATCAATAATGTGGAAGAAATGAAAACCATCGGCAGCAGGGAAGGAGACCTGGCGGGGAATTTGAGCTTGACACTTGAACCCGCTGTTTTTAATGCCTTTGCTTCTCAACTCGTTAAACGCTTTTATAATATGTATCACAATGCCAACCTGATGATTACCGAAGATATGCCTCTCTCAGTGATTGAGAACGTGGCAAACGGGACTTGCGCCTTGGGGGTTACCGGCTGGCCCGATGAACAGGATGAGACCAGGAAGCAGCTCCTCGATGCTCAAAATATTGCCTATCATGACGTGTTGAAGGACTATTTTGGCTTAATGGTCGGGGACAGGCATCCTTTATCCCAAAAAGAGGTCATCACCTTAAGGGATCTTGAAGATATGACCTTTGTGGATTATAACGGCTTCACGGAAAGCTATTTAAGAATGTTTGGGATAAAACCCAAGAAGCCATCCATTATTGTTTATAACCGTGAAGTTTTAAAATCAGTCATTGCTGCCAATGAAGGAATTGCTATTTTTCCGCGTTGCTTTTCATTTAATGATATTTATTTCCAGCAGGGATTAATTAAAATACGAGGGATAGAAAAGGTTACGGACCAGGTAAAAATGACCATGTATCTCCTCTATTACCGGGCCGGCCACTTATCCCCTTTAACCAAGCAGCTGATTAGAATGATTATTGAGATAACTCGAGAAAATATACTAAGGAGCCTGGCCTATCATGCGCATAGAACAGTTTAAACAAATTGTTAAGATTCAGGAGCAGCAATCCATCTCCAAAGCGGCCAGCGACCTGTTTATCAGCCAGCCTTCCTTAAGTATATCTGTCAATAACCTGGAAGAGGAACTGGGTCTGAAAATATTTGAACGAAGCAAAGCTGGAGTTGCCGCCACGGAACAAGGGAAAGAGATATTAAAGCTGGCAGAAAATATTCTCAACTTAAGTGACAAGATCATTGGAATCATGGAGGAGACTAATGTCTCTATCAGGAATCTGCAGATGGCACTACCGGCTGCCTTTGCCAATGTTATAGTGCCGGGACTCCTCAGGCAGTTCCGAGAACTCTACCCTAATGTAAACCTGCATATTCATGAGACGACTTATTATGAAATAGTCGATTTGATGGATAAAGGCATCTATTCCATAGGCATCGTCAGCTTCGGGAATGGTATGGAATACAATTTCTTTAACCAGCTCAAGGAGAAAAACATTGCCTGGGAAAAGGTTCCCGGTGGAGAGCATTTAAAACTTTCCCTTTTTATCAGCAGCAATAATCCTTTGGCTGAGCGGGAATGGGTCAGTGCTGCTGAGCTGAAGAACATACGGATGATTTCTTACAAAGAAAACTACGCCAGGATGTCCAAAGACCTGGAACGTTCACTCTACAAACCGGTAGTCGTCAGAGATATTGAACTGTTAAAGAAACTGATCAGCGATGACTTTGGTTTTTCGATTTTTCCGGAGACCCTGGCAGTTAATGATCTCTACGTAAAAAGCGGGAGAATCAAGGTTATTCCTATTAAAGGCATAGAGTTAAACGAACAAGCCAATATTTATATCCTCTACTCCAACAGGGAATCCTTATCCTTTATCGAACGGGAATTAATGGCAATTGTCAAAGAGTTGATTGCAGATCAGTTGTAACTAATCTTTGAGCTTATCTTATGTCTAAATATACTCCCAGGATGAATACCTGGAAGTATATTTTTTTTGACATATTAACTATAAGAAAACCTATATTATTCAATTTACTCATTTTAATCTACAATAAAAAATGATAAAGCTAACTATTAGTTTTGCTTATCGTTTTTGCGCAATTGTGCACAATCATGATTGGAAGTCACTAAATTGCAAGTTAAAGCAAAGGAAGGAAGGTCATCAGGCTAAATCACTCAGGTAAAATTAAATAGCTGGAGGGTTTTGACATGGCAGAAGAATTGGATGGCAACAAAGAATTACTCAAAGTCTTTGGATATCTTGTAATTGTTGGCTTAGGCTGGATTTTACCTGCTCCGGAACCAATTACTCCCATAGGAGTTAAAGTGTTTTTTGTTTTTCTGGCAGTGGTTTACGGCTGGACGGTAACCGGCCAGGTCTGGCCCAGCTTGCTGAGCTGTATAATGTTCCCGCTGACGGGTGTGGTTACAATGAAGGAATTTATCGCCATGGGCTGGGGCTCGGATGCTTTCTATTTCATGGTACTGGCCTTTGTTTTAATCAAGTTTCTGGAACAAGTGGGGGTAAGCCAATTCCTGGCTGCCTGGCTGATGAGCCGCAAGTTTATCCAGGGACATCCCTGGCGCTTGATTTTCATGATTATGCTGACAGCTTATGTTATATGCAGTTTAGTTAACATCTTTATTGGCATTTTCTTAGTTTGGGAAATTGTCTACAACATTACCAAGATTGTTAAGCTAAAACCTATGGATAAATTCCCAACCTTGATGGTCTTTGGGGTCGCTATGATGGGAGCTCTCAGCCTTTCGGCCATGCCCTGGGGCAGCAATGCCATTGTCAACTTGGCAGTTTACGCCAATTTGGCGGGCGAACCCGGCAACATGATCCGCTATATTATTTATACAGTACCGGTGGGTATCCTATCGATATTTGCTTATCTTGTCCTCTGTAAATATGTTTTCGGGCTGGATATAACTCCTCTCAAAGAAATAACCGGGGCCATGATTGACCCAAAAGATCTGGACATGACCAAGTCGAAAAAAATAGCCTTTCTCGCTCTAAGTGTCTTTATTGCTCTCTTACTTATCCCAAGTTTATTGCCTAAAGCCACGCTCATCTATCAGGTGCTCAATAATCTGGGGGTAGTCGGAGTTATTGTCTTCGTCTTTGCCGCTCTGTCCCTGATCAAGGTTGACGGTGAGAATATATTTGATTTTGCTGCTCTCGCCAGGGGGGGAGTACCCTGGAACATGGTGGTTATGACTGTGATTATTTTAGCCATCGGTGGTTGTTTAATGAACCCGGCTACGGGGATCAACGCTTATCTTCAGCAGAATCTGACCCCGCTGCTCACCAGTTTGTCCCCCTTTGTGTTCGTTATTGCTATCACAATAATCACCTTTGTCCTGACCAACTTCATGATTAACATGGTGGTTGTGGCGCTGCTTTTGCCCGTAGTGATCAATATGTCCTCAGTGCTGGGCATCCATCCGGAACAAATCTCTTACCTGATTATGGTGGTTAGTACTAATGCCATCTTAACCCCTGTCGCCTCAGCCGCTTCGGTGATCTTGTTCCCGAATACTAAGTGGATCCGAACCAAGGATATTTATCAGTACGGTGTGATCACGGCTATGGTCATCACAGTCATCGCCTTTGCCGTCAGCTACCTCTTCATGGGTATCTTCTATTAAACGATGCAATTCTGAAGCAGAAACTTGCTCATTATTCTCGATTAGGTGAAAGAATTCCCTTTCTCATAATCAGGAGATGAAGTTTAGTTAAAAATTAATTTTAAGGGAGGTTTTTTCAATGGGTCATCCATCAGTCCATCCAACAGGGGTTACAATTTATAATCCGGAAAAGTGTTTCAACGGTTATACTATTTTCCCGGCGAACGAGCATGGGGCAACCTTAATCGATATGAACGGCGGTGTAGTCAGCTTCTGGAAGGATCTCCAAGGCTTCCCCAGCAAGCTGTTAAAAGGCGGCTATGTCATGGGCAGTCTGGGAGAACGAACAATGTTATGTGGTTTCCAGGATCAGCTTGATTTGGTTCAAGTAGATTGGGACGGCAATATCGTCTGGAAATTTGACCGTTTAGAGTACATCGAAGATCCGGGCGAAGAGCCTCAATGGATGGCCAGACAGCATCACGATTATCAGAGGGAAGGCAATCCCGTCGGCTACTATGTACCGGGTATGGAATGCCAAACTGACAGCGGCAACACCTTGATTTTATGTCACCGCAACTTATACAATCACAAGATTACGGATAAAAAGCTCCACGATGATACGATTGTCGAAGTGGACTGGCAAGGAAATATTGTCTGGGAATGGGCCCTTAATGAGCATTTTGATGAACTTGGCTTTAATAATGCCGCTAAAAGCGCCTTATTCAGAGACCCGAACATGACAGCGGCCGGGGCAGACTGGATGCACGTCAACAGCATGAGCACTCTCGGTCCCAATAAATTCTACGATGCCGGGGACGAGCGCTTCCATCCGGATAACATCATCATTGACGGCCGGGAAACCAATATCATCGCCATTATTGCCAAAGAAACCGGTAAGATCGTCTGGAAACTCGGTCCTAATTATGATGAAAATGAACAAATCCGTAAGATCGGAGTGATCATCGGTCAGCACCACGCCCACATGATCCCTGCCGGTTTGCCTGGGGCAGGCAATATCCTGATCTTTGACAACGGCGGCTGGGCCGGCTATGACAACCCCAGCCAGATCACCGCCACAGGAAATAAAGCTGTGCGCAGGGATTATTCCCGGGTTTTAGAAATCGATCCTACAACCATGGAGATCGTCTGGCAGTTTTCCCCGGCGGAAATGGGGCATGGTATGCCTTTCCACGCCTCCCATTTCTACAGCCCCTTTATCAGCAGTGCCCAGAGGCTGCCTAACGGCAACACCCTGATTACGGAAGGTTCCGATGGCCGTTTAATTGAAGTTACCAGCGAGCATGAAGTCGTTTGGGAGTATATTTCTCCCTATTGGGGCTCAGAGGGGGGGATTCCTATCAATATGATCTACCGTGCCTACCGTTATCCTTATGATTATGTGCCCCAATTGGCAAAACCTGAAGAAGTAGCCATTGAGCGAATTGACAATAAGGACTACAGACTGCCGGGAGCCAAAGGTAAGGAACCCCAAAGAACCGTTGAAGTGGCGGGAACAAAGGGGTATGGAGAATCTGCCGGTTTCTGTGTGCAAAAAGAGTAGGGGCTCGCGAACCGTCCCTCTCTCTACCCAAGAGGCTTTTTCAGAGTTGTAGTAAAAGGTCGTTGCTGACGAACTGAATAAATCGTCAGCAACGGCCTCATTTTTTTATAGCTATACCGGCCTCCGAATACATTAATTTCATTTATAAGGAAAGTCGTCACCAATAAGGAATAGTATTTTTCACATATCAGCTATAACAAAACCTGTATTATGCCGGGCAGGGGTTTTGGAGCTAAAATAAAGGATAGAAGCACTGAAAGGGGTTTAATTATGTCTTTAAAGCAATTAAAAGCTACCGGTTTTGAAGAAGTTGTCTATCATAACGGCGAATCATGTCTGGTTATCTTCTCCAGGAAAGATTGTCACGTTTGTAAAGAAGTTGTTCCGGTCTTAGAACAGCTGCAGCCACAATATGAGAAAAAGTTCGGTTTTTATTATGTAGACGTTGAAGAAGATAAGGCCTTATTCCAACGGTTTTCTTTAAAAGGGGTACCCCAGATCCTCTACTTTAAGGGCGGTCAATACCAGGGAAAGCAAGCCGGTAAGGTTGAGGATGACCAAGTTGAAGAAAAAATAGCCGACATCCTGAAGTAAGGGGTCAGCGCTGAACCCAGGTAAGTACCCAGGGTAATTCTGATTTAAAAAAGGAATGTGAATCACATGGCAAACAGCTATGATTTAATAATCATTGGCGGCGGACCTGCCGGACTCTCTGCTGCCGTCTATGGCGGCAGGGCAAAACTCAAGACCTTGGTTATCGACAAGGGAGAGGTTGGCGGCTTAGTCAACACTACCCGGGAAATCGTCAATTATCCCGGCTACCCACAGATCAGCGGACCGGATCTCATGAAGGAGTTCAAGAAACATGCCGAAACCTTTGGGGTGGAATTTTTAAAAGGTGAGGTGGTCCGGACGGATTTTTCCCAGGCAGAGAAGAAAGTAGTGCTGAAAAAGGGCCGGGAGCTTTTCGGGAAAGCGGTGATCTTAGCCTGTGGCAGCGAGCCGAGGCTGCTGAATATTCCCGGGGAAAAACGGCTGCGGGGTATGGGCGTAGCCTATTGTGCCACCTGTGATGCGGAGTTCTTCGAAGGGGACGAGGTGGTGGTTGTGGGCAGCGGTGACCAGGCCATTGAAGAAGGCATGTTCATCGCCAAGTTCGCTCGTAAAGTAACGGTCATCGTTTTGCATGACGAGGGTATTCTTGACTGCAATAAAGTCAGTGCTGAACGGGCCTTTAATCACGAAAAAATGGCATTCATCTGGAATTCAACCGTCGAAGAAGTCCTGGGAGAAGAGAATGTTGAGGCAGTAAAAATCAGGAATTTGAAAACCGGTTTGACTTCAGAGCTTAGTTGTCAGGGCGTCTTTTTCTTTGTAGGAATGGTTCCCTCCACGGGCTATCTTCAAGACAGCGGTCTGGAGATGGATAAACGGGGGTATATCCCTGTTACAGAGCAAATGGAAACTAACTTGGCTGGGATTTATGCGGTGGGGGACAACCGGGTAAAATATCTCCGGCAAGTTGTCTCGGCTACCGGGGACGGGGCAACGGCGGCTGTTGCAGCCGAGCGGTATATCGAAGAACTGGATGCCTTTAACAGCAATGTGCTGCAAAGTGAGAAAAAAGTCCTGTTGCTATTCTTTAATGCTCAAGACAATGCCAGCCTGAGTTATCGCACAGTGTTAGAGGAAATAAACCGGAAAGACGGTCTGGACTGCAAAATCGTCAGCTTGGATACAGCAACGAAAAAAAATCTTGCTGAGAAATATGCGGTAAAGAATGTTCCCACAGTTCTGGTGCTGGATAAGGGGAGGGAAATCCACCGGCTTGAGGGCATGGAGGTCTTGACGTCCGCACACTGGAAAGTAATGGTGGGATAGTTTTAGCCTCTTTGAGACGGCGCGGTGTTGACCAGATGGTTCTGACGATTCTACGATCTTAGACAAAATAATGTTTGATGACTGTGTTATACTTAAAATTATAAAAAGGGTGGTGGGGGGTGGGCTGATGGATAATGAGAAGTTTCAAGAGTTAGTCTTAAAACATTTAGAAGACAACGCTAAACGTTTAGAGGGAATTAGTGAAAAGCTCGTTGAGCATGGTAGGCGCTTTGATGGCTATGATGAACGTTTTGATGGCTATGATAAACGTTTCGATAACCTTGAAACCTTGGGCAAACAGCATCACGATGAACTCGAAAAGGTCGCTTCTCAAGTGGAAAAATTAATTCGAAATGAAGACGAAATAACCGATTTCTTGCTCAAAAGACGTAGAAGGATATAGGCCAGCATTTATTATTTTTGTTCCCCCGACTAATTTTAGGGGGAACTTTTTTGTACTAATCAGCGGGAAGACAATGTCTGCAGGAAGAGTAATCCGTGTGCGAAAACAGTGTCTTCGTGTGAAACACCAGCCGGGTTTTCTGGAAGGAATGAATGTTATCATCGCCCTGAACCATACCCTGGAGGGGGGAAGGATATGGATAGAAATCGGCATCGAAGCTTTATGGAAAAGAAACTTTGGTGATGCCAAGTAGCATCACTGATTAACTGGAGCATCAGGGATTGCCTGCAAAATAACCTAAAGCGATGCAATAGAGCATCGCTTATTTTTATTGAGCTATAATTGTCTGAAAATCTCAATGAAAATGCCTCTTTTATTATCTGAATATTAAAAATATACTGGCATATGTTTTGCATTAAATCTAGATGAGCCCTCTAAAGGTCTAAAGGTCTAAAGCAACAGGCAGACTCGTAGCAGCAAGGTTGCAGTTGAAAATCCGCCAGCAGAGGGGATTTAAAGATCAGGACGAAAGGAAGGTAAGCCATGAAAATTAAAGACAGAGTTGCTCTGGTAACAGGCAGCGGTCAGGGATTAGGTAAAGCAATTGCTTTCGCCTTAGCCAATGAGGGGGCTAAACTGGCAATTAACGATCTCTCCCTGAATGAAGTAAAAGCCCGGGAGACCGTCTCAGAACTTCGTAAAATAGGAACAGAGGCTGAGGTTTTTCTGGCAGACGTGACTCAAGAAAGTGAAGTCAATAAGATGGTTGAGGAAATCCTGGCACGTTTCAGTCGTATCGATATCCTTGTTAACAATGCCGGTATTAATCGTGACGGTTTGATCCATAAAGGCAATTTACAGAATTGGAATGCGGTAATGAATGTAAATCTTACTGGGCCTTTCATCTGTACAAAAGCTGTATTGCCTGGTATGAGACAAAATAATTATGGCCGAATTGTCAATATCTCATCTCTTACGGCTAGACTAGGGGTCTCTGGGACAGGGTATTATGCGTCAACAAAATCGGGTTTAATCGGCTTAACTAAAGTTACAGCGGTTGAGAATATGGCCAAAGGAATTACCTGTAATGCCCTGGCCCCCGGTTATATTAAAACGGATATGATGATGAGATATCCTGAAGAACAACTTCAGGCACTCATTGCCAAGATTCCTGCCGGCCGTTTGGCAGAACCGGCTGAAATCGCCGATGTCGTGGTGTTTGTCGCGGCTGATTCTGCAGCCTACATGACAGGTGCGGTGATCGATATCAATGGAGGGTATTTTATTTAGAGATCATGCAAAAGCATATTTACAAAGTTGCTATTGGAGATGCAGAGATGGAAAAACTTATCGAAGGCTTAATCCAAAAAGATCGCATAGCTCTTAGTAAGCTAATCACGATGATCGAGAATGATAGCCCTAAATCCCTGGATATTATGAAGGCAATCTATCTCCTGACAGGTAAAGCATATGTTCTCGGGGTTACCGGTCCTCCCGGTGCCGGAAAAAGTACTTTAGTTGATAAGTTGATTCGTAATTTCAGAAGTAAAGATTATAGTGTCGGTGTGCTCTGTGTAGACCCCAGCAGTATTTTTAGCGGGGGAGCTTTTCTGGGTGATCGGGTGCGAATGGAGTGGGCTTATCAAGATGACGGTGTTTATTTGCGAAGTTTAGCCACCCGTGGTGCGCTGGGGGGGTTGGCTCCTAGGTTAAGTGAAATTATTAAACTGATGGATGCCTTTGGGCAAGAGGTTATCATCGTCGAAACCGTAGGAGTAGGTCAAATGGAAGCGGATATCATTCGTTATGCTGATACAAAAATTGTTGTATCTGTTCCGGGGTTGGGGGATCAAATGCAGGCCTTAAAAGCCGGGATCTTAGAAATTGCCGATGTATTAGTGGTCAATAAAGCTGATCTTCCAGGTGCTCGAGAGGTTGTTGATGACCTGCAAATGATGCTCTATTTGAGGAAAGACAGTGACTGGACTCCGGAAATTGTCTTGACGGAAGCCCTTAATGACCGAGGGATCTCAGACCTTGATGAAGCCATTCAAAGGCACAGAACATTTTTAGGTCAAGCGGGATTAAAAGAACGCCAGACCCGTCTGCAGCGTGAACATGCCTGCTATGGTGCTCTAGAAGAAAGATTGAAGATTTACTTGCGGGAAAGCTTTTTAGAAGTTGAGGAAGTTAAAAATATTTTAGTAAGAGTTCAAGAGGAGGGTTTAAATCCTTATCAGGCCGCGGATGAAATTCTGCAATTGTTTTTTACCAAGACACATGAGGAAGGTGACTAATTATGCAAATTGAGCAACAGCCAACAACCTTAGAGATACTTCAAGAGACTATGAAGAAAACTGAAAATTGTCAAGTCTATGACCCAACTTATCTGGCCAAAGTTCAAGAAGGGCTTAAGCAATGGAAAAAGGAAAGGGTTAAACCCCAGAATCTCGCCAATTGGGAAAATATTCCCCTAACAGTTCTGGGTTCTGAAATTCCCCGGGAAATGATCTATACGCCCTTAAATATTGCCGATACGGATTACTGTGATCAACTGGGAAATCCAGGCGAAGCTCCCTTTACTCGGGGAATTCATAGTAATATGTATCGCGGCCGTACCTTTACCCAACGTCAATTGGTGGGTTTTGGCGGTCCGGAGGACACGAACCTGCGCATAAAGTATTTGCTGAATCACGGAGCTACAGGAATTAATCTCCTTTTTGATATGCCAACGATTCAAATGTATGATTGTGACGACCCAATGGCCCAAGGTTCTGTCGGATCCTGCGGAGTCAGTGTCAACCATGTTCCTGACTGGGAATTGCTTTATGAAGGGATTGATCTTGCTAAAGAAACTTCTTCCATCGTTACCCACTACCCTTCCAATACTGCCTGTCTCTTTCCCATGTATTTGGTTATGGCCGAAAGAAGAGGGGTACCTTGGGATCAACTTAAAGGCAGTTCCCAAAATGATATGACCCTTGAAGAACTGGTTCGTAATTCTTCTGAATATATTCCACCTAAAGACTGTTTCCGGATTGAGTGTGACAATATTGAATTCATCCGCAAGAATGTGCCCAAATGGAATTTCATTACGCTTAATGGTTATAATTTCCGGGAATTTGGGACTTCCGGTGTCACAGAGATGGCTGTAGCAGCAACTCACGGGATGGCCATCCTGGATGAAATGATTCGTCGAGGTTACGAAGTGGATTGGGTCGCTGAGAGATTAGCCTTCTTCTGGTCCGGAGGGATGGATATCTTCGAGGAGGTCTCCAGACTGCGGGCCATGAGGAGACTTTGGTACAGAATCCTTAAGTATAAGTATAAGGCTAAGAAGGATCGGTCAACCTGGATGAGATGTCATCTTCAGACTTCCGGTATCAGCTTAGTAAGGGAAGAACCCTATAACAATGCTATTCGCTCGGCTTTTGAGGCGCTGGCTGCTGTTTTGGGCGGGGTTCAGTCTTTGCATGTCGATTCCTATGACGAGGCAATTTCGGTTCCTTCGGAGGAAGCATCCTTGCTTTCTTTACGGACCCAACAAATTATTGAACATGAAACAGGAGTTACCGCTGTTGTTGATCCCTTGGGTGGTTCTTATTACATTGAGGCTTTGACCAATCAGATGGAAGAGAAAATCTTAGCAGAGATTACCGAGATTGAGAACCAAGGGGGCTATGTGGAAGCTATTGCCAACGGTTATCTCAGCCGGAAAATATACAATTATATGTATAAAGAACAAATGCGGATTGAAAAAGGTGAAATTAAAATTGTCGGTCATAATTACCAAAAAAGTGGTGAAGGAAAAGATTTTGAAGCCTTCCATTATCCTGAGGAATGTGAGGCCAGACAATTACAACGCCTTGAGGATCACAGAACGACTAGAAATAGTGCCGAGGTTGAAAAAGCACTTAATGAATTACGAATAGCTTGCAGAGAGGGTAAGAACGTCATGGAATATACGGTGAATTGTGCTCGAGCAGGTTGTACGGTGGGTGAACAATGGAAGATTTTTAAAGAAGTTTTTGGGCTTTGGAAACGGCCGGGTGTATTTTAAAGGAAAGGGGTGGGCAACATTGGAAAATAGAAGAATTAAAGTTTTAATGTGTTGTCTCGGACCCGAGACACATAATCGCGGAATCATCGTCGTGAGTACTATTTTAAAAGAAGAAGGTATGGAAGTTGTCTATATGGGCAACACCACTGCAGAAAATGCCCTCAAAGCAGCCATGGAAGAAGACGTCCAAATTATTGGCGTCAGCTCACTATCAGGAGCTCATTTGCGTACAGGCAAACACCTTTTGGAATTAGCCAGAGAAAAAGGCCTTGATCAAAGTATGGCCTTTCTCATTGGCGGAGTCATTCCGCCCCAGGATGTTAAAATTCTTAAGGAAATGGGTTTTTATGATGTTTGCGTTAGCGGCACGAAAAGGGATGAATTAGTAACGGTGATAAAAAATGCCGCTAATATTTTATACTGATCCAGCCATTACAGATGTAAAGCAGTGTTTATATGAGCTTGGCGGGTGAAAAGGGAGGGGCTTTCATTTTTCAGGCTTTAATTTTTGACTCAATTGACGTGATTCATGGACAATTAACCTTCGGGCAGCGGACTTATTTACCATCTGTTTAGGTCAATTTATCTGGCCCATGCCGCTTGCTCCATATGCAAATTTTGCCTTAATTATAAGTTGTCCGTTGAATTGCTAGCTCCTGGAATGATAATTGCATTAGCAGTAATTGCAAAAGAAATTAATTTATCAAGAAGGGAAGAGCTAGAGTTATGAAAAAGTATAGCAGAGAACATCAATGGGTTGAGTCAAAGGGGGAGAAAGCTTATCTGGGGATAACAGAGTTTGCTGCCAAGCAACTAGGGGATATCGTCTTTGTAGAACTGCCGGCGATAAATGATCAATTTGCAGTTGGAGAAGTAATTGCAAGAGTTGAATCAGTCAAGTCTTCATCTGAAATATATTGTCCAGTGTCCGGAGAAGTATTGGCGATTAAGGAAGAACTGGAGGATGCTCCGGAAATGTTAAACGCTGACCCTGAGGGAGAGGTTTGGATTGCAGAAATACGGCTTGAAAACCCCAAGGAACTCGATGAATTGATGACCAAAGAAGAATATATAGCCGGCCTCTCCAACTAGCAAGCTCTAAGGGGCCCTGTGAGATAAGATCACAGGGCATTTTTAATGGACATATTTTTTGCCTTGGGTGAGATTGGGTATTATAATAATTAAGATTGTCGGATTTTACATTGGGGGAGACATCATGAAAGTTAAGCAAATAATGTTAGAGAATCCTCGGACTTTGCATTATAGTCAAACTATAAGGGATGCTTGTCATCTTTACAGGCAAACCAAGGTTAACTGTGCTCCGATTGTGAATGACCAGAATACCGTTGTGGGAATTCTAACAGTCTTTCGCTTACTTGAAGCAATTGAAGAGGGGGCAACGTTTGCCACCACTGTTGACCAGATAATGGAGAAACATTTACAAATAATTGATGAAAATACGGCTTTCCATGATATCCGGGAACAAACCATGGACCGCCTGCTGATTTATAACAACGAGCAGAAGCTTACTGGGGTATTAACTCGCATTGATCTAATAAATAAGGTACACGGGGCTCTGATGAACTCTGAGGACAGACTGGCTGAAGCCCATGAGATTAACAAGGAACTAAGAAGTGTTATTGAAGCATCTTATGATGGGATCATAGTTGTTGATAGTCAAGGCTCAGTGCAAATGGTCAATAAGAGCTTTTTCAGAGTACAAGGTTCTGACCACGACCCCATGGGAGGACCAATCGAGCAACTAACCATAGTATGCCGGGAATCTCTTATTCAGGTGTATCAGCGTGTTATGGCAGAGGGCAAGGTGATGTTTGAGCGGTATACTGGCAAACATTTAACTGAGTTAGTTATTACGGGAAGTCCTGTCTTTGATGAATTAGACGAGCTTGTTCGGGTAGTTATCAGTATTCGGGATTTAACCCAACTTAATCAATTAAAACTCCAGACTGAGCAATACTCTCATGAGCTGAAATCACTTAGGGTAAAAGAACAGAAAGATCTTATTTATCATAGTGCTGCTATGGAGCGTGTTGTCAACGAGGCTTTGCGAGTATCGGGAGTGGACTCCACCGTGCTGATTGTAGGCGAATCGGGAGTGGGGAAGGAAGTAATAGCTAAAACTATTCATCAAAATAGTCCCCGGGTAGAGGGGCCGTTTATACAAATAAACAGTGGAGCGATACCGGAAAATCTTCTGGAATCCGAGTTGTTCGGCTATGAGAGAGGATCCTTTACTGGGGCTAATAAAGAAGGCAAGCCTGGAATGATGGAACTGGCCAACGGGGGTACCTTGTTGTTGGATGAGGTTGGGGATATGCCCCTGAATCTTCAGGTGAAATTACTGCGGGCAATCCAAGAGCAGGAGATATACCGTATCGGCGGCCGTGTACCTATTAAGCTTAACATTCGCATTCTGTCAGCCACCAATAAAAATTTAGAGAAATTAGTTAAAGAAAGGAAATTTCGCGAAGATCTATTTTACCGTCTTAATGTTGTTTCCATTAAAGTTCCTGCGCTGCGGGAACGGAAAAGTGATATTTTACCCTTGGCTAAGCATTTCTTGAATAAGGTTAATGAACGGTATAAGATGCGAAAGTATTTTTCCTACGAGGTCTATAAATTCCTTGAAGAACATAATTGGCCCGGAAATATCAGAGAACTGGCTAATTTGGTGGAACGTCTGGTCATCATGTCCGAACAGGATACCATCTTCCCGGATCAGTTGCCCGAGGAGTTCTCGGTCAATCAGTCTTCAACTCCTCTCCGGGTAACGGTTGATCAGATTGTTCCGTTAAAAGAGGCCAGAGATATAGTGGAGACGGAGTTGATTATTAAGGCTTTAAAGGAATATAATAGCCTGCGTCGTGCCGGAGAGGTCTTAGGAGTAGCCCATTCTACGCTATTGAGGAAGGCTAGAGGATTAGGTATTTCTTACGCTGACTAAGAAGTGGTGCAAAAATGGAAAACGCGGTGCAAAAATAGAACGGGACGAAAAAGCCCTGTTGACTAGAGTGTTTTTCTCAAGTCATAGAGGAATGATTATTACGTGGTGCATTTAGACACCACGTTTTTTCTTGTTAAGCGCAAGGATAGTTTTCCAGTGCCTGCCTTCTAAAGCGTGCAGCCAGGGCAGCTGCCCATGCGGGCCAACTTTCCTGATAGGTCTTATATAAAAATTTTATAGCTTAGCTGATATGGCATGGTCCTTGCAATTGTAATCACAAGGACAAGGACATTGCGTGCTTAAAAAGGTGGTGAGAGTTAAAGACGAGGGTCGTGACAAAACTTAAATCGGCGGTCATCTGAATAGAGCTGCGAAGTAATTCATCAAAAGGAGAGATTAGTTATGTCGAAAGTAAACATTACCTGGGAAGGAAATATGAAATTTGTAGGGACAGATGAAGGTGGATTTAAGGTGCCTATGGATGCTTCCTCAATTTATGGCGGTAAAAATGAAGGTGTAAGGCCGATGGAACTAATGCTGATGTCCCTGGGCGGGTGCACAGGTATCGAGCTGGGTCACATTCTCAATAAAATGAGAGTCTGCTACGACCGCTTAGACATTGAAGTCAGCGGCAATAGAGCAGAAGAGCATCCCAAAGTGTTCAGCGATATTCAGGTTGTCTATCGGTTAAGTGGAGAGAATATCCCCGTAGAAAAGGTGAATAAAGCTCTGCAAATGGCCGAACAGGTCTATTGTTCAGCGTCGAATATGATTAAAAACGTTGCGGAAATTACCTATTCCATAGAAATTAACGGCACGATCCATCCCTACGAAGCTTAGTGCTATTCATTAGGGAATAAGATTCTTGATTAGGTAACATGAAGGAGGAGGGCTAATGAATTCATTCGGAGCTTGGATTGTAGGATTGTGGCTGACCTATACCGTTGTCCTTATAGTACTGAGCAGATATGCCAAAAAGAAAGCGGAATCCGGCGGCGGTGACAGCTTTTGGGTCGGAGGACGCAGCTTTAAACCCTGGATGGTCTTCGTATGCATTACGGGCTTATTTTCGGGATCGTCGTTCATTTCGGTTTTGGAATTATCCTATAAAGTAGGTATTTCGGCAGCTTGGTACGGTATAGCGGAAATGGTTCACGTCTTAATCATTGCGCTATTGTTAATTGCTAATTTGCGCAGACTGAAAATGGTGACGGTTTCCGGCTTAATCGGGGATAAATTCGGGCGTCTGGCCCTGGGTGTGAGCGGCGCGATTACTGCTTTTACCTTTCCCATGTGGTCCGTGGCAACCGCCCTTGCTTTTGCATCGGGCCTTCACGTTTATACCTCCTTATCCCTGCCTGTGTCTATCGCCATTACAAGTATAACCCTGCTGATTTTTCTGCAGTCAGGCGGAATGTGGTCCATTGTTGTGACTCAAACAGCGAATAGCTTAGCTTTCGCAGCCATGTTTATCGTGGGCGGTATTGCCTTCTTTATCGAACCGGGTTTTGACGGGTTAGTTCAATTAGCAGCCGTCAAACCCGCCATGTTTTCTGCAACCAATGCTGGTTTGCAGGTGATCATTGCCTGGTTTGCTACCTTTTTGATCAATGTGTTTGTAGCTCAGGCAGCTTTTCAGATGGCCTTATCCTGCCGTACTCCTGAGGAGGGCAGAAAAGGCTTGCTGATGGCTTTTGGGGCAAATGTTTTTTTCATTGTTTTCGGTGTATTATTTGGTTTGTCAGCTGCTATCGTGGTACCCGGCGGAGCCCGGGGGATGATTGCCATACCTCAATATTTGGCTCAAGTGCTGCCTGCCCCATTGGTAGGTGTGTTCTTTCTGGGAATTTGGGCTGCGGCCCTGGGCTGGGGTGCCCCTTGCCAGTTTTCCGGGGCCACAAGTCTTGGCCGTGACGTAATGGGTGCCATTAACCCGTCCTTAAGTGATCAACGCAAAGTCACTTACACCAAATATGCTTTGGCAGCCCTCACCGTTGAGATGATCTTATTAGGCCTCATGAGAAGTGAAAACGCTTCCTGGTGGAATGTACTGGCCTGGACTTTACGGAACGGATCGACCTTCGCCCCGGTACTTGTGGCCCTGGCATGGCCCTTGGCAACCCGGCGCGGGGCGATAGCTGCCCTGGTCGGAGGATTCATTTCTGGATTAACCTGGTATGCCTTGGGTGGTTGGGACCCGGTTAAGTTTTTCTATAATATACATCCGGTGTTTATTGGTATGACCTTTAATATCTTACTCATGGTACTGGTTTCCATGGCGGAGAAAGCCGGACAGTGGAAATTCAAATTTGATCAGTCCTCCGGCAGAAAGACTTTAGGGATTGTGTCAACAGCTGCCTTGGTTATATTTGTAATTACTGCGTTAACCCAATTTAACTGGCTCTTCCAGAAAGGCTTAATTGGCTTAAATCTCTTCTTGATTGTAACGGCAATCTTTGTGAATGTGATGGTCTTTATTGTTCCCATAAAATCAGAGACGGCCGCTGCCGAACAAGCAGCTTGAATTTCAAATAGAGAAACACCTTTGCACTCGGGAATTTGTGAGTAACTATGAATAATTTATTGTTTTAGGTGTCCCAGGGGTAAGCTGGCAATGGTTCAGGGCGTTGCCAGCTTAATTTTTTTAAAAAGATAGTTGTAGGATATAAAAGGAGGATCAAATTTTTATGCAAAATGAAAGGTTTGATGTTATTGTCATTGGCGGTGGACCCGGAGGATATACGGCCGCTGCCAAAGCCAGTGCTTTAGGTGGCAAGGTAGCGGTTGTGGAAAGAAGCGCTTTGGGGGGAACCTGCCTGAATCTGGGATGTATACCCACCAAAACCTTGCTGAAGTCCACTGAAGTACTGGAAAGCGTTAAAAAAGCCAAGGATTTTGGCGTGGATATCAGCGAAGCGACGGTGTCTCTGGAAAAGATCCTCAACCGGAAAGAGGGGATTATTAAACGTCTCAATACCGGTGTTGAATTTTTGATGAAGAGTAATAACATCACAATTATTCGGGGAGAAGGGAAAGTTACCGGAATCGATGAAGTAACGGTAACGACACCCTCCGAAGAAATTGTTCTGAAAACGCGAAACATTATTGTAGCCACCGGTTCACGGCCCGCTGCAATACCCGGCCTGGAGCCGGACGGACATTGGATTATGAACAGCGACCAGGCCTTAATGTTAGCAAGCATTCCCGAAAGACTCTTGATCATCGGCGGAGGGGCAATCGGTGTTGAATTCGCTAGCATCTACCAGAAACTTGGAGCGAAGGTTACCTTAGTTGAAGCAATGGACAGAATCTTACCCTTTTCGGACAGAGAGGTCAGCGATGCTTTAAAACAGTTAATGGCACGGGAGAAGATCGTTGTTTTAACGGAATCTAAGGTGGCCGGAATTCAAAAATCGGCAGAGGGTTTACTGGTTAAGGTAGAGACCCCTAAAGGATCTAAAGAGATTCAGACGGATAAAGTGTTGGTAGCAGTTGGCCGGTGTCCGGAATATGAAAATTTGGGTTTGCCGGAAATAGGCGTCACGGTGGAAAAGGGGAAGATCGCAGTTAATTCCAAGATGGAAACAAACATCCCCAACATTTATGCCATAGGGGACGTAATTGGGGGAATTTTGCTGGCCCATGTCGCATCCGCCGAAGGGACAGTGGCGGCAATAAATGCCATGGGCGGCCAAAAACACATGAATTATAGGGTTATACCCAGCTGTATTTATACCTCGCCGGAATTGGCCAGCGTAGGTCTTACGGAAGAAGAGGCTGTCAGCCGGGGCCTGAAGATTGTTGTCGGAAAGTCTCAATTCACAGGGAGCGGTAAAGCCCTGGCCATGGGAGAAAATAAAGGATTAGTTAAAATTGTTGCCGAGGCAGTGAGCGGCAAAATACTGGGCGTGCATATCCTTGGGCCCCAAGCAACAAGCCTGATCTCTGAGGCAGCATTGGCCATTAATTTGGGAGCTGTGGTTAACGATATTGCAGACACAATTCATGCCCACCCCTCACTTCCGGAAACTCTGTTGGAGGCAGCTGAAGAAGCAGTGAGATTAATTGAGAGCGGAAAAGAATGAGGCCTGGGAGGGAGCTATGGATAGATGTGGCCCGTGTCACTAAAGGAATGTATAAGTGATTTGTAAGTTTGTGCGAAGGCACCCTGCGTCGAAAACGTAGGGTGCTGATTTGGTTTTCTACTAGACGCTAAACTCAGCCCACAGCAAGCTGAAGAACCTGGGCCATTTTCGCTAAGTCTTGACTGGAAGCAGAGAATTGTTCTACAGAAGCACTTTGGTTCTTCAGTGGCCGCTGAAACCGTCTGGCTTTGGTCAAGATTTTGTTCGCTGAGTATGCTAAAGACCCACATTTTGAACGTATCTTTGAACACCGGATTCTGGGACCGTCCGGTGAGGGAGAAAGTGTTTAAGGAACTGAGTATTAAAGCAGAAACTCTTTTGTTTTGGAGTAGAGGAGATGCTCCATGTTTTTTCCGTTATAATGCTTTATAAAGGTTGTCTTTTTTTCAAAGCCTACTGATTCAGCAACAGCTATGGAAGGGGCGTTATTTGTTTTGATCTGAGCATAGACCTCAGGCAAACTTAATTCTCTAAAAGCATAATTTGTCAGTGCCCGGACACCCTCTAAAGCATAGCCGTAGTGCCAGTACCGGTGCTTGAGCATGTAACAAACTTCAAAAATACGTTGCTGATTGAATTCACAGCGATGGAGACCCATCTGGCCCACAAATGCCCCAGTTGTTTTCTCAATAGCAGCAAAATAGCCTGCGTTGTCTTGCCGGTAGTAGGATAATTGAGTTTGTATCCAATCATGAATTTGATCGTCAGTAAAGGTATGCTCCCAGGCGTACATGACCTTGGGGTCAGAGAGCATTTCTTTAAGGGAAGCAAAATCTTCGTGGGTTATTTGGCGAAACTTTAAGCGAGCGCTCTCTAGAATATATCCGGATGCGTCATGATTATTGGCTGTTTTCTTCATATTAAAGCCCTTTCGATAATTTTGTATGCGATATTTCCTTCTATAATATTATAAACACAAGACCTTTTCACCTACAGAAGGGCAAGTTTAACCAATGTATGTTTGCTGGTCCTTTGCAATATTGGCACTGTACGTAATGGGAGGACGGGGGTAAGCGGCCTGGCTTGTACCAAGAATCTTACGCGCGTAAGATTCTTGGTACAAGCCAAGGGGAAGGAGTTCGTGGAACTCAAATAATAATTATTTCAAGTTTACCTTTATACTTTCATAAATAGTCTCTCAGAGTATGACATATTTAAATGTCTAAGGGCATATAGGGTGCATGTGCGGAATGTCTGGGGTGGATTTTGCCTGATGGTTTGGAATCCCAGCTATTGGATCTTTAGCATAAAGTGCCCCCCATGGGGCATGTTTTAGGTATCAGTATTTTTAAAGGAGCCAATCATGTTTGTGGAAATTTTCGATAGTTTCAACGAAGTCCATAAGGCAGCTTTTATCTCAGCGTTGAATTTCTTGTTGGTAATTTTAGTGTCGTGGGGTTGTATGAAAGCACTTCGGAAAGGTGTTCAGACGAGGATTATTGCAATACCCTTTGGGCTGGCGCTTATTCCCATTTACAATCTTAGGGATGCTTGAGTTTTTCAAAGGTAATAGAGACTATTTTGGGTTAGTTATTCTAATCATTTCTCCAGCTTTGGTCTATTTTGGAACAGCTAGTAAGTTGGGAGATGTTCAAATACAAATCAAGAAGGAAAACAAAAGATTAGAGGCTAAGACTTCGAGAGAAAGGTTAATAAGGAATATCTTAATATACGGATTTTTAATTGCAGTTATGTTTCTATGCGCCCCGCTTCCTATGATTATACTGTAATACCATTAGTAGGATAATGTGCAGTAGGTAATAGAAAGATGCCCCATCAGACTAAGATGTAATAGAAGAATTATTTCGGGAAATCCTATATTGAGTTTATATGAACAAATAAGTCATTTTGGGATAGAATTTTGGGGTGGAGCTTTTGATCAAAGAAGAATTAACCTTTCGTATAGAAAGGTTTGAATGTAGCGAGAACGAAAAATATGCATTCTCCAAAGAGTTTATTCGTTCGTTAGGTTTGAGAGTAGAAAGTGGTGTCTGGAGTACGCTTAACTTAAGCTCACCAGTTTCAAATGATTTTATAACTAAATCGGAAGAACTAATCACAAATGGTATTGCAAAGCTTATAGGGATTTTAAAGCAAACAATAGTTGAAGACGAAGAAGATAAAGTAGAATGGTACAAGCTAATATCCAAGAATGAATTTTACTTTGAAAGTGTTAACGAAATTATAACTTGTAAGGCAGATAGGATACCACAGAATATTCATTTGGCTTCTGGGTTTTACTATAATCAATTTGTTTCCGAGGAATTCATAAAAACTGTTCAGGAATATGACTTAAAAGGACTGGAGTGGGTATGGATAAAAGACATAGGGCGGTATAAATCTAAACAGTGGTATCTCCCAGTTGCGATGGAAGCGATTGGGAGGGGGATTGATCATCCTTGGTGGGACCCAATTAATATTAGAGGGTCGCATATGCTTAGGCCGCAGCAATATAGACATGGGATTTGGGAGTTTTATAAAAAAGAGATGCACGAATTTATTAGGTTTGATAATAGCAATCAAAAAGGAGTATTAAGCTTATTTAACCCAAAGGAACTAGAAATTCGTTCTTACGAAAGATTCCTAAGTAAATTCATCCCTGATGCAGATTTTGCTTATATTTGGAGAGGAAAAGATCAAGGATGGGCAAGATGGAGAGGGCTCTACATAAGTAAAAAGGCAAAGGACATTTTATTAAAGCATAAACTAATTTCCCAGAGGGACATAGAGCCAATACAAATTTTAACAGAAGTTCCCGAAGGCTGTGACATTCTTGATGGGAAAGAAGATGTACCATTACCATTTTATAATTTACTTGAGTTACAAGAGATAAAACAGAAACTGGCAGTTGAATGGAACGAATATTCACTCAAATCTAAGCCTATTAAAGTAATTCAGATTATGGATTCTATTAAATTACTTCGTGTTTCAAAGAAAACAAGATCAGAAGATTTTAACAAGGCAATTACTAAATCTGAAATAGAAACCTTAAATGCACTAATACCAGGTTATTGGATTGATGTTTTAAAGGTTTCTAATGGTGGTTTCTTAAATTCTGAATGTACCTATGTAAATACTAGAGACTTAGTTGAATTTAATATCGAAACTCAAAAGTATTTAATGAATGTAAATGATGATTACCCCTTGACACATCTGCATTTTGCGCATTCGCCTGACGGTGATTGGTATTCATTTGATATTAGACAAACACCAATGCAAGATTGTATAGTCCACAGAATAAGTCATGAAACTTGCCATCCTATAGAAACTTGGGAATCTATTTCAGCGTTTTTAAACGATATGCTTACAGATTACGATATTGAATAAATCCCGTATGCCATGAAAGCGGAAGGGTGCTATAGGAACACACATAATTTGTATGAATGGACTTTCGTCAACTTCGCATTTTTCATAGGCAGTTATCCGAAGTTAGGTATAAAAAAATCAAGCTACATGGAGAGCTTGAGTATCTAAAAACCATATGCTAAG
>JGI2924J29684_1077904_pt1 | contig 25115 bp, 25 predicted proteins | sample BenlonsequencITS_FD_29684 | JGI IMG/M metagenome (IMG submission 29684)
CCTGAGGCGTTTGCACCTGCCACAACTTGTCCCGCTGCAGGGTTTGCCGCACCAGATCTTGTTCACCCGCTACTTTAATGGTGTCCTTGGCAGGCACCGCCAGGGTAGCGGCACCCCACTGCCTGGCCTGGCTGATCGCTTCCCGTATTTTTTCAGGTTTGATTAACGGACGCGCGCCATCATGCACCACTACCAGCTCAACATCGTTGGGCAAGGCCATTAAGCCGGACATTACAGAATCCCCGCGGCTGGCTCCACCCGGAACAATTTTTATAACTACATCATGCATAAACCTGTTCAACACCGACCGAAAAATTTCTTCTTCACCCGGCGTTACAACCAAGATAAGGCCGTCCACCGGCACTGCATGCAAAGCCCGCAGCGAGTGTACCACTACCGGTTGACCAGCCAAGTCAAGCAGCTGCTTATTGACCCCACCACCCATACGGGTGCTCCGGCCGGCCGCGGCCACCAGTGCATAAACACTACACAAGCATTTTCACCTCTCCAAAATCATGGGTTTCCTGCTGGACATCGCCCCGCCGGTCGGTTTTGGGCTTGGCAAATATCATGCGCCCGGCCGCTGTTTGCAATACACTGGTCACCAGTACGGTAATAGTTTGATGCATATACCGTTTACCACCGTCCACCACGATCATGGTACCGTCATCCAGGTAAGCTATCCCCTGTCCGGACTCCTTACCCTCCTTGACTACCTGTACCAGCATTTCTTCACCTGGCAGCACAACCGGTTTAACAGCATTAGCCAGTTCATTTATATTTAATACCTTAACACCATGCAGTTCAGCCACTTTATTTAAATTAAAATCATTGGTAACTATTTTCGCACCCAGTTTCTGGGCCAGCTTAACCAGCTTGGTGTCCACCTCCAGGGAATCGTCAATGCCTTTGGTGTTATCATAGATTACCACTTTAACCGATGTATCTTTGCGTAAATTATTTAAAATATCCAGCCCCCGGCGACCCCGGTTACGCTTAAGCAAATCTGATGAATCTGCTATATGACGCAGTTCTTCCAATACGAAACCAGGCACCACCAAGGCTCCTTCAACAAAACCGCTTGCCGATAAATCCGCAATCCTGCCGTCTATAATGACACTGGTGTCAAGAATTTTTTGGATTCCGGTTTGTTTTGCTTCAGATACGGTTTTCTCTTTCTCCTTACTGCCACCCAGACGGGATATGTTACTAAAAAAGCTCATTATTTCTTCACGCTTTTTAACACTTATTGCCAGCCCCAGGTAGCCAAGCAATAAAGTTACCGCTATCCAAATTATTTTACCTGGAATACCCATAAACGCAAAAACTGAACCTAATAAATTAGCTATAATAAGTCCGACAATGAGACCAACTGAGCCCATGACCAGATCTTGCACCGGCGTCTTGCTAAGCATTTGTTCAAGGAGCGCCGTCAGCCACAAGGAAAACCGGATCAGCCAGGGTGTAAGTAAAATACCCAACACCAGACCGACCAGCGCACCTAGACCGATTATGCCAAACTTCATGGTATCAGTAAGGGGCCACAAGCCCAAATCCGATAGGTACCACCCCAAATAACCGCCGGCGGCGGAAAACAAAACCACCATAATTATAAATACCAACTTTCTGACCATCCTGATATCACCTCCCTTATTGTTAATTATTATTTACAGCGGTATTATATTCTATTATGGATGATTTAAAAGTTAGTTTCAACCTTTTTGGAGATTTTTTCCGTTAAATAAAAATACGCCAGTTGCCTGACGTATTATGCAAAGACTCCCTCAATCATGGATTTTGTCTTATCCTCACCCAACTCGGTAGCCAGCACCAGTTCACTGATCAATATTTGCCGAGCATTTTCAAGCATTTTTCGTTCACCTGAGGAAAGACCTTTTTCTTTATCCCTTTTAACCAGGTTTCTTACAACCTCCGCAACTTCATAGATATTACCGCTTTTTATTTTTTCCAGGTTAGCCCGATAGCGCCTGTTCCAGTTGTCCGACATGCTGGTGGATTGTTCACGTAAAATGCGAAAAACCCGCTGCACCCCATCATCATCAATTACCTGGCGTAACCCCACCTCTTTACAGTTGGAAATGGGTATCATTACTTTCATATCACCAACCGGCAACCTGAGGATATAGTACTGTCTGGTCTCCCCGAGAACTTCCTTTTCCTCGATAGCTTCGATAATCCCAGCACCGTGCATGGGATAAACAACTTTATCTCCAATTTTAAACAAATTCCCGGCCCTCCTTACCATATTCATAAAATAATATACCACAAAAATAGGATATTGTCAAGGAAATCTAATATTTTAGCACAGCATATACATTGTGTCAATAATATTTTTTAAAGTTCAATGGTTTGACAGGACAAGCTGCTCACCGTTATAATTACTGCAGGTTCTAAAATCACAAAGGAGTGAAACCGTTTGCTAAAAGATATAATCTATGACGAATTTCAACATACGGTTTCTGAAATACTGCTCTGCAACCGGAGCATCCTGGACCTGCTGGCCAAGTCACAGGAAACCAACGCCAGAATGAACAGGAACATCATTAAATCAGTAACCAGCTGTGGGTGTTTGAGAATAAATGCAGCTAAAAAGAAAATTCCACCTGAAACTTCGCTGGAGGAATTAAAAAAATTGCTGGAATCACATCTGGAAGGCGAGCTGTGTGACAACTGTCGGGAAATCATAGAATTAGAAATGGGACGCACCCTTTTTTATCTGGCCGCTCTATGCAATTTGCTTGACCTGAACATGTATGATATTTTAATCAAAGAACAAAAAAATTTAAAAGCATTGGGATTGTATAATCTAGCCTGACCGACCGGCTTTTTGTTTTGCTCTGCATACTACCTACATATACAGCCCAATATTTTTGCTTAAGAAAAACCGCTAAGCCGGCTTGCTCCAAATATATGGCGACCCAAAAATTAAAACCTTATCACATAGTTCTTACGTTACTTAGTTCTATAGATAAATTCCATACAGATAAACCATTTTCCTTCTATATTATTTTTCTTGGTTTTCATTTTATAACTAAAAATTATTAAAGGCACGCCCCCAGGCAATGCCTTTAATAATTTTTGTTTTACACGTACCGCTCCTGGGTAAGCTGGTCACGATACCTCTGCAACCCTTCCTTGATAGAGCGCGCCCTAACCTCGCCAATCCCCTCCACGGCATCCAGTTCCTCAATGGTGGCCCCAAGCACCTTCCGCAGTGAGCCAAATTCCCGCACCAGATTTTCTACAACCTGCAGGGGCAACCGGGGGATTTTCTCCAAGATACGGTAGCCTCGTGGTGCTACGCTTTGATCCAGTATGCTGGCACTACCCGGATGTCCCAGGGCACGGGCTACGAGTGAAAGATCCAACAAATCTTCGGCGGGCCAACTGCCGATCATAGCCAGGACACTTTCCGGCGGTTTTTCCCCGCTCAGGGTAGCGTAATCTTGAATAATTAAACGCCCCTCCTCCTCCACATTAGCCACCAGTTCCTCAAGTTGCATAGTAACCAGACGCCCCTCGGTGCCCAGCTCACCTATATAGCGCTTAATTTCTTTGACCACCCTTAAAACCATTTCTGTCCTTTGTATGGCCTTGGCCACATCAAACAGGGTCACAGCCTCTTCGAACTCCAGTATACTTAAATTAGCCACTACCCGGTTTAACACACTGCGATATTTCTCCAAGGTTTGTATGGCCTGGTTGGCCTTGGTAATAACAACCCCGGATTCCCGGAGTACATACTTTAAATTACCTTTATAAATTGTAATAACACTACGCCGCTGGGAAATGGAGATGACCAGGGAACCGGTTTGCTTAGCCACCCGTTCCGCCGTACGGTGCCGGATGCCCGTCTCACTGGAAGGGATGCTCAGGTTGGGGATTAATTGGGTATTAGCAGCAATTATCTTTTTAACATCTTCACTAATAATGATGGCCCCATCCATTTTAGCCAGTTCATAAAGATTAGCAGGAGTAAAGTCAGCATTAATAGCAAACCCACCCTCGGCTAATTCCATAATTTCGGGACTATCACCAATAACTAATAAACCTCCGGTTTTAGCTCTTAAAATATTCTCCATACCTTCGCGCAGCGGCGTGCCCGGCGCAACCACCCGCAGCACCTTGAGCAATTTATCTTCCAATTTTCTCCCCCTTTAAGCACCGGTTTAAGTAAAATTTTACTTATATTAAAACACTAAGTCAAACGCTTCTGCCAGTGTAGCTGCTTCTTTAATATCCAGCTCACCTGCTTTGGGCAGACCCTTTTGCCGGGGCACTATGCAACATCCGAAACCCAGTTGGGCGGCTTCCCGAATCCTTTTATCCACCGCAGTAACCGGCCGGATTTCACCGGTCAGCCCCAGCTCACCCATAACTACCATACTCCCGTCAATGGCCCGATCCCGAAAACTGGAGGCCAGTGCTACTGCAATACCCAGGTCGGCCGCGGGCTCATCTATACGTACACCTCCCACTACGTTAACATAAGCATCACAGTTGCCCAACATTAACCCCAAACGCTTTTCCAACACAGCCATAATCAGGGCCACCCGATTATGATCCACCCCGGCAGTCATTCGCCTGGGCGTGCCAAAGGAAGTAGGGCAAACCAGTCCTTGAATCTCCACCAACAAAGGGCGGGTACCCTCCAGAGTTGGTACCACCACTGTTCCAGCCACATTCCGGCAGACATGATCCATTAAAAAAAAGGAAGAAGGATTGGCCACCTCCCGCAGGCCGGTGCCGGACATCTCAAAAACGCCAATTTCATTAGTAGAACCAAAACGGTTTTTTACACCGCGCAGTATTCTAAATGTTTGATGGCGCTCACCTTCAAAGTATAGCACTACGTCCACCATGTGTTCCATAACCCGGGGGCCGGCAATCATGCCCTCCTTGGTGACGTGCCCTACAACAAAAATTGATACCGACTGTTTTTTGGCCAGCTGCATAAGCCGCGCGGTACATTCCCGCACCTGGCTCACACTGCCGGGAGCAGATGAAATATCGGATAAAAACATCGTCTGGATGGAATCTACCACTACCAGCGAAGGATTTACCCTGGCCAACTGCTCTTCCACGGTTTCCAGATTAGTTTGTGGATATACGTAAAGCTCGGTACTGTTTACCCCAAGCCGTTCAGCGCGCAGCTTCAGCTGGTGAGGTGATTCCTCCCCCGACACATAAAGCACCCGGTGACCGGCAGAGCCCACCGCACCGGCGACTTGCAAAAGCAAAGTTGATTTACCAATGCCCGGGTCGCCGCCCAATAATATTAGCGAACCCGGCACCACACCGCCGCCCAGCACACGATTTAATTCAGCCATACCCGTGGACCGGCGTTCGCCATCCATCAGGGGAACCTCTATCAGGGGACGGGGATCTTCCTCCCGGTGCCCCGACGCCCGGCCATGCCGCGCGGGTACAGCAACCTCTTCCACGTAGGTGTTCCATCCCCCGCAACCGGAACAGCGACCCATCCACCGGGAAGTAAAATGCCCGCATTGCTGGCAATAATAACCTGTTTTTTTTGCAGTCACAGCCAATTCTCCCCCAAAAATTATCTAATAATTATATCATAGTACAGCCGCAACTGCAGCACCAACAGCCCTGGTAATTGTGTCTATAATAAAAAAGGGGTAAAAGGGATTAACCTCCACCCTTACCCCTACTCACATCATATTTAATTTACTTCCTTGATGACACTATTATTTGCCTATCACTTAAATTTTGACTACTTTCAAACCCCCGCCGGTTTCTTTGTCAATTAGTACCCGGTCGCCACGCCTAAAGGTTCCACGCAGCATTTCCTCCGACAGGCGGTCTTCGATCTCCTTCTGAATGGCCCGGCGCAGCGGCCTGGCACCATATTCTTCGTCAAACCCTTCCCGGGCCAGGTACTCCCCGGCCGCATCGGTAACTTCAATGGCTATCTCATTTTCAGCCAGACGCCCGGCCACTTCCTGTACCATCAGTCCCACAATTTCCTTAATATGGACCTGACTCAGCCCGTGAAAGACAATTATATCATCAATACGATTTAAGAACTCCGGCCTAAAGGCGCGGCGCAAGTCATCCATAACCCTTTTTTTCATATTTTCGTAACTTGTATTGGCCCCCTCATTGGTTTTAAAGCCCATTGTGGTTTCCCGTTTAATCAATCCTACACCCACATTGGAGGTCATGATAATTACCGTGTTGCGAAAATCCACTGTACGGCCCTTGGCATCGGTGAGACGACCATCCTCCAGCACTTGCAGCAGTATATTAAATACATCCGGATGAGCTTTTTCAATTTCATCCAACAGCACTACGGAATAGGGTTTGCGCCGTACCGCGTCGGTTAATTGCCCACCCTCATCATAACCCACGTATCCAGGGGGCGCGCCCACCAACCGGCTAACTGCAAACTTTTCCATATACTCGCTCATGTCAATGCGTACCATTGCATCCTCATCGCCGAACATAGCCTCGGCCAGCGCCCTGGCCAGCTCAGTTTTACCCACCCCTGTGGGTCCCAAAAAGATAAATGAACCAATGGGCCGCTTAGGATCCTTCAACCCGGCCCGGGCACGGCGAATAGCCCTGGATACCGCCGCAACAGCTTCATCCTGGCCGACTACCCGCTGGTGCAGTATTTCCTCCATACGCAGCAGCCGGTCTGATTCTTCCTCTGCCAGTTTTTTAACCGGTATACCCGTCCAACTGGCCACAATTTGAGCGATATCCTCTGCGGTTACTTCCAGTTTCTTGCCGCCCTTTTGCTGCTGCCAAGTGCTGCGTTTGCCATCCAGCTCCTGCCTTAACTTACTTTCCTCGTCCCGCAGCTGGGCCGCTTTTTCAAATTCCTGATTATTTACCGCAGCCTCTTTTTCCTTGCAGATCTCCTCAATGCGCTGTTCCAGGTCCTTTACGTCAGGGGGTGCTGTAAAAGCTTGCAACCGCACCCGGGAACCCGCCTCATCCATCAAGTCAATGGCCTTGTCAGGCAAGAAGCGGTCGGTAATATAACGATCGCTTAGCCGGGCCGCGGCTTTTAAGGCATCATCGGTGATGCGCACCCGGTGATGAGCCTCGTATTTATCGCGCAGCCCCGTTAAAATCTGCACCGTTTCCTCCACACTGGGTTCCTCCACCGTAATGGGCTGAAAACGGCGTTCCAATGCCGAGTCCCGCTCAATATGTTTACGGTATTCATCCAAAGTGGTAGCCCCAATACACTGCAGCTCCCCTCTGGCCAGAGCGGGTTTTAATATATTGGCGGCATCAATGGCACCCTCGGCAGCCCCGGCACCAATAATGGTGTGCAGCTCGTCAATAAAAACGATAACATCTTTTTCCCGGGTGATTTCCTCAACCACTTTTTTTAGCCGTTCCTCAAACTCGCCCCGGTACTTGGTGCCTGCCACTAATGAGGCCAGATCCAGGGTAACCAGGCGCTTTTGCAGCAGTATCTCTGGTACGTTTCCAGCTACAATACGCTGGGCCAAGCCTTCCACAACAGCGGTTTTGCCTACCCCGGGGTCACCGATGAGCACGGGGTTGTTTTTGGTGCGACGGCTTAAAATTTGCACCACCCGCTCAATTTCCTTTTCCCGGCCAACCACGGGATCCAGGTTGTCCTCGCGGGCCATAGAGGTCAAATCCCGTCCATACTGGTCCAGGGTAGCTGTCTTGGTGCCACAGGCCCCCCCGGCGCAGCCCGGTTGGGGTTGCTGTCCCTGGGACATGCCCCCGGCTCCGCCCAGCAATTGGATAACTATTTGACGCACCCTTTCCTGGTTGACGTCCAAAGCACCCAATACCTGGGCCGCCACACCTTCTCCCTCCCGGATCAAACCCAAAAGCAGGTGTTCAGTGCCCACGTAATTGGTGCCCATACGGCGCGCCTCATCAACTGATAGCTCCAATACCCTTTTTACCCGAGGCGTCAGAGCCATTTCACGGGGCGTTCCTTCGCCTTGACCAATGGACTGTTCAACCATGGCCCGCACCTTGTCGGCCTGTACGCCTAAACTGGCCAAAGCCTTGGCCGCCACCCCTTCACCCTCACTAATCAGCCCTAATAGTATATGTTCAGTACCCACATAGGGGTGATTAAATCGTTTAGCCTCTTCCTGGGCCAGCATGAGTACTTTCTGCGCTCTTTGCGTAAATCTGCCGAATAACACATCCATCAACCTCCCTTATTTAACTTGTTACGGATAATCTCGGCCCTTAAAATATCCCGGCGCAGGGGGTCCAACTTATTATTCCCCTCCTTGGCCAGATACGCCGGGCGTGTCATAACCATTAATTCCGTTAATTGTTCCGCCGTAAGGCCATCTATCAGCTGCAGATCAACCCCCATTCTGACATCGGATATACGGCGCATGGCTTCTTCGGAAGATATCATATGTGCATATTTCAATATGCCATAGGAACGCCCCATTTTATCTTCCAGCTGATCTTTACGTTGCTGCATTAATGCTTTGCGGGCCTCCCGCTCCTGGGCCAGGATCTGCCCGGTAACCGAATTTAAGCTATTGATAATTTCCTGTTCTGAATGCCCCATCGTAACCTGGTTGCTCAGCTGAAATAAATTACCCAGCGCCTCGGTGCCCTCACCATACAGTCCCCGCACCGTAAAACCCAGCTTGGAGACAGTGGTAAGCACCGCGCCCACCTGGTCCACCAGCACCAAGCCGGGCAAATGCAGCATAACCGATGCCCGCATACCCGTGCCGGTATTTGTGGGACAAGCGGTAAGGTAGCCGAATTTTTCGGAAAATGCATAATCCAGCGTGTTCTCCAAGCCATCATCTATTTGGTTTACCAGTGCCCAGGCCTTTTCCAGCTGCAGTCCAGGCAACAAGCACTGAATACGCAAATGATCCTCTTCATTGATCATAATGCTGATCACTTCATCATCCTGCAAAACCACGGCTTTTTTACTGTATTCCTCTAAAAGGTTGGGGCTAATTAAATGTTTCTCAACTAGTATTTGCCTCTCCACGGGGCTCAATTCAGACATGCGTATAGTTTCCAGTTCATCCAACCGGCTTTTAATGGCCTGGCTGTCCAGTGCCAACTGTACCGCATGAATAACTTGTTCAGCTTTTTCCTGATCCAGCAAATGAGGATAAGCATATCCCTTCAGGTTGCGGGCCACCCTGACCCGGCTGCTGATCAATATATCCCCCTCGGGGCCGCCTCCTGCCATCCAGCCGCTTTTAGCACTGTTCATCGTTTCCTTAATGCCCACTGTGCTCACCCCCTGATAGCTCCTGCTCCAATTGCCGGATTTGGTCACGCAGCTGAGCCGCCTGTTCAAATTCTTCCCGCGCCACGGCCTGTTGCAGCCGGCCTTTTATTTCGTTTATTTGTCTGATTATTTTGGCCCGCCCGCCGGTGCGCTCGGGCACCTTGCCCGCATGGCTGCTGGAACCATGGATTCTACGCATCAGAGGTTCCAGACGGTCACCAAAATAATGGTAACAGTCACCGCATCCCAATAAACCCTTTTGGGCAAATAAACCCTCGGTGGTGCCACACGTGGGACAGCTCGCTTCCTGGCGGTTTTTAGCGGTAAACGGATGCGCCGGCGGTGCCTGGCTCAAGAAACTGGCCAATATATTATGCAAATTGATTTGAGGCATAAAACCCGATCCCCCGGTCTGTATCTGAGCGGCACAGACCTCGCATAAATGCAGCTTGGCCTTATGCCCGTTTACAATCTCTGTATAGTGTACGGTAGCGGGTCTTTCATGACATCTGTCACAAAGCATTAATAATCCCCCCGGAATATTATTTATAGTTTTTAAATATAACCATTAATACAGATTTAAGAATATTGGCTCGCAATTGATCCCGGGCCGGCAGACCGATACGCAATACATTCCGGGCAAGACACGCCTTAACAATAGCTGCCTCCCGGGGAGAAACCATTTCCTCCTCCAGCAGCCGGGATAAAATGGCGCCGGCACCACGCTCGGAGATACGGTCACCCACCAAATTGACCACTTCACTAACCAGGTCCAGCTCCCCGGCGTTAAGCGGCACCTTAACTATCCGCACAAACCCCCCGCCACCCCGGCGGCTTTCCACCACGTACCCCTTTTCAATGGTAAACCTGGTGGCCAAAACGTAATTAATTTGTGAGGGAGCACAATCAAATTTTTCTGCCAGCTCATTGCGCTGTATTTCCACGATTTTTTCACCGCTTTGCTGGAACAATTTATTTAAATACTGCTCGATAATGTTGGACAGGCTGGACATTATGGTTGACCTCCCAATGTAGAATATATTTAGCTATCGCACCCCTTTTGGACACCCAGCCGTTGATCTTGACTTTAACTTACCTTAACTATAGTATAACACCATTTGATTGATATTTATCAATAACCAAAAAGAGTTATTCAAGCCATTGGCATGTAAATATCACGCTTTTTCTTAATATAATTAATTGTTACTTAAAATATTATTATCACCACATATTTAAATTTCTTAATATATAATAAAAAAACATATCAGTATATCATTGCCAATAGTTACCTTGGGCTGTAAAATAACTAAAAATAATAATTTAAAACAGGGGGGAGATAAGTGAAAAGTAGAAAGATATGCACAGCCGCCATCATCACGGCAATTGCCATTTTCGCTTGTACAGGCCTGGTTTCAGCAGGCACGGAAGGCTTACAAGCCATTGCCGCCAAATTTAATTTTAATATCAATGGTCAAAATATTACCCTGCCTGAACAGCAACAGCCCGTTGTTATTGACGGTAAAACCTACCTGCCCGTGCGGGCTATGGGCGAAGTATTGGAAAAAAGAATCGGCTGGAATCAACAAACCAAAACTGTTTACGTGGGCGATTTACTGCAAGATGGTATATACAAAGCAGCCGGAGACGATTTTGATGAACATGGCTGGAAGGGCGAAGTGGAGATAACTGTAGTTGATGGCAAAATTGACAATGCCAAATACGATGAGATCAATGAGCAAGGGGTGTACAAAAGCGCTGACGAAGCATATCTGCAGCAGTTTAAAGAAATTACCAAAGTTGATTTAATACAATCCTACACCACACTGCAAAATTCATTAATTGAAGTGCAAAATCCGGATATGGTTGACACGGTCTCCGGAGCCACCGGTGCATCAAATAATTTTAAAATGCTGGCCAACGAAGCCCTGACCGCCGGACCGCTTTTAGAAGGTCAATAATAGCTATTATTATTGAGCAATAACCATTATAAACATATATAAGCCCATGAGTTCCTTGCTCGTGGGCTTTTATCATACTGGATGCAGAAAAATGAGGAGATGTAAAATGGTCGTTAACCGTAAGCTTGCCGGATGGGCAACCGCTTTTATTTTTTTAGCTTTTTCCTGCGCCGGCTGCTCAACAACAGAAAAACAAGAACCATATACCGCCCGGGACTTTAAGCTGGACACCGAAATAATTATTACCATTGAAGATAGCCAGGCCCCCAAAATCTGCTCCCATATATTACAAAGGATAACTCAAATAGAAAAAAAGATGACCCTTTTTAGTAATGACAGTGAAATTGCCAGGCTTAACGCACAGGCCGGGTTAAAATCAGTAGAGGTCAGTACAGATACCCATTATGTATTGTCCAGGGCCGTATTCATAAGCACCTTGACACAGGGTGCTTATGACCCTACCATCGGGCCGCTGGTTAAACTTTGGGACATTGGTTCAGGCCTTGCCACCGTACCTAGTGCTACCGGTATACAAAAGGCAAAGGCCCTGGTGGATTACAAATCATTGCAAATCAACAATGACAGCGGGCCTTCAGTTCTGGTCACTCGCCCGGGGCAGGTGGTGGATTTAGGGGGCATTGCCAAGGGTTATGCAGGGGACGAGGCCAAAAGAATACTGTTGGAACACGGAGTACTGCGAGGCATAATTAACCTGGGCGGCAATGTTATGGCTATAGGCAGTAAAAAAGACGGCAGTCCTTGGCGCGTGGGTATCCAAAATCCACTGGCACCCAGGGGTACATACCTGGGCATTGTTTACGTAACCGATAAGGCTGTAGTAACCTCCGGCGGCTATGAGCGTTATTTTATTAAAGATGGCCGGCGCTACCACCATATTATTGACCCCGCTACGGGGTACCCTGCAGATAATAGTTTGATTAGCGTTACCGTGGTCACTAAAATGGGCATTGATGCCGATGCTTTATCCACCGGGGCATATGTTTTGGGCCTGACAGAGGGCATGAAGCTTATCGACAGCCTGGATGGAGTAGAAGCCATCTTTGTCACCAACGATAAAAAAGTTTATATAAGCCAGGGACTAAAAAACAATTATTTTCAATTAACTGATGAAGATTTTAGTTATGATGAATAGCTAAACACGCTGATATTCTAAACCGTCTAAACTGTTTTAACAAAAAACGTTTTGGAGAGTAATTACATGTCTAAGACCAAGCGACTGGTTATAATAGCTTTGTTTATTGCCCAGGCAACGGCACTAAATATAGTTGAAAATTTTATCACACTGCCCATTGCCGTTCAGGGCGTAAAGCTGGGACTGGCCAATATAATTACCCTGCTGGCTTTATTAATCCTGGGATGGAAAGACGCATTTTTAATCGTCACCCTGCGGTGCCTGCTGGCCGCCCTGTACGGTGGCAACCCGGTGGGGTTTTTATTCAGCATCAGCGGAGGTTTGTTAAGTACATTAATTATGGTTTTAATGTGGAAATATTTAGGCAGGCACATTAGCATCGTAACTATCAGCCTGATGGGAGCCGTTGGACATAATATAGGTCAATTATTTGTAGCCAGTTTAATGATACAGGATTTTCGCATTTATGTTTACCTGCCTGTTTTGTTGGTGTCGGCGCTTATAACAGGCTATATTGTCGGCTTTGTTACAACCCAAACCTATAATGTATTACTCAAGCAAAATAAACAACCCTTTTAGCAGTTAAAGATCTATAAAAAAAGTCCCTCAAAGCTTTCGTCTCCTTGATAGGTGCCAGGTGTTGAAAGGTTGAAAATCAAAGATTTTCAACCTTTCAACACCTGGCACCAAAGCCTGCCTTAACTTTAATCATATATACAAAAGGGAACCGCAGAGATAGTACTCTGCGGTTCCCTTTTTTTGGCTCCCCGAGCTGGATTCGAACCAGCAACCCTCCGGTTAACAGCCGGATGCTCTACCGTTGAGCTATCGAGGAATAACTGGTGGAGATGACCGGACTCGAACCGGTGACCCCCTGCTTGCAAGGCAGGTGCTCTCCCAACTGAGCTACACCCCCGCTTTGGGTGATTTGGTTATTAATCTTTAATTATAGAAACATTGCAACCTGATTCTTTAGCTTTTGCCCTACAATTCGATATATTACCACATTTAAAACCAATTGGCAAGCTTTAATTTTTTACTAACATGTTCTTTTTAGCTTAACCAGAGGGCTCAATTAACTAGCAACTTAAATTGGTGGGCCTGGGTGGACTCGAACCACCGACCTCACGCTTATCAGGCGTGCGCTCTAACCGGCTGAGCTACAAGCCCCAACTTGGTTGCTTTGGCTGCATTTCATTGCCGCCTCGGTTTTAAATATTATCATAATGCTCGAAAAGTGTCAATAAACAAATTATACCGCTTACACCGTTTAACCTAACTCTCTCGCGGCTTCATTAACGGGAACAAAATAACATCCCTTATGGACGCAGCATTCGTCAAAAGCATCACCAACCTGTCAATGCCGATGCCCAATCCCCCCGCAGGTGGCATACCGTATTCCAGTGCATTGACGTAGTCTTCGTCCATCATGTGCGCCTCATCGTCACCGGCCCGCCTTTTTTCCAGCTGGCTCAAAAACCTTTCCTTCTGATCCAGCGGGTCGTTTAGCTCGGAAAAGGCGTTGGCCATTTCCCGCCCGTAAATAAACAACTCAAACCGGTAGGTAAGGTCGGGCCTGTCCTCTTTTTTCTTGGCCAGGGGCGATATGTCCAGTGGATAATCATATATAAATGTGGGTTGCATTAAATTGGGCTCAACCATTTCCTCAAACACCTTGTTTAGAATGGCACCCCAGGATTCACCGCGCTCCACCTCGACAGGCAATTGCTGCACGGCCGCATAAGCTTCGTCACCTGTACTCAGCGACTCGAAGTCCACTCCGCTATATTTTTTGACTGCTTCCAACATGGGTACCCGGGCCCAGGGTTTGGCCAGACTTATATCAACATCGCCATAGCGCACCACATTGGTGTCCAACACCTGTTCGGCAACAGTACAAATAAGGTCTTCAGCCAGGTCCATCATGTCGTGATAGTCGGCATAGGCCTGGTAGAGCTCCAACATGGTAAACTCGGGGTTATGTTTGGTACTGATACCCTCATTGCGGAAATTGCGGTTAATTTCATATACCCGCTCAAAGCCGCCCACCAGCAGTCTCTTTAAATAAAGCTCCGGGGCAATCCGCAAAAACAGGTCCATATCCAACGTATTGTGATGGGTAATAAAGGGCCGGGCCGCCGCTCCGCCGGCGATGGAATGCATCATGGGTGTTTCCACTTCCAAAAAGCCCCGCTGGTCTAAATACCCTCTAATAGCTTGAATAATCCGGCTGCGCTTTATAAATGCTTCCTTAACGTCCGGGTTGACAATTAAATCCACATAACGTTGCCGGTAGCGCAGCTCTACATCTTTTAAACCATGCCATTTTTCAGGCAGGGGACGCAAAGATTTGCTTAACAGGCGCAGTGTCTCCACCGCCAGGGTGATTTCACCCATACGGGTTTTAAAGATTTTGCCGGTTACCCCCACAATATCGCCTATATCCAGTTTCGTAAACAGGTCATATGCCTGCTCGCCAATGTCGTTTAAACGAGCATAAATTTGTATTTGACCCGTGCTATCCTGTATGTTGGCAAAACCAGCCTTACCATGCCCCCGTTTAGCCATAACCCGGCCGGCCAGGGAAACCTGCCGGCTTTCAAAACCCTCAAAATTATCCAGTATTTCACGGGCCGTGTGTGTACGCTCGTATTTTCCTCCATAGGGATTGAGGCCCTGCTCCTTGAATTCAGCCAATTTGGCCAGCCGCACTCGTATCAACTCATTGATATCCTCGCTTTGAGAACGGGATACATTTACATCTTGATTTGATTTATCGCTGGACATTTATGTGCTTACCTCCGATGCACTAAAAACTACTTAACAATATCTACTATATGGTACTTTAAGACCCCCGCCGGGACGGTAACTTCCACGGTTTCACCCTTTGACCTGCCCAGTATGGCTTTACCAACTGGAGATTCATTGGATATTTTATTCTCCCCGGGGTCGGCTTCCGCAGAGCCAACTATAGTACACTGAAACTCTTCATCAAATTCTATATCACGCAAAAGCACGGTAGACCCAATGGATACCACCTCGGTGCCCAGGTTTTCGTCATCAATAATTTTGGCGTTACGCAGCATTTTTTCCAGTGTTAAGATGCGCCCCTCATTAAAGGCCTGCTCATTTTTGGCGTCCTCGTATTCCGAGTTCTCGCTAATATCGCCAAATTCTATGGCCTGCTTAATCCGCTGAGCGACCTCCCGGCGACGCACCGATTTTAACTCTTCCAATTCCTGTTCCAGCTTTTTAAGGCCTTCTATAGTAAGAATAACTTCCTTATCACTCATTTAATTCCTTCTCCTTAACTTAAAAGTTTTACAAAACACTATAGGTTGTTCCCATTGAATTATTCAAAAAAACAGGGATATTTAGGATATTTAGTAGAGTTTCACAAAGCCTCCCAGTTACTATTAAAGCACTGCAAAAAAATTTGCAGTGCCAAAAATACCTCCGTTCATCCATAACATTATATGTAGGCCACTATTTTTTGTCAAGGTTTGTTAATGGCTCAATTCACCTGGCTTTGGGCAATGCTAACTTAGCCCGGGCCCGCTCCCTGATACGAACTATTTCCTCGGGGCTGACCGCCCTCTCAAAACTTCGAAAACCAGCCAACCGAAAACCATGTTTGCCGGCCAGTGCCGATATTTGTTCCACTTGCGCAAGGCTTAAATCCCGGCCCAGGGTAAAGTTCTCATAGCGCCCCTCCATGGCCAGCATCATAGTCTCAGCCATGCAGGCATAGGATGTACCCGCGGGAAAACCAAAGTTAAAGTTAAAATTAACCTTACCGGGCACTTCAACCACGCCGCCTTCAATAACCAGTACATCCCGGCGTTTTTCCGCCACTTGTTTGGATACATTGCGGGGACGGCTGACATCGCACACCACAGCACCGGGCATTAAATCCTCCGGGCCAATAATGGTATCCACCGCACTGGTTACAGTGATCACTATCTGGGCATCCCTCAGTGCCTGTTGGATATCCGAGGTGATCCTGGCCGCCACGCCGGTTTCATACATAATCTTGTGGGCCAGATCCTCCAACCGTTTTTTCTGTCGTGCCACCAGCGTCAGGGACCGCACGTCACGGGCCAGCATGCGGGCGCAAACCTGCCCGATGGACCCTGTAGCCCCCACCACCACGGCATGACATCTTTTTAGGTCATGCCCCATCAATCGGGCCGCCTCCCTGGTGCCCTCCACCGCCGTAGCTACGGTATAGCTGTTGCCGGTGGTAACGGCTATATCCAAATTTTTGGCCACTGTAATGCCTGCGTCCCCCACCACCGAGGTAAAGGCACCGAGTCCCAGTATTTTGGCCCCCATCCTCTGAGCCAGTTTACCGGCCTGAATAATTTTGCCCATAACATATTGCTCGGGCAGTTCCATCATCAAGCGGGCCGTAATGGGACAGGCCACAAACCACCCCTCGGCCAGGGCATGCTCTGAATACACACCGGTGATCTTAGACACTTTAATGGGTGGCGAATATTTAAATAACCCCTCCAGCAGGCGGGGCGGCAGTTTGCCCAGCAATCCAAACTTACGGGCAAAATCACTTATATCCAGAGGGTGGATCATGAACGCAAACGTATTCATCAAACATTGCCTCCTTTAATGGCTCTGATCACCGCCACCAACTCCGCCGGATCGACATACTTATCTTCTTGGATGGGTGATTCACCTATTTCCAGTCCTACCACTTCTTTATCCAGCGCGGCCCGAATAATTTTAATTCTTTTTCCGGACCCTATAACTACCACCTGATCATATGAATGTGCCAGGGCAATCAGCTCCATAATGGCATTGAAAAGTTCTATGCCGCTTTTTTGCCTGACAAAATCCCAGCGTTCGGATTCACTCATCAGCATGACATAATCAACGCCTTCGGCCTGCATCAAGGCGTATATTTCATCACGATTGGCAATGGGGAAACCAATCACAGCTACACTTTTACCTTTACGCAATTCACCCATGTTTTCCAGGCGTGACACCAAAGTACGGTCTATACCCAGCCGGGCCGCTACATCTGTTTGGGATAACCCCATGGAACGGAGCTGTAAAATTTCCGTTAAAAAGCTGTCTATTTTGTGTCTGCTAATCACTTTATCGCCAATGCGTACTAAATCCATGTTCTCCCCCCGCCAACGCTTGACTTGCCTTTTTTAACATCAGGATCTCAACCAGGATTTGTGCACAATATTGTGTACAAGTATATTCTAACAGCACTTACCAGATAAGTCAAAGATGTTTCTAAATCGTCTTACCCCAAGACCATCCGGCTTAGTTGCTGGATGCTAATAAAAAAAAACCGGGTTACGCACCGGTTTCATTTTTAAGTACCCCATATAAAACACAAATTAAATTTGCTGCTCGGTTAATAATTCCCAAAACTCCTCCGTATAAAACTTATAACTGCAGCCTTTATAAATCCGCGCCCGAAGACTGGCCGCGCCGCGCAGCCCCCTGGTGTACCAGGCCAGGTGCTTGCGCATTTCCCGGTTGGCCACGTCCTCCCCTTTGGTTTCCACCAGCAATTTGTAATGTCTTACAGCGGTTTCCCGCCCCATTTCAGGCGTTGGCCCGGGCAGCAGCTCACCGGTGGCTAAATAATGCGCCGTGCGGCTAAAAATCCAGGGATTACCCGCGGCAGCCCGGCCAATCATCACAGCATGGCAGCCCGTTTCCCTCAGCATGCGGTTCGCGTCCTCGGGGGTACGTACATCCCCGTTGCCGATTACCGGCACAGCCACAGCCTCGCGCACCTGCCTGATAATCCCCCAGTCGGCCTTCCCGCTGTAAAACTGTTCACGAGTGCGACCGTGTACCGCCACCGCCGCTGCCCCGGCCTGCATCACCAGGCGGGCCAGCTCCACCGCATTAACCGATGCCTCGTCCCAACCCTTGCGCATTTTCACCGTTACCGGGCAGCTCACCCGGTCCACCACCGCCTCAACAATACGAACGGCCAGCTCCGGATTACGCATCAGCGCTGCACCCTCGCCGTTTTTCACTATTTTGGGCGTAGGGCAGCCCATGTTAATATCAATTATGTCAGCGCCCCGGCCGGCTACTATCTCAGCAGCGCTGGCCATGTACTCAACCTGGCTGCCGAATATCTGCACGCAGATGGGTCCCTTTTCACCGCTGCAGTCCAATAGTATATTGGTTTTAGGGTTACCATAAAGAAGAGCTTGGTCGCTGATCATTTCAGTGTATACCAGGCCACAGCCATGTTCGGCGGCCAGTATTCTGAAAGCCCGGTCGGTCACCCCCGCCATGGGTGCCGCCACCACGGGATTAGAAATGGCAACATGACCTATTTGAAGGATAGTTGGTCTATTATTGCTGAGTACAGGGGAATTATTGGGCAAACTGTTTCATCCTTTTATATCTTTTCATTAAGTTATAGCAGCTACGACCTACTTTTGAAAAGCTGCCGGAACTCGGACTTTAAGAGTCTATTCGAAAAGTCCGCACGAGAATCCACTTCGAATTTCTGAGTTGGCTCGACTTCCGCGGTGCTCACTTATTTCCGCATAGGATCCGTCCGTCAAAGCCTTCGTCGCCTTGATAGGTGCCAGGTGTTAAAAAGTTGAAAATCAAAACTTTCAACCTTTCAACACCTGGCACCACTGTTACGTTCATAAATAATACGCAGCCCGTTTAATGTTAAATACTTATCCACCCGGTCAATGGCAGGTGTTTCTCCGGCAATCAACTCAGCCAGCCCACCGGTGGCCACCACCAGAGGGTTACCGGAAATTTCATGTTTAATCCTGCGGACAATTTCATTCACTTGTCCCACAAAGCCGTATACGATACCCGACTGCATGCTATTTACTGTGTTTTTGCCTATTATTGAAGGAGGTTTGACCAGTTCCACCCTGGGTAGTTTAGCGGCCCGGGCAAACAAGGCCTCGGTTGATATACCGATGCCGGGTGCAATAGCTCCGCCCAGGTATTCTCCCTTGGCCGATATAACGCAGAATGTGGTTGCGGTACCGAAATCCACTATTATCAAGGGCCCGCCATACTGCTCATAACCCGCCACGGCATTGACAATGCGGTCGGCCCCCACCTCCCTTGGATTCTCATATTTAATAGGCATACCGGTCTTGGTACCCGGCCCCACTATATAAGGGGTTAAACCAAAATATTTTTGGCAGGTCTCTTCTAATGTCGGATTTATTGGCGGCACTACCGAAGATAATAACGTGGCCTTGATATCATCCATGGACACGGTGGTAGTTTCAAATAAATCTCTCAATAACATTCCGTACTCATCAGCGGTGCGATGCCGTGCTGTGGACAGCCGCCAGTTTTCCACCAATTCTTGCCCCCTGAAAACACCCAGTACAATATTTGTGTTACCCACATCAAATACCAGTATCAACGGCAGTTCCCTCTTTTCCTTATCTCACTATTATAACTATGCCAATTTTAACAAAACCCATGCTCACACGCAATAAAATAACTTACAGGAATCCGTACACCGCTGTTATATTTTACCAACTTCCAAGCTTTCTCTTGCGCAAAAAAAATAACCCACCCCTGGCGCTTCCTCAACGGGTATTTCCGATCGTATTTTATTTAACCCCCATGGCTGATTATTTGAGCTTCACGACTCAATTCCTCTATCTTTGCAAGCAGGTAAGGACGCTGTTTTTCCCTTCTTTCTGCGGCGGCCCTTAACTCATCTATTAAATAGTACTGTATGGCCTGGTAATCCAGCTGATCATTAGCTGTACTGGCATACATCCTTTGATAGGTTTTAACTAGCAATGAACAGATTGTAAATTTCCATTCGCAAAACATGGGATCATTATTTAATATAAAGGCACACAGGACCCCTAAATCCCTTTCCGGAGGATAAAAACATACCTCTTCAAAATCAATACCATAAAAATGCTCACCTGTGAAAATAAAATTACGCAGGTTTAAGTCTAATTTAGATAAACAATTTTTATTCCCATGCTTCATGGTATCATGCAATTGATATAGCCACCGGGCAAGAGGATTAATCCAGTCCCGGTGACTGATGGTTTTATCAGTTAACAGGTCTGTTAACAGAATACCGTCAATATACTCCATAATAATTGAACTATTGTCATTCCAAACAATCCGCGGCACCAATAACCCCTGGTTGCGCAGGCTGTTGATAATAAAAGCCTCATTCCCAGCCCCTAGCTTGACATATTCCTTAACTATATATTGTAACTTTACGCCATACCGGTTTATTGCATCAACCAGGTAAACGTTATTACGGAAACTAAATTTTTGATGATAGTCTAAAATCTTTACCTTTAGTAAATGTTCCAACTTAAACTGCCATTCCATTGTTCCTCTTCCTTATTTCAACAGTGATATCATCATCTCCGGCATAGCTGTCCAGCTGCACCAAAATCTTTTTTAATGAGTTTTTGATGTTCATTTGCTGTAAATAGTCCACTTGTAATTCCTGGCTGCCAACTTTTACAATGACTTCATTTCCAACCAGGCATTCCGAGCCTTTAGCTTGGTTATGCAATATGCGGGAGGCCAGGCTTCGGCAGCTGCTGCCGCAGGCCCGGCATTGCTCAACCTCATTGATAAGTGGTAAATAGCCCTTCATTTTAGCCTCAATTAAATCAACCAATCGTTCAACCTCTGAAAGGGCATTAATTACCGGGATATTTCGGTAATCCGATATTCTATTTGATATACATCCGGAAATAGCCAGCACCAGATCATTTAACCGTTCCTCAATCTCAGTTTCATTTCTGGCGCAGAGAATTTTAGGCACCAGCGTATTGGATACACCCTCGATGACTACATAATCCTGGTCAAAAAAAGTTAATATCTCTTCTATACTTAACTGCCGGGGAATGAGCACATCTGTTTCTGTCAACCCCCTGGCCACCACAATTTCCGCACCGGCCAACCTGTGTCGCCAGGTATTTGTACCCGGTACATCAATGGCAAAATCCTGAAAATGTATATTTTTTATTGACCCAACCCGGTAACCTCTTCTGCTCAATTCACCTATAATACTTTCCACAGTAGTGGTTTTGCCGGATTGAGAAACTCCAAAAACGGAAAAAACTTTCAAATGTGCCACCTCTTTTAATTTGTAATGGCGTCAACCTGACTTGTTTGGCCTTTTATTGTTACCATTAACCGGTTTGGTGCACAAAAGGAGGTTTGACCGGGCCTGCTCAGCCAACCTGTTTTTACGCAAATTTGATTTGGGCAGTCGGCTTCTTTAACCCTGACCTGTCCGTCTTTTATTTCCACCGTATTAAAATGGCCGTCTTTACTTGTAATCTTAATTTGATCATTTCGTACGACAGACAAGTCTATTTGTTGGACCAGGTCGCCATCCTGGTATATCTCAAGTACCAGATTGTCCCCCGGCTCCCGTTGGTTTAGTATATAACCAACTGCAATGCTGACGAGGGTCAGCAGTAATAAACCGAGAGTTATGTATTTATTAATGTTTTGCATTGGTTTCACCTAACTATTGTCAGAGTTAATACGACAAGGGTTAAACTTAAAGATAATACGGTCACTATGTAATCCCACAAGTTATATTTCAAAACACGCAGGTATGTTCTCCGGGGATAAACCCTAAATCCCCTGGCCTCCATGGAAATAGCAAGCTGGTTGGCTTTGATCAACACATTGCCTATCAAAGGTGAAAAGATGTAGGTAAAAACCTTCATCTTTTTTCCCCAGGGTACCCTTTGTATATCAACGCCCCGCAATTGTATGGCAATCATGGTATCCTTAGCCTCCTGGAGAAAGATGGGCAAAAAGCGCAGCGCTATCAAAACCATAAAGGCTATTTCATATGGAATCTTTAATTGCACCAGAGCCAGTACATAATCTCTAGAGTTACTGGTGGCAATAATCATTGCCGAACCGAATAATATCAGCATTCTTAATAAAACACAACCGGCAGCGCTTAACCCACCGGTAGTAAGTATGTACACATCCCCCAGGGCGATGAGCGCTTGACCGTGTCCTGTGAAGACACTTTGCACGATTAAAAGTACTACTAACGCCGGTAATAAGCGGCGAAACTTATAAATTAAGCTTATATAGTTAACCTGAAACATGTGCAGCAAGAGTAAAGTAATAGATAATGTCATGATTAATGGAACCGGGCTATTAAAAAAAACAGCCAAAGTAGAAAGGCACAAAACAATAATTATTTTAGTCCTGGGGTCAAGGTTAATTTTTTTTGCCGCCGGTCTAACACACATATTCTGTTAACCGTCCATTTTCGAGTTTGATTATACGGGAGGCATATTTTTTAATGAAGTTGTTATCATGACTAATCATGAATACACCTCGTTCTGATGTCACTATTTTATCCAGGCATTCTCCCAGTAAATGTTTACGGTAGGCATCTAACCCTGTGGTAGGTTCATCAAGGACAAGTAACTCGGGTTCCAACGCTAAAACCGCTGCGATAGCCAGGCGCCTTTTTTCACCCTGGCTTAATTGCAAAGGGAAACTTTGGGCCAGGTGTTCCAGTTCAAAATAGGCCAGGCTTTCTTTAACCAACCGTTGCACCTCATGGCCGGGCAATTCCAGATTTTGCAGGCCAAAACTAATTTCTTCCGCCACAGTGGGGCAAAAAAGTTGTTTTTCCGGGTTTTGAAAAACGTATCCCACCCATCGACCAATTTGAGCCAGTGTCATACCGGACATCTTTTGCCCCTTTAAGGTGATATAGCCCGTTGATGGCACCAGTATGCCCACCATCAGCTTGGACAGGGTTGTCTTACCTGTACCATTGGGTCCCGTTAGTGCCGTGATACCATCTTTACGAATACTTAAATTAATATCATGCAAAAGGGTCTTTTTTTGCCCGGGATATTTAAAGCTCACCTGAACCATTTCGATAAAGGCCATATTTCTCATCCCCACGTAAAAGCTTAAATTACAACAATTTATGTCCGGCTAATAATTCTTTATTCCGCAATATTGAGGATGGTCCGTCCATTACCAACATCCCCCCTTCCAGCAGCAACACCCTGTCGGCAATAGTTACCGCTTCCAGGTCATGTTCCACAAGGATAATGGTTTTACCCCTCCGGCGCAGTTCCAGCAATAACTCGGTAATATTTTTTTTAACCGCCGCATCTAACTGGGCCAGCACTTCATCCAAAACCAAAATAGAAGGGCCCATGGCCAAAACCGCAGCCAGAGCTACCAAATGTTTTTGACCACCGGATAAATTATTGGGGTTTTCATAACGCAAATGGTTAATTCCCACCATACCAATGACGGCATCCACCAGCTGCCTGATTCGCTCCGGGGGCAAACACAAATTTTCCGGGGCAAAGGCTATTTCATCTTCCACAGTGGGTGAAAACAACTGGGTATCGGCATCCTGGAAAACCATACCCACCTCCAGGGCCAGCCGGGCAATTTTACAATCCACAGTGTCCCGGCCGTTAATAAGCACTTGCCCGGTTATTGCACCGCCAAGGTAGTGGGGGATTATGCCCCCCAAACACAGGCAGAGGGTACTTTTACCACAGCCACTCAAACCTAAAATAGCCACAATCTGCCCCTGCTCCACTGTGAAGCTTAAGTCTTTTAAAATTTGTTTTCCACCCTGTTGGTAGCAGTAACTGAGCTTATTAACTACTACTACTGCGGCGGCGGCCATCAATTAACCTCCAATTCAGTTACATATTTTACAGCCCGCAGGCCGAACTGATCGCCTGGAATAATTATGCGGAACGGCCCTGTACCGCCTTCACTTTTGCTTCCCAAAGGCATCCCATCCCGGGCATAAACTAACAGCACGTGGTCACTGGAGAGTATCTCCTCACCGTTAAAGACAACTGTGTAAGTGTCCAAGCCCCTGGCGGTAACCTTATTAGCCTCAGTTAATATAGCATTATCAAGGCCTGTTAATATTTCCCGTACAGGCGTACCTGTAAAGACGTAGGTTTTTATTCCTTCGCTGGATGAGCGGATGGTTACCTCCCTATCAACCGCCGGCAGTTCTTTAATTTCTTCCAAGCTAAATGTTTTTACCGGCTGCCCTTTACTGATAATAGTTAAACTTGCACTTTCCCGTTTACCTGGCGTGTTCAGATATGCCAATACCCCGACGAGCACCAGTAACAAGCCTATTGACCAATAAACCAACCTGTTGTTGATTATCATTTACTTACCCCCCTACCACCAGCGGAACAAACAAATCCTTAGAGAATTCTATATGATTGCCAAACGTGTTGGTTTCCGTGTTGCCAATCCCCACTACCTACTTAAGCTGTTTTATGTCCAAACCCGGTTTTCTTTAACTGATGCAATATTTTATAGGCAATAATACCGCCTAACCCGCCGGATAACGCCGCCACTGTGAGAGCAAGCATTAAAGGCACCAGGGGCAAGCGAAAATACAATATATTCACCAGACCGGAACCACAAATATTAGCCAACACACCTGCCAAAAAGGAACAGGGCAAACAGCAAACCCTGTGTCTGGTAAACCACAATGCCAGGTCAATAGCTACTCCGGGCAAGGTATAACTTAGCAGCGTCATCGCCCCGTGGGAGCCGAAAATACCAGTACCAAAGACCATTAATGCCTGGACAAGGCCAATTAAAGTAGCTGTTCCGCATTTACCTGTTAAACCGACCCCCAGTACCAGCCACATCATATAAAATCCACCGGCAACAACACCGCCGGGTATTAGTAAAGGGCCGGTGATAATGTGGG
>JGI2924J29684_1077903_pt1 | contig 25039 bp, 19 predicted proteins | sample BenlonsequencITS_FD_29684 | JGI IMG/M metagenome (IMG submission 29684)
TGCTATTTTTTTAATTTTTGTAGCTTTCTATTTTATTACCGCCATATTATTAATGTTACTTGAAAATAATATAGGACAATAAAGATGGATCAAAAATGAGGAAATGGTATACTGAATCTGGGCCCTGGGGCGGCGAAGGCGCTAATAGCTATAACTTCTCCATGAGTAAGGTAAACTTCGATATGAGTTAATAGACGTGAAGAACCTATTTGTTCCTGTCGGGGCATCCAATGAGTGTTTAACCACAGGAATAGAAGAGAATCAATTACAAACGAAATAGACAGAAATAGTTTGGAATTACAAGACGCAAGAATTTATGCGATCCAAAGATCCTAGATCCGCACTCCATATATTTGCGAATGATTTTATTAATTTTAAGGTGATAAAAAGAATGCCTCGATTCTATGAAGAACCTTATGGGAATGCATAATACACTTTCTTCCGTTTTTAACCCTTCAGAATAGATGATGCCGCCTCATTGTGGGCGGCATTTCTAGATTAATCCTTTACTTGATGAATTCTCATTACCTAATAAGGTAATCCAACATAATCGTGCAGAAAAAGTCGGATAGATAATTATAACTCCTGATATTCTATTGATGAGAGGAGGTCATGGCATGAATTCCTTAAAAAGGATGAATGACGCACTAAATTACATTGAAGAAAACCTAACGAATGAAATTGATTTTAATGAAGCAGCAAGATTGGCTTTTTGCTCAGAATATCATTTTCAAAGAATGTTTTCTTTCCTTGCAGGTATCACGCTTTCAGAGTATATTCGCCGCAGACGGCTTACACTTGCGGCCTTTGAACTCAAAAACAGCAATCTTAGAGTCATCGATGTGGCGATTAAATACGGATACAACTCGCCAGATTCATTTACGAGAGCGTTTCAAAGCTTGCATGGAATAACTCCATCAGAAGCGAAGCTTAATGGTCAACTACTAAAAGCATATCCCAGAATGACCTTTCAATTGTCCATTAAAGGAGGAAATGAGATGAACTATCGAATCGTAGAAAAAGAGGCTTTTCGTATAATTGGTATCAAGAAAAGAGTTCCCGTCATTTTTAATGGAGTCAATCCGGAAATTGCCTCTATGTGGCAAAGTCTTAACAAAGAATTGATTCGTAAACTTATCGAACTTTCCGATATAGAGCCCTTGGGGTTAATCAACGCATCTGTAAACTTTTCAGAAGAACGCAAGGAAGAAAAGGGAGAGCTTGATCATTATTTAGGAGTGGCAACGACAAGGGAATGTCCGGAAAACCTTGCTCAACTCGAAGTTTCTGCTTCAACTTGGGCTGTATTTGAGTCGGTAGGACCATTTCCCGATACATTACAAAATGTTTGGGGCCGCATTTATGCCGAATGGTTTCCTTCTTCAAACTATGAACATGCAGAAGGACCAACAATCTTATGGACAGAGCAAAAAGATGTGACCCAATCGCCCATTAGAACTGAAATATGGGTACCGATTCTAAAAAGTAATAATAATTAACATGAAATATGATGTATCATAATTCCCAATTGTAATGACCATTATGTAAAAATCCTCATCCACGCAAGCGATGGGGATTTTTACATTGGTATGAGTGTTTTCCTTGTCAATTCTTTCATTATGTGGCAGGAGAAAAGGTGCAGACTAATCGTCAAAAAGTACTTCTTCATTATCTTTCATGAACTTAAATTCCTCTGCATTCAAGGATGTGGGTCGCCTGGCATTTGTTTGGAATGGTTTGAGGCCCTATACCAGATTGGGAAGAAGACCAGTTCGGCTATTATGGGTATATCTGGCACGACGATTTTGCGTGGTTTAAAACCTAAGTTCACATTGGGATATAACGGTCATTGACCACTTGTTATTTCTTTGTGGGTCAATGTTTTTTTTGGACTATTAATTATCTGTAGTGTTATGTATCTGTTTAAGATTCTTTTAACTCCGCAAGGTGTAAAATATTAGAACCTTTTTCGCAAGCAATTATTGTCAAACTATAACATTTAAATTTAGAATATACATATCTGGGGATTAAGGGGACTATAGAAGAATTTCCGCCAACGGGAAATTATTTATTAAATTACCTTATAATATTTACATCAGAGGGGTGAAAATATTTTATGAAAAAAGTTGTTATCCTTAACGGAAGTCCCCATGAACATGGGTGTACGGCAGCTCTGGCTGATGTGGTTAGTAAAGAGGCTGCTGACCTGGGAGCTGAGGTTAAGTCTTATTATCTGAACGGCATGAATATAAATAGCTGTCAGGGGTGCCGCGCTTGCACGGACAAAGGACAATGCATACAGCAGGACGACATGCGGGAAATATTTGATGAGATAGCCAGTGCCGATGGGATTATCTTCGCGACTCCAGTCTATATGTGGCAGATGTCTGCACAATTAAAGACGGCGGTTGATAGGTTGCTGCCGTTCCTCCGTCCTGGTTATACCACCAGTCTCGAGCCCGGAAAAAAGGTTCTGCTCGCGGCAACCCAGGGAAGGCCTGATACAGACTTATTCCGGCACTATTTTGAGCATGTAGGGAATAACCTTTTATTCCTTGGTTTTGGATCGTATAAAATCCTTATAGCCGGTGGGACTCGACAGCACGAGGATTTGACCAATCAGACCGAATTACTAGAAGAAGCCCGGCACATGGGCCGATGGCTCGCGAATGAGCCCTTTGCAAATAGCTAAGTAAAATGCTAATTTGTTCCATAGGATAATAGGTTTAGCATCCTCAGTCGTAATAAGGAATGCCACGTATCCGTCAGTGTTACGCCTTTATATAAGGTGGCAGCATTGAATTCCGTTTAATACTTTCCATCGCGAATATTTAAAACATGAAATTATGTAAGTGAGGAGTAAAGAGAATGAAGAAGATTATCGAAAGATTAAATTACTTAAGCGAAGTTCTTCCGAGTAAGATAAATCAGTTTTCAGAAGTTGAATTGATGGCAAAGCCAAACGGCAAGTGGTCAAAGAAAGAAATCCTCGGGCATTTGTGCGATTCTGCCACAAACAACCACCATAGGTTTGTCAGGATGCAGTTTGAAGAGCAACCGTTTGTTGTTGTACCCTATAAGCAAAATGATTGGGTAATAGTTCATGACTATCTCAATACACAGACTGGTGACATTGTAACGTTTTGGACTGCTGTAAACCTACAAATTATTAACGTAATCTCAAAGATTCCGGAAGAGAAATTATCGTATCTTTGCGATTTCGGCAATAATAAGGTCTTTACGTTTTTGGAGCTTATTCAAGATTATATGAGGCATATGGACCATCATCTGATTCAAATCTTTGGTACTTCAGACCTTTAATTTCCGTAGAGAACTTTATTAGGTTGACAATCTATCGAAAATGGGAGGATGTTATGAGTAATGATATAATGAATTACTTGGACAAAGACAGATTCGCAGCATTTGTTGGGATTAAACTTGTTGAGGTTAAACCTGGTTATGCAATCGCTCGCCTGGAAATTACAGATGATCATCTAAATGCTGTAAATATTGTTCAAGGAGGGGTGATTTTCACCTTAGCAGATTTTGCGTTCGCAGCGGCATCAAATTCTCATGGACAAGTCTCTTTAGGAATTAATGCAAATATATCCTATTTTCAACCACCCCAAGGTAAAATAATTACTGCCATAGCGAAAGAAGTCTTTATTAATAAGAAAATCGCAAGTTATAACGTAGAAATATTCGATGAAGATGAGAAAATCATTGCCCGGTTTACCGGCATGGTATATAGAAAGAAAGATGAGCTTCCTATAGATTAACCTGAAATTACGCGGTATGTTAATGAAGGTTCGGGAGCCTTGGAATGGGCCCATCTCCTTAATCGGAGGCGGGCTTTGTTGTATAAATATTTTTTATAGTTAACTTCAAAAGATGTTATTTGTCTTTTCTATCAGTAAGTATTATCATTACGAATGTCAATACAGCCATATATCTACTTTCCCCCTCCTAGAGAGGGGATTTTTTTTGTAAGTCTGCAGATCTATCTCTCGCTTGGGCTTTGTATCAAATATACTCGAAATCGGAGTCTCTGAATAGCTGTAAATATTATAAATTGGTTCGAAACTATCCTCAATTTTTCCATTCCTTTAATTAATTAAAATTGGCCCTCATCTTCCATAGCGAAAATCCCCAAAGGAAGGGTATCCAAACGAACGCAAAAGGAAACATTAGCTTATTTTCTACAAAAAACAGTTCTGCAGTTAAGGTAGCTCCTTCCGTAAACCATAAAGCGATTCCCAAAGCAACAGCACTCACTGCAAGTCTCCATTTAAACCCCTTTACGTTAAATACGGTTTCGATGCCCCAAGTCGTCATAAAGATAAAAGCACAAGATTTTATAATTAAGGCTCCAAGCCAGACCCCCATAAACATAGATTCAACACCCGAAATCGTCTTGCTTAATTCCACCATTTTCCCGAGTGTAAGTATGCCAAATGCTAGACGATTAGTTTCTTCTGGACCAAAAACAAGAATTTGGATCAACACTATAAGAGTTTCTAAAATTCCTACCATGAAAACAGCTCGCCAAACTCCGGTTTTCATTTGGGCTTGCTCTTGCTTACCGTTTGGCAGAAAGGTAAGCAGTCCCGCTAAGAAGAGGATATATTCCATTGGGAATTGGATTACTCTTAGAGCCCCCCAAAAAAGGGGTTTTAATCCATCGCTTAAAAAGGGCAAAAGTTCTCCTTGTTCAATCCTCGGTATAGCAAGACCAATATTCAGAATTTGTGAAATTATAATTACAGGGAAGATAACTTCGGAAAAGCGCGCAAATGTCTCAATACCAGAGTTTACTATGTAGAAAGCAATAAGAAGACCACCTAGATTGAACACCCAACGAGGTGTTAACGGCATAATCGATTGCTCATAAGTGAGCCCTATCGCGCCTAACGATAAACCGCTATAGTAACCGCAGACTAAAATATATAAAATTCCTATAATTTTGCCTATCCATTTACCAAAGAGCTTTTCTGAAATCTGCAACAAATTTGTATTCGGATATTGCGATGAAAGTGAAAGTACCATTAGGCCGTAAGGAATCGCCATGACAAATGTCGGTAAAATAACCATCCAGCTGTCCCGCCCACTTGCTACTGTAACAAAGTTTGCTAAAAGGATAAAACTTCCTCCCATGAGTACAGCAGCCCCTAAGGACCAGAATTGATGTGTCGAGATTCTTTCCATAGTCACCTTTTTCCTTGATCTGCAGTGCTAAAAGGAAAATATAACGGCGAAATATATTTGATCAATTAAACTAATAGAGGATGGCTATTACCTGTCTATGTACTTCTAGTAACTAATAATGCTCAAGAACGCAAGGGTGTATCAGCCTGAGGGTGAACGCCCCTCTTCTTAAGAGTTAAGCGTATTTTTGTCCGAATACAAGTAGATTATACCCAATAGAAATCTGTTCGCGATAAAATTTAGCAGCCCTATCAGGCCGCTAAATTTTATGATTTTGTTTTATGGAGTTCTTTCCATTGATTTAATACCAAGAGCTTCTTCTTAAGGGTCTACGGAAAGAAGATAATGAGCTTAATTATATAAAGAAAGCGTTCCGAAAGGGACGCTTTTTCTATTGCCTTATAAATTTAGGGTCTTGCGCGAGACAAAATTCAATTACCATAATGTGGATCATAGATAGGAAACAGGAGGGAATCTAGGTGTACCATCCATATCCTCAAGACTTCCTTATGTCCGCCGAGAGCTATTCCTAAAACTGTAAGACGTCAGATTAACGATTCAATTAGGACTTAAAAGTTAATAAAAGGAACTGTTGCATAATGAGTATTTATACGTTTTTATAAATAAAACCCCGCATATAAATGGGTGATTTTAACCACAATTTATGCAAGGTCTTGTTTAATGGGGGGCGCTTATGCATTTTGCAACATCCCCTGGTCTTTTAATTCCTGCCAGAATAAAGAGTATAGTTAACAACTAGACAACAGGAAAGCCGATATACTCTGAGATGTATCCAATTTGTTTATCTGAAAGAGAAGTGAATTCCCGGTTCTTAGTTGCAGTAAAAACACAAGCCCCAAAGATCCAACCTTGTCGGTCATCGAAAAAGTTCTTTTTCAGTCCTAGCATTTCCGCTTCATCATTACATAAGCACACTATATCGTCTGTTAACGGGACTATCTCTATCAAATCTCCAACTAACTCCTGAAAGTCTTCAAAAGTGCCTTCTATCTCCTTCAATTGCAAAGGCTGATTCAGTGGTTCTCTGAACAACACTCTCATTCCTATTACCTCCATTTTTATTGCGTGATATTTAATACTACATCAAATAAAGTATAATTCCAATATAAAATTCTAAGAGGATGGGTTATGAGAGAGAAGATAGCCTACATAATTTCGCAGCGTGCGTGGTTGCAAAAGAAAAAGTAAAGAAGCAAGCAAGGCTAAATCACCTTCTTTCCTATTGACGATACTTTAGTGGTAAAAGGAGCCTCATAATGAATTAATTATTTCTGTTTAAGTATCCAGATGGTAATCTTTTTGGTGTAGTGAAACCTACGAATTTATATGAACTAGCAAGCATTAAAGATTTGTTGGATGATATTCAACAACAAACTAAAGAACTAAAAAGCAGCACTCACGATGGTTATTTAATCCCTTGGGGGCATAATGAAGAAACATTGATAATAGAAGAAGGGTGTTTTAACTGGAGTGATAAAGGTTTTTATTACGAAGTAAAATAATTTTCTGATGGAGTTTCAAATATCGCTTGATTAAATTACGAATCAGAAGGTTAAAAAACAAAGTATCAGCAGATGTGCTACCAAAAGATGCTTGCTGATAGAGATATACAGCAAACCATGTCACGGAAAGGTAATTAAAAATTTTATGAACCGTAAACAATATGGAGGGATAATTATGGACAATGCATAGAGCCAGAAAATTAACAATGTAAAATCAGCCAATTACTTCCTGTCATATTAGCTGAATAAAAGTAAATTCTATATAAGCATAATAAATTTAAAGAGGGGGAGGTAATAACACAACATGAAAAAAATAAAGGATAGAGATACCCTTTCAATTGTTTCAGGAATGATTGGACTTGCTGGATTGATGCTTACTGATGGAATCTCTCAAAAAGCAAAAATATCTAAAAGGTCATTTAGACAAGCTGCCGCAGGGGTCTTCGTATCTAAGAGCGAAGCGAAAAATTTAAGGGGTCAGGTTCTTGGCGTAATAATGAACTCCGCTGTGAGCATTCTTGGGGCCAATTACATTATCAACCGTATGTCGCAAAACGGACGCGATAAACTTGTTTCTAAAGGTATTACATCGGGTATTATCTTTGGAGCAATTGCTACGGCTATCCCAAATCTTGCCCCCTGGAATAAGATGAAGCCAAGAGATGCGGCAAGTAATCTGTCCTATGTTTTTAGTAACATAGTTTTTGGGTTACTTGCAACTTTTTCAGCTGCTAAATTAGGTCACGATTCACTGTTTGACCCCCCGCCTCAAAACAATTATTTAAAACCGACAGAAAAAACAAGTGAACAAATAAAGGAATCGAATAGAAATACAGTTCAACCGACATACTCAGATGTAAATCTCAATAAAGAAGATGGAGCTTCAAAATTTATATAATTATATCTTCTCTTAGCATAAGGGTTCGCTTTTTTTACAATAATACGAATCGTATATACCAAGTTATACCTTGTGGGAGATGTATTGGAAGCCAAGACCATCGGTAGCAACAACAAGAATGTTGCTGTGCTGCTACGAAGGATCGAGCACGTAGATAACGATTATGATGTGTTCGTGATCGTTGAGGAAAGTGTAGAAACGGTCCGATATAAAGCAACCTTCAATGCTATAAAATTCTTTTCTGCCGGCCACTCATCATTCAGAAGCACAGAGTAATATGTGTGGTCACTAAGTAAAAAAGTTGGTAAATTCTTTCCGGTTCAATTCTAAATTTAGGAGTGTGTATAGAATTTTGGCAAATACCGAAAGACTGTATATAAAAGTGGCAAACAAATCTTGAGACCGAAGAATCTCATTGGGTAGTGTTTCCTAAAGAGTATTATGCAGGGCTGTGAACTTAGATGCCGAGATCAAGAATGAGATAAGTAGGGCACAGGCAGATTCGAAATACTCAGGTGAGGAATACCGGAAGATCCTATCCAGCACCCGTAGAAAAATGGTGTTTCAAGAGATATGAGGTGTTTCTTCGTAAAAAAAACGCACTAGACCACGAAAATAATACGTTAAAATACGGATGATTAGTGGATTTGTGTATGGAACAACAAAAAACGCGATTCCCTTACGGAAATCACGTTTATAAGCGATGTGGTGCGGTCGAGAGGACTTGAACCTTTCATGATTGTCTGGGATGAGCCTGCACCAGGGCTTGGATGAAATAGGACTGAATTTTTGACTGAATGACTGACCCTTAAAGCAGGCTAGTGATGGTTCCGCCTTTTCTTAGGCTATGGCTATAGATTCCCGCTGTGGTCGCTGGGACTTGGCCAAGTTGTTCGGCCACTGTGGTAATAGATGCACCAGAATCTAGCATAAGGGAACCTACACCATGCCGGAGATCATGTATTCGAATGTGATGGAGTCCGGCCTTTTTTAAAACCTCCTGCTTGGTCTTGTACAGGGCCTCATAGGGCAGAAAGTCGCCATTATCACTTTGAAAGACGAAATCATTATCATTAGCTTTGTTATTTTGAGACATTGCTTTTTTGTATTCCCTAAGTTCTTCGGTTGTTTCCGAATCAAGTTGGAGTTCTCTTTTGCTGTTTTTGGTTTTGGTGGCCTTCAAATATCTTGATTTTGAATTGACCGCTTCGACAATCTTGATTTTTCCATCATGCGAAAGGTTTTTCCACTTTAGACCCATTAATTCGCCAATTCTCATTCCGGTTATAGCTAAAATTTTTAAAGGCAGATAATGTTTGTAAAGTTTGGCGGTTTGAATAAAAAGTTTTAATTCATCACTTTTAAGTACATTTCTGGAAACATGTTGGATCATTGGGGGTTTTATGCCTACCATAACATCCCGAGACAAATACTTTTTCCCGGCTCCCCAATTCAAAGCCGTCATGAGCGTTCGGTAGTGATTTTTAATTGTTCTCGCTGATAAGCCGCTACCATCTAATTCTTTGAGACGTTCCGCAATTATTACCGAATTCACAGTATATAACTGTAAATCCCCCAATAAATCTTTGAGTTTTTCGGCGTGACGTTTGTATTGGTCATAAGTGCTTTTCTCAATTTGCTTTTGAATGTCATGTAGCCATGTGATCAATAAGTCCTCTACGGATTGGATAGTGGTCTTAGATGAACCGACCTTAGTTTTGAAATCTAACTCCAGTTTGTTAGCATGAAGTTTGGCCTGGGGTTTCGAGCCATAGAAAGTCTCGTAATGAAATTGTTTTTTACCCTCACCATCCTTCTTTAAATATATCTGAATTTGCCATACGTTAGTTCCTCTATTTCTTAATTGTGCCATTCGGTTTACGCCCCCTTTTCGGGGGTTGAGCTTTGCTAATATTATACGATAGATTATTGACATTTTCACCAGAACTAGAAATAAATTCCGCTAAGGCATCTGATGATATTCGCGTCCTTCTCTCAGACAATCGTATAGCTTTAAGTTTGCCCTGACTAATGAGATCGTAAATGTAATTCGTTTTCGACCTTAACATGGTAGCAACTTCCGGCACTGTATAGAAACTTATAGTCATTTATAAAAACCACCTTTCACTTATAGTGGTTTTTGTCCAACAAGAAATTGATTGGCGAAATTATTAATTTGGCTGATTTCATATGTTCTTTTGGAAAAAGGGCGACTAGTATGGTGAAATTTAATTCTAGTATTGACGGTTTATTGGTTGAGACAAGATATATGTTTCCGCAATCACATCACGTTGAAACGGTCGTTCGTTTGAAAGCGTTAACATGATTAATAGTAGCTTATCGGTTTTCGGAAATAGTGTTTAAATTTGTAACAACTAAGTAGGACCATCTTGAGGCTGTGAAAATTAGAAACAGTAATCGCCATATTGTTCCATATTTTTATGAATGGTCTGGCGAATTTGTTTTTAAAAATAAATTTACGATCGATTAGAAGGAATATTTGGAAATATGTTGAATGCTTGGGGATATACTTTAGTGATTTTCTCAAACTCAAGTAGATTAACATTTATAATTGGAAGTGGAATGATGTTAGTACATGATAAAAAATTAACATTTACTGAACTAATGAATTATAACGTAGATAATCAAGGAGTTTTTGATTCTATTTTAGAGAATATTCATTCACTTATACCTTTTGTAGGGGCTGGCCTTTCTGCTTTTGTTTATCCGAATTGGCACAAGTTCCTTGAAGATATTTTTAAAAAGATTTCTAGTCCTGAAAATGATGAGTATTTCATTAAGTTACTCAACGAATATAAATACGAAGAAGCAGCTACTCTTCTTAAATATGAACGTGGAAATGCTAATTTTTTTGATGATATTAAACAGACCTTTGGCAGTAATAAACTAAATGATATTACTCTTAATCAAGAATTTCACAAACAAGCAGTGTATCTATTGCCATTTTTATTTAAAGGTCTTCTTATAACAACCAATTTTGATCAAGTTCTTGAAAAAACCTATAATTTGAATGGTATTCCATTTAATTCAATAGGTCACCCAGGGCATAATGAAATGCTTAATTGGGCTTTAAGAACTCAAAATCAAACAACGCTATATAAGTTTCATGGCGACATATCAGAAGTAGGCAAATTAGTATTAACTAAAGAAAGCTACGATTATTATTATAATCCATCAGGCGATTTGGTTCGTGAACTAAGTAAATGCTTTAAACAGAGAAGTATGTTATTTCTAGGTTGTAGCTTAAATACCGATCGAACCATGACTGTTCTTGAAAAAACGTTAGAAGATGGTTTTGTAAATTATGCAATTATTGACTCTGACGCTCAAAATATTAGAGAAAAATCGCGTAAACTGGCTAACAAAGGTATCCGTGCTATTCTATATCCTAAAGGACAACATGGTTCAGTCCGTATGATACTTGAAGGATTACTCGAAAGAATGAATAAAACAGCCTTTCAAAGATTAACTTATTACGAAAATCAAATTCACAATAAAGTTGATAATCGATTTGTTTATACCGCTGAGTCCGTTGGTTTTTTTGGTCGTGAAGAAGAAATAAAAAGGTTAATTGAATTCTGTACTGCTGATTTAGGTGACCATTATGTAAAATGGTGGGCCATAACAGGTGCTGGGGGAAGCGGCAAAAGCAGATTAGCATATGAGGTTCGAAAAGAATTAGTCTCAAAGAATTGGGATGTAATTATTCCAAAACAGTATGATTTTAACGGATTGCAGAAAATTTCAGAAAACCTTAATAAAAATACATTGTTTATTCTTGATTATGTATATGCCTATGCCAAGGATATTGGTAAGTGGTTCGAGGTTTTGTATAATACTCCAAGCACTATAGTAAAACGCATTATTCTAATTGAGCGTGACGGAACTAATATTATTAACTCTTCTTGGGTAAATCTAATGAAAGACGGTACAATTTCAAGTCGAACTATTGACGATACTTGTTACCAAAAAAATTTTTTATTTCTTAATAATTTGGAATCAAAAGCAATTCTAAGAATAATGTTAGATTTTGCCAAGAACTATAACAAATCATTATCCGATTATTCGGTAAGTATATTGTATAAGATACTTCAGGATATTGACCCAGAATTAAGCAGACCTTTATACGCTTTATTCTTAGTTGATGCATTCTTAGAAAACAAAAATCCATTAAAATGGAAACGAAATGATGTTTTAAATTATATTATTGAGAGAGAGACTAAGCGATATCAAAATGAATTAAATTTTATATCAAACGATCAAAAGTTTAAAAAAGCCTTTCTTCGAATTAAAGTATTGGCAACAATATTGCGCGGATTAAATATTCAAACAGAAGCGTTAAATTTTTGCAATAATGATTGGCAGGTTTTATGTAGTAAATCAGAAAATTACGATAGCACTGAGGAAATGTTGCTAGATACGAATTTGATTCGGAAAGATAATGTTAATGATTATATTTTCACACCTATTAATCCCGATTTAATAGGCGAATATTTTGTTCTTAGCGAATTACTAAAAGAAAAGAAGAATAATGTAGAAAATATTATAAATAATTCTTGGAAAAAACCCGTAGAAGCATTCCAATTCTTTAGTAAATTATTTATTGACTACATTGACATTATGCACGAAAGAAAAGACCTCATTAAATTAATGATTGAACCAATCCTTGAGGAAAACAATATCTTTCAAGAAGGGTTATTTTCGCTATTTTTAGTGCATTTAACTTTAGTAGCTGATAAGAGTATCATAGAGTCTGTAATTGTTAAACTCAGAGCACTGGCAAAAAGATACAAACATAATGCAATATTCCTTAAAAGGCTTGCAAATGGGTTGTCTAATTTAACTGATAAGCAAGATGAATTAGGTGCAATGGCTTCTGTAGCTGAACTGAGACTATTAGTAAAGAAATACCCTGATATTGCCGATATTGTGATCTCATATGCTAATGGACTTGTTAATTTATCGGTAAAACAAGATGTAACAGGTGCGAATACAACTGTGACGGAATTAAGAGCATTACTAAATGAATATGACAATATTATATGGCTTGCAGTAGCTCTTGCAAGAGGTTTAAATAATTTGTCTATAAAGCAGAATGAAATCGGTGCATCTTCTACTGTAGGTGAATTGAAAATATTAGCAAATAACTATCCTTATCTTTCAGAGATTGTGGTGGAATTTTCAAAAGGCCTATTAAATTTGACCACTTTGCTAAATAAAAATGATGCGTTATTGGCAGTAAATGAACTAGGTGATCTAATTAAGAAGTATCCCCAAAATATTGATGTGATAGTTGGATATGCAAAAGGGCTAGCAAATTTGGTAATCAAACAAGATGAAACAGGCTCGATGTCAACAATTAATGAGTTAAAAGCTTTGATAAATGAATATTCGAACATTGAGGGAGTTATCGGGGAACTTGCGAGAGGTTTACTTAATTTGTCTGTTAAGCAAGATGAGTCAAAGGTTACTGAAACAATTGCTGAACTAAAAGCATTGTTAAAAGAACACTGTGATAATAAAATAGTCATTAAGTGCTTTGCAAGCGGGTTGGCTAATCAATCTCGTAAGCAAGATGAAGAAGGTGTGGCTGCAACCACTACGGAATTAAGGCTTTTAGCTCATGAATATCCGGAAAATGTTAATATCAAAGAGTGTCTTGCAAAAACTTTGAATAATCTCGCTAATAAACAAGATGAAACCGGTGCAACCATAACCGTAACTGAGTTGAAGGAATTGGTAGAGGAGTACTCTGATAATCAGGAAATATTGGTTAGTTATATTTATGGACTAAATAATCTGTCTATTAAACAGGATGTAGCTGCCTTAACTATAACAATTAACACATTGAGATCTATGAAAAATAAGTACCCAAATAATATTGAGGTTATTAAATCGTTAGCAAATGCTCTTTTAAATTTGTCTTATAAAGAAGACAACGAAACGGTGTTAGTTATGACAATTGCCGAACTTAGAAAACTTGTTGCTACCTATAGCTACAACATGGAGGTAGTTGTATATTTGGCACAGGGCTTAGTTAATTTATTAGCTAGGCAAAATGAGGTAAGTGCAAAAGATACAATTGAAGAAATAAAAATGTTGGCTTTTAAATATCCGGACAATGAAAATATAATAGTTGCCTTGGCAAATGGGTTATTTAATATGTGTTATAAACAAAATGAAGTAGACGGAACAGTTACAGTTAATGAGATAAGAGCCTTAGCTAAAAAATATTCACATATTGTGGAAGTTATCGGAATGCTCGCAAGGGCCCTAAATAATTTATTGGCAAAACAAAATGAATTGAATGCATTAATTACAATTGCTGAAATTAAAGTGTTATTCCAAAAGTACCCCAATATCGATGAGGTTGTACTAGCCTTAGCAAGAGGGTTATTCAATTTGTCTAGTTTGCAAAATGAAAAAGATGCAAACATAACTATTTCAGAACTTCAAGAGTTAGCTAAAATGTATCCCACAAATTATGATATTAATGAAATTCTCTTAGAAATAAATCAAGGATAATTCCACTTAATACATTACAAATCAAGAAGCGCACGTTGCTTAAATTTAAGTTAGCTAACATATGCTGCGAAATGCAGCACTCAGGCAGGTCACGTTTGATGGCTTTATATAGTGTATCCATACTTAGTTACCCCGGTTGGTCGTTACCCCCTGCGTACCATAGGTGCGTCAATAGGCCTGCTCATACCTAGCCTTCCTGATATTGGGAATATCCATTAATGCCGGTATATGACCGAAAGCGTTATCGAAGGGCAGAAGGCGATGGGGTGTGTGAGTATAATTAACATGTGGATAGAGTAATTCTGAATGAACTACAAATCCAACGCAAATTGGAGAGCTTTAATTGATTCAAGGGATAAACCATTTGACCATTATTGAAAAGAATATAGAAATCGCTTCGACTTTCTTTCGCTCAATCTTTGACGCAAAAGAAATATACCCAAGCGAATGTAAGAACTTTTTCATTATCAAAGGAGAAGTTTTTTCTAGTTAATGATTTGTGAATTGCAGTAATAGAAGGGGAATCCTTGCCTGAGCGTACATATAATCATATTGCATGCAGGATAGAAGATGAAGAACTTGATTATTATGATGTAATAATTAGAGAACTTGGGCTAGAACTTAGGCACCCACGTTCAAGAGTTGATGGTGAAGGTCGTTCATTGTATTTCTATAATTTTGATAAACATCTTCTTGAATTACATACAGGAACTCATTCAGAAAGACTATCTCGGTACTCTTTGGATGCTTGTGAACGGGCTTAGCTTGCTTACAGATATACCATCAGTACAAAATCCCCCCTCCGCTTGCGCCCTCGCTAGCCTCAAGAAAAAGTAATCGCTACGATAATGAACGATAGCTGTGGTTGAAGCGGTGGAGCGTTGGGTAAGGGGGCGCCAGAGCGACCCTTCTAGTAGGGAGCGTTGTATAAAGGAACCCTAACAGGTAATGCTGCGGGATGTTCTTACCTATCCAAAGGCGCTAACCGAACCGGAAAGCTGGAGGCCGAGGGATGCGTCACATCGAATCGATTCCCCTGCTTCCCAAAAGAAGCCATTTTCGAAGCTTGTTACGGTGGCTTGTAGTCACAGAATACTTAGATATGTAATCATCGGAATGGCCGGTATTTTTGATATATGCAAATATTCACCAATAACTAGATAAATCGGGTAACATACAGAGAAAGGTATTAGAAAATGTTAAGTTCAAAACAAATCCAAATACCAAAGTTAACATTAGAAAGCCAAAACCTAGATTCATGGTCAACAACAATTAAAGGTTTTTTGATTTCTGCTCAACACTTTGTTTTAAACGAATTAGAAAAACGAGTAAAACGTGATGATAGTTCATCGCCCATAGTTATTGCAGGTATAAGGGTCATTAAACAAGTTTTGCCCTGTCCAGTTGAGCGGTATCGTATGGATACATTTTATATATTACGGTTACGACTGGGTAAAGGTGCATACGAGTATAATGAAAATACCCGACCAAGTGAGTTATTTGATACGATGATAGATGTAGATTCCCAATGGAATGAGAGCTACGATCCAAGAAGTCATGATGTTTGGATTAAAGTACCAAAGGGTAAAAGTTTTGAAAAATATTTTAATGTGTCAATGCTACAAGAGGCTATAGAATCTTTGATAAGAGATGAACAGGATATGTTAATAGATTTACGTGGTCAAGCGCTGAGTACTATTGGTTTTCGACCATTAGAGCTACGTATTCCAAGTGGAGAGCCGGACAAACGAATAAAGGCTGTCACCAGAATAATTGGTTGTGAAACGACCGAAATTTCGGGATATGATTTAGTAAGCGATATGCAAAAAAGTTCACTACTTAAGACTTGTCCTGATGAAATTGAACAAGTCATGCACCGCGCGAGATTGTTATATGTAAATGCTTATTACGAATGGGAATTTTTTACCATCTCGGTTCATTATGCAGTATTGGCTTTAGAAGCCTCTTTAAGGGCGTTATATGACGAATGGCTTGGAGCTGGATGTGTTGAGGTTTCTGCAGAAATTGAAGGAAAGCAAGTTGTTGAAAGAGTATACGGGCCTCGTGAAAACATATTAAATTGGGCAAATGGACAAAAAGCAAGAAAGATTACTGTCAAAGGTGCTCCGTTTCCACGGAACAAACCCCATCTTCTTGACCATGCAGTGAGAATTGGAGCACTATCGCTTTGGGAAAAGGAGAGGTGTTCTTATTTATTACATCTTAGGGATGTATTTTCCCACCCTAAGGGGACTTTTACAGACTGGATCAGTTGGGCTAGTGGAGACATTTTAGAATCAAGCTTATGGATCAACCTCATGTGGGCTAGATTTTATAGAACATTGCCCTATGAATTTGCCTGGAAAAAGAAACCGATAATTAAGTTAAGCAATAAAAATCAAATCACCTCCTCTTGACTCTTGCTAAGTTCAAGAAGCCGCCGTGATAAGGTAGCTAGTAGTAGTCGAGTGCCATGTTAATTTCCCTCGCTTCCCAAAAGAAGGTTACGTTTCAGGTTGGGGAAAGAAATACTGGGTGACATAAACAGGGCAGGGGAACAGAGATGAAATTCCTCTGGTATCCTCGACGGTGTTGAATTCAGGAGGTAAAGAAGTGGGACACAGACGTGAACAAATGGATTATACGCAATTAGGCTAACCTTAGCTGATGAGTCTTTAAGAAAATACTGGGATTTTATTGAAATATTGATTAGGAGAGCAACATGGATATCAGAACACTACAATACTGGCATAAGCTAGAGCATTTTAATCCTTACTCACTACAGGAACAACATAATGAAAATATAAAAACCTTTTCGATACTGAGAGCAGAGTTATTTCCGAATTTTCGAGATCCTGTTATCAAACCCGGAAAAGTGATCCGATACTATAATGTCTATTTTGGGATTTTCAAAATAGATGGCGCGCTTAAAGCATTGGAAAAAGGAATGGGCAAAAAGATGCGCTTTCGAGATACTGGTGACGATGAAAGCTGTTTTTGCAGCTTCAGCTTAGATACACAGGGGATATTTAACCCAGACAGCTTTCGTGTTTCCTCCTTTCCATGGGCAATTCACAGAGTACGCGACGGGAAAATTGTTATGGACGAGTGGGATCAGGCATTCCATTCCTTTGAGACCTCTATGTTTCTTTATCTTAAGGATAATAACGAGACTATGACTTATGATTTCCTTCTAAAGGCACGTAACTACTTCGCAAGCTACCTTAACTGGGAGTTGGACTTCAGTGATGTATGGCTGCGCATCGATATGGTAATCGGTGACAAGCAGGACCCCGAAGAAAATAAAGCTATAGCTGATGGTGCTGGTGATGAAATAGTGGAGCAGGCGGAACCTGATACCCAGGCCGATGATGAGGAAACCGATGCTCAAATCAAACAAAATGATCTGTTTAATAGTTTTTTTGTGCGCGATCTTGAGCGGATTATTGCAGACGTCAGTAAGAATGAATCCGTATGTGGGGAGAGCTTTCGTAATTTTTTAGAGCACGGAGCCAGAAACAGGATTGATATTGAACACAGCCCAGACGTACTGCTTGAACTGATGGCTCCACGAAATCTTCCGAAGGGGCGGTGGCCTAGTGATTACGGGTCCCGTTTTATGCAACAGGTCAATGTTAATGCATTTCTGGCGGATACGATCTATGAACAGCCTCTCTTTTCGGTCAACGGGCCACCTGGGACAGGAAAAACAACGTTGCTCAAGGATATTATAGCAGCAATTGTTGTGAACCGAGCGAATGCCATGTGCAATCTCGCCACCCCTGATGATGCATTTGCAGAAGAAATCTGTCAAATCGAAACTAAAACTAACAAAGGGTTGTACATCAACCATGTGTTCGAATTAAAACCTGAAATAAGGCGTTATGGAATACTAGTAACTTCGAACAATAACGGAGCAGTGGAAAATATTACACATAGCCTTCCCTCCATTGTTGAAATACCAAAAGAGTATAATCTGGAGGAATACCAGTATTTTTCAGAGGTTTCCGACCTTCTCTTTGGCGAAGGGAAAACATGGGCGTTGAATGCTGCTGCCTTGGGCAACCGTAAAAATTGCACACGGTTTGTTGAGAGTTTTTGGCCACTTAATAAGGATTCTAAAGATGCAGTTAGGTATGACCTGAACAAAATGCTGAGGGAACGCATAAAGAAAATCTCGAAGCAAGATTGGGACCGGTCTAAAGCTAGGTTTCAGGCGGCCCTTGTAGAGTTTGACAAGGAATATGTGCAGATAGAGTCGATATATAAACATGTTTTGAAATACCGTCAGTTACAGGTTGATTTACAGGATGTTGACAAAGAGATAGGCAAAGTAAAAACATCCGAAAATGCAATTTCTGAGCAATTAACTTTTCAAAAGCAAGAGTTGGAACGGTTGCAACAAGAAATCGGTCGTTGCCGTACATCATTAGAAGAAATGAGGAAAAGCGACCCGTTACTCATCATTAAGTCCTTGTTCTGGCGCAGCCGATGGTGCAACACATATCGAGACCTTCAGCGTCAGCTCCAATCTTGCGTAATGCACCAACAGAAGCAAAACAAGGTGGTTATCGAAATCGAGCAGGCAAAACAAATACTAAAAATTAATATAGAGAGTCTGGGTCAAAAACGTGTAAATTTGGAGTCTGAGTTAGCAGTTGAACGAGAAAAGCTAGAGCAATTTCGAGCAAAGACCAGTTCACATTTTCGTGTTGATGAATATTTTTTCGGCAACGCTAATGAGGAGTTGAGCAAAACATCTCCTTGGGGATACAGTGATTTGAATCGACTCCGGGAAACGCTATTTTTGGAGGCGTTACAATTACATAAAGCTTTCGTAGAAAATTCAAAGCTACTGCGGGATAATCTGGATGCTTTTGCAAAACTAATGCGGAGGCAAATACCTGCGATTAAAGCAAAAACTGCTGCATCTGCTTTGCTGCAAAGTTTTTTTCTGATTGTCCCGGTAGTTTCTACGACTTTCGCGTCGGTAGGGTCGTTTCTGAAGGACATACCCCCAGAGGACATCGGATATCTTTTCATAGACGAAGCGGGTCAGGCCATGCCCCAATCGGCTGCTGGAGCTATATGGCGTGCCAAAAAGGTCATTGCTGTGGGAGATCCACTTCAAATTGAGCCAGTAGTCACGCTACACGACAGTGTTATCGATGCACTGGGAAGATACTATTCGCAGGACATCATCATCACCGATAAGTTCACCAGTGTACAGAGCTTAAGTGATCTTGCCAACAGGCTGGGTGGCTTTCGCACTCTGGAAGAACCTGACGATTTGTGGATTGGTGCTCCATTGATAGTGCATAACAGGTGTCAGCCCAAGGTATTCAAGATCTCCAACGAAATCGCGTACAACAACAAGATGATTTACGCATCCAAAAAACGAGATTATGCCGAATGTACCTGGCTGCATGTGTGCGGAAATAGCCGAAATGGTCACTATGTACCCGAGCAAACTAAAGAGATTTTGCCGATCATCAAGAAATGTTTTAAAGAGTATGCTGATAAAAATGATCCTTCACAAAAGTATCCTTCTCTTTTTCTCATTTCTCCATTTCGTAGTGTCCGAGCAGGTCTTGCGACTTTTTTCAGGAACAACCTATATGGCGAATTAGAACAAATGGGTATTGCTGTAAACACGCATGTTGTCAGAGCTTGGATCAGTAATTGTATTGGAACCATCCATACTTTTCAAGGCAAACAAGCGGATACAGTTGTGCTGTGCCTTGGTGTTGATTCGGGAGGTAAAGGCGAGGGAGCTGTCCAGTGGGCATGTCAACGACCTAATATTCTCAATGTAGCTGTCACCCGTGCGCAAGGGAATCTGTATATAGTTGGAGATAGGTCAGTCTGGGGAAACAGAGATTATTTTGAGACCGCTTTGACGTACTGCACATAAAAGCGCGTGTAAGAAGACGACGTGATGCCAAACCTATCTTCGAGAAAGAACATAGAGTAGTTCCGGATTTTTAATAAAATATTAGTGGATATTCAAACAACATGAGACTTCAAATAAATATCTAATAGTTCTAGTGGATCAGTGGTTAAATTAATGATATTTAAATGATAATAGTCAGCCTTTACTTTCTTAAAAATTAATGACATCCCTGGGGGGTGTCTTTCTATTTTATTTTGGGTCTCAACTCAACGATCGTAGTCATAACTTAACAGTATTGACTACGATTTTCCGATGGTGTATAATCAAGGAATAGATCGTATTCAAAACTAATAGTCAAAACGACATCTAAGAAATGAGGCCCTGAACCATGATTATCGGATATGCCAGGGTATCGACCAAAGGGCAATTGAAAGACGGTTATTCCTTGGAGGTACAACAACAAGAGATTCTCGGCAGATATGAAAATGCACGTGTAGAACTTGAGCAATTCACAGGTACTACAACAGAACGCCCTGTATTCACCAAGCTAATTAGTGAGTTAACACAGGGAGATACCTTGGTTGTCTCTAAACTCGATAGATTAGCACGCAACACTGTTGAGGGCATCCAGATAGTACAAGAGCTATTCGATAAAGGAGTAGCTGTACACGTCTTAAATGTTGGTCTGCTTGAAAATACTACAATGGGCAAATTCTTTCTAACAACATTGCTTGCAGTTGCAGAGATGGAGCGGAACACCATTATAGAACGTACACAGACAGGTAAGGCCATTGCCAAAACAAAGGCAGGATTCAAGGAAGGTAGACCAAAGGAGTACACAGAAACACAGATAAACATGGCGTTAGATTTGTTAAAGGAAAATTCTTATACACAGGTGGCCAAGATGACTAGAATCAGCAAAGCGACACTGACCAGAGAGCAACGAAAGAGGAAAATGGAATTCGAGAAAAAAACAATTAGGAAGGAGCCTTAAACTATGTTTCGATTTATTGATCAAGGAGAGGAAATCCCCTCCTCCAACTCTTTGCTTTTGCGCGATCTACAATCGGACGATTGGATCGCCGGTGACAGCCCCCGCGATCTCGTAGCAGGGTTTCTGCGTAATCCCCAATACAGCGAGATTGACGATGGTGCGGTAGCCGCGTATATGCGGAAACGTATGGGTGATGACTTGCGGGACAATGCTCCACTTGTATGGGGTCGCGTGTTTAAGACTAAGATATGCTTCAGTACCGATCGGGAGTTTTTGAAAGGCCTTGTTTTAAACGGTGTAGCGGCAATCTATGAACGTGGCGGGTCATACCGGATACGGTCAGAGACACCAGAATTACCGCTGATCGAAAAACATTGCTCCAATTGTGCCTTTGACAAAGGTGATGAAAAATGTTCACAGTTTGAGGCTTGGGCTGATGATAATGGAGTTAATTGCATGGGTTACGCCCGTAAAGATTTTCCGTCTGACGACGCAGATTTGCTATTAGTCGATTACGGATATCCAGAAATATTCAAGGATAATTACTGGCAGCCATCCACGCCGGAGGAAATTAATGAGTTTTACCAGGACTCCGAAAATGAAGATGACTAGAGAAGGGTTCAAGGCCCTTCTCTTTTTTTGCCCTCACTTTGTCCTCTAGTGTCCTCGCTTTGTTAAACTATATTTATTTAATAAAAAATATCAAAAAGTAGTCAACAACTCCTAGGAGCCGTTTTAAGGATTTTTTTGCTTGCAGGGGTATTGTAACACCTAAAGTGATGTTTTAATGGCTTAGAAGGGCAATTCTGTGGTTGTGGTGGCAATATTATGGATTTATTGGCTGTTGTTTATAGTTTAGCAATATTTTATCATATATTATTACGTTTAATGACAATAATAATGGTAGTGATATTTTATCAAATAGAATATTAAGCTTAATATTTAAAAATGTCTCTTAAATAATTTAAACTTATTGTAACGGTCTGTTGTATTTTTTAAAAATATGCTTTAATATAAAAATATAAATTAATATAACCAGAATGGAGTGAAAAACAATGATCATGACTAAAAACCAACTGTTAAAGGAATTCCACATCTCTCGACCTACTTTGAGAAAACTCGAAGTGGATGGCCTCCCCCGGATGCAGATAGGTACAAGTCGTAGTTTCAGGTACGATGTAGATGAGGTGAAGGCATATCTCAAACAAAAAGCCAAACAACCCTCGGTCACTTAAAAGACCGGGGGTTGAAGTGTTTTTTGAGGGAAGTGATATTATTTAATATTATCTAACTTTAGGACAAAAATAAAAGACCGTTGGCAGCGGTCTCACAGAAAGGATGTATGTACTCATGAGTAATGATACCACTGTAAGCGCAAATGGTCAATCCCAACACCAATTATCGGGGATTCGCCGTTGTGTTACCGGCGGTGACGAAATTGCCGAGGCGATCCAAGCAGTAGCAAGTTTAGACGAACTAAAGTCAATTATAAAAAATAATGTAACGCTGATTAACAAAATTCGGTCATTTTGTCGGCGAGAAAATATTACAAGTATGAATGCCATCCTGAGAGATATCGGAAGAATGTGGAAACAATTTGTAGATTTAACCGATGATCCGGAATTTCACCGTTTCCAAGACTTTATGTTGGATTTACTCAGCAATAACGAAGAAAGGAATTATTTAGGCATTTTATTTGTTGAATATTTGGGGTATGTCAAAGCTGAAAAAAACCTCGAACGTGGTGAACCAGTTAAACCATTTTACCCAAATGCGACCATTGATATCCCCGATGATTTAACATTGCCTAGTATTTTATACTCAATTGATAACCGAGGAGGAGTTTGGCGGCAAAACTCGTTGATTTGTAGCGGTGCGCTCATAATTACTAAACGAATAATTTCCTTGGACGATGAAAGGTATACTTATGAATTGGCGTTTCAAACCGAAATAGGGAAATGGGCAACAGCTAAAATACCGTCCGATTATTTGTCAGACTCCAAAAAATTCACACCGTATATTGGTTATGGAATTCAGGTTGGAACTAATACAATAAAGGCTGCGATGGAATATCTTTCGGCTTTTACTCATTCAAATGGTGATAACATACCCACTGTCCAAGGAACATCTCATTTGGGATGGAATAAAGACAAAATATTAATCGACACCCAAAACCCAAATTTAGAAATCATTGTGGAACCACATTTAAACCCAACCCTTAAAGCTATTATCTCTAAGGGGACTTTGGACGAATGGGTCGAGAATGTCTTTAATATTGCAATGGAAGATCGGACCAATGGGAAGTTTTTATTGGGGCTTTGTTCAACACTAGGGTCGCTTTTCCTTGAACCGCTGGGCAGGCCAAACGGCTGGTTTTTGCACCTTCATGGAGCATCGCGCAGCGGGAAATCGACCACGATGAAAGCTATTGCGTCGGCGATTGGCTATCCCATTAATCAGGGTGTTTGGCGGTCGTGGGACAATACGAAGGTTTACCTCGAACGATATTGTGCCTTCATGGGTTCGATCGGGGTGTTCCTCGACGAAGCTAAAGCCGAAATGAAAAATATCATTCAGGAAACTGTTTATATGATAGCCAATGGTATGGGTAGAGGGCGCGGAACGGTCGGTGGCGTAGCGCAAACTTTAACTTGGAAGTTAAATGTTGTTTCAACCGGTGAGTTTGACCTTAAAGAAACGGCCAATCAAGAGGGTTTTGAAAATCGGATTATAAGTTTAACACCAAAGCCTGGGTGTTCGTTTTTTAAAAATGGCAACTGTACGGCCACAATCCTTGAGGATAACATGGGGAAATATTATGGCACATTAATAAAAGCGTATGCACCATTGGTCGAGGATTTAGGGCAGGACGAAATTGTTATCAGGTTTAAAGAGGCTAAAAACCTACTTCTGGCAAGACTCGATGACGAACATAAACAATCCGGTAGGGTCCACACATTTTTGGATTATTTCTCGATAATGTTAGTTGCTTTAGATCTTTTTATGGCCAAGATATTAATATTGGAGCCCGAGCAAACCCATGATTATTTTGAAGTTTTTTTGATCGAGTTTGACGAGTTTCTGGGTGGCATTGTTGAAACGCGAGAGGACCGGTCCGAAAAGGTAGTGAATGCAATACGTTCGTTGTTTTTTTGCAACCGATCAAAGTTTAAGGCAGATGGTAAGGGATTTGAACCGTCAGTCGGAGGCTGGTGGGGTAAAATTATCTCCATTGACCAGAACTCGGTGACGGTGGGAATTAGGCCAGAAATTGTTGTAGACCAATTAAAACGCTCTGGGTACTCAGTGTCAGAATTTGAGCGGGCGGCAATTGCGAGTGGTGAGTTCATCCGCTGCGGGGATAAAAAACACATGCTGCCAGAATTCAACATCAACGGCGGGAAAATCCGTGGCTACAAGCTGAAGTTCGAGGCAAAGGCAGAGGAAGAGGAAGTGACAGACCAAAAAGACAAGAAAAAATAAAGTGTCTCCACTTTGTCAACTCTTTTTTCGTTTCGTCTCCACTTTGTCATCATTTTTTTGTGTGTTATCTCCACTTTTTCACGTTTTGTCTCCACCTTTGTCTCCACTTTTGTCACATACGTAAAGAGCTGAAACCCAACAGCCACGAGGGTTTCAGCTCTTTGTTGTTTATTTTGTCTCCACTTTGTCCACCTTTTCGAGAATATATACTATATATTTTTCGATGTGCAAATAACCCCTAAAGTATATCCTAAATCAAAACAGTGGACAAAGTGGAGACAGTGGAGACCTAATTATAGCTGAAACCCCTATGGGAGTGAGCTTGTGGCGTTTTAATTGATGTGACAAAAGTGGAGATAAAACCTTAAAAAGTGGAGACAAAACTGTGACAAAGTGGAGATATAGAATGACAAAGTGAGGACACAAAATGACAAAGTGGAGACATAACAACAATAACAACAACAACAACAACAATAATAATAATAATAATAATAATA